>Ga0335397_10007542_pt1 | contig 13839 bp, 12 predicted proteins | sample MAT04_FD_205740 | JGI IMG/M metagenome (GOLD analysis project Ga0335397, IMG submission 205740) | Freshwater microbial communities from Lake Fryxell liftoff mats and glacier meltwater in Antarctica - MAT-04 (spades assembly) (version 2) ...
GTATCCTTGATCGTGGCCACGAGCGCGAAGACGCGGTCGAGCGCGCCGGGCAGTACGGGCACGACGGCGGGCAGGGTGCCATCGACCGGGGGCAGATTGGGCGGAGTGAAAACCGGCAGGACCATCGTATTGCCCGTGCCCGCTTGCGCGGCATTGGCCGCATCGGTGCAGGCGGGTGCAAAGGAGCGGACCGCGGGCAGCCACGAGCCGAGCAGATAGACCAGCCAGCGGGCGTCGGCGATGGCGGCTGCGACTTGCAGCGCGCTGAGGCCGAGCACGGTCTGGTAGGCGGCGACTTTGTTGCGGAAGTTTTCGAGCCACAGGATTTGTTCGGCGGCGCGACAGGGGTAGTAGGCTTGGCGTTTGGTTGGGGTTCGGGTAAGGCACAAATCCGGGACCGCCGGGCTCGAGGTAGTAGGCGGGATCGCCCCAATACAGATTGGGGTCATCCCAAGTGAAGGGCTTCCCGGTGAAGGGACTGATCGCGTCCCAGTAGAGAGGTTTGATGGGGATGAGGGGGAAATGACCAATGATCAATGGGCAATGACCAAAGCTGGCGAGTGGGCGGCTGGAAGGCGGCACCGACTGCCTGCCCCCAGCTCACGCGGGGCAAAATTGCCGCGTTTTGGCCTAAAGGGGCCGTTTCCAGAGTAAAACCGCCCTCCCCATACGCCGCGGGGCGAATCCCGCGCGTCGCGGGGTAAGAATTCCGCGCCAAGGGGACGATCTCCTGCTCGACGGGGGCAGTCTCCAAGCTCATGGAGAACATTTTCCGCCCCGCGAGGTCATCCCCCAGCGCCGGAAATACCATCCCGTACGCTACGGGATTCATCCCCAGCCCCGCGGAGAAAGCCGTCCGCCGCCCGAAATTCTCCCGTCAGTGCGGGAGATCGTCCCCTTGCCGCGGAAAACTCACCCAGCGCCGCGCGTCGATCATGGCACGGCACGAAAAAGCCGCCAAACGAGGCAACTCGACTTCGGTAAAAACTACGAGGTGGCTATTGCGAAACGCTCCGACGCTCCGACGCTCCGACGCTCCGACGCTCCGACGCTCCGACGCTCCGACGCTCCGACGCTCCGAAAGCGACGGACAGACTCCCTTCAAAATATGAATGCCAATTCATAAACCGTGGATGAACGGGGCGCACCGTGGCGGTTTCCGCGATGCGCGGCAAACAAAAAGGCGCGCACTTTTACCACTGCTGCAAGCATTTTACAAAATCCGCTTGCCCGCCTGCGCGCGGCTCCTAGATTCCCCGCCATGCCTGAGACCAGCCCGGTCGCTTACGACTCGAAGATTGAGGGAAACATCATCTTCACCCGGATCGACTCCGCGATGAATTGGATGCGCAAAAATTCGCTCTGGCCCATGCCGATGGGCCTCGCCTGCTGCGCCATCGAGCTGATGGCGGCGGGCGCTTCGCGCTTCGACATCGCGCGCTTCGGCGCCGAGGTCATGCGCTTCTCGCCCCGCCAGAGCGATGTGATGATCGTGGCCGGCACCGTGACCTACAAGATGGCCCTCGCGGTGAAACGCATCTGGGATCAGATGCCGGAGCCGAAGTGGTGCATCGCCATGGGCGCGTGTGCGTCGAGCGGCGGCATGTATCGCAGCTACGCGGTGCTGCAGGGGATCGACCAGCTTATCCCCGTGGACGTGTACATCAGCGGCTGCCCGCCGCGGCCCGAGGCGCTCATCGAGGGCCTGCTGCGGCTCCAGCGGAAGATCGACACCGAGCCGGCGCTGCGCGAGTTGAAGCCCGAGCTTTTCGCCAAGCTCTCCAACCTCGCCGACTAGTCCATGGCCGCTTCCGTTTCTTCCGTCGTCTCCGCCATTTCGGCGAAGTTCCAGGTGCTCAAGAAGACCGAGTTCCGCGGCGAGACCACGCTGCAAGTGGAGCGCACCGCGATCAAAGGCCTGGCCCGCTTCTGCAAAGACGAACTCGGCTTCTCCTTCCTCGTGGACCTGAGCGGGGTGGATCACTTCGGGGAAGAGCCGCGCTTCGAGGTGGTGTATGAGCTTTATCACTTCGAACAGGGGCTGCATTTGCGGCTGAAGATCGCCGTGTCGGAAGACGATCTCGAAGTGCCGACGGTGAGCGACATCTGGGCGACGGCGGACTGGCACGAGCGCGAGGCTTACGACATGTATGGGATCAAGTTCGCCGGCCACCCGGAGCTGACGCGCATCCTGATGTGGGAAGGCTATCCATTCCATCCGCTGCGCAAGGATTTCCCGCTCGCGGGGCGCCCGAGCGAGATGCCCGATGTGGCCTTCAGCAAGGCCGCGCCGCTCGCGGGCGGGCCATTTGTGACGATGCCGTCCACGGCGACGACCAAAGACCGCGAACCGCGTTCGCGGGAGATGCCGTAGGCACTCTTCCCAGAGCCGCTCGCACTGCGCACCGCGTGGATTCGATGCGCGGGACTGGGAAGTCCCGCCTACGTTGCCTTTAGCGCCCGCCGGAGGATGCGCATCATCTGCTCCGCCGCCATCCGTCCGGTTTCCAGCACTTCGTGGTGGTCGAGTGACTGGCCGCTCAGGCCCGCTGCCCAGTTGGTGAGGCAGGAGAAGCCGGCGACTTCGAGGCCCAGCGCGCGCGCCTGGATCGCTTCCAGCACGGTGGACATCCCGACGGCATCCGCGCCCACGGTGCGCAGCATCCGCACCTCGGCGGGCGTCTCGTATTGCGGCCCGAGCAGGCCAGCATAGACGCCTTCGTGGAGCGCGATCTTTTCCTCCGCCGCGACGGTGCGAAACTGCTCCCGCCAGGCCGGCGAATAGACTGCGCTCATATCCACGAAGTGTGCACCGCCGAGCAACGGGCTGGTGCCGGTAAGATTCAGATGATCGCTGAGCATCATCCAGGTGCCGGGCGCAAAGTCGGGATGCAGCGTGCCGGCGGCATTCGTGAGAATGACCCGTCGGACACCAAGCGTGGCCATGAAGCGCACGCCCGCAGTGACTTCCTCCGCGCTGCAACCCTCGTACAAATGCACCCGCCCCTGCGCGACGATCACGCGCCGCCCGGCCAGGCGCCCGAAGACGAAACGCCCGGCGTGTCCCGGCACGGTCGAGACCGGCAGCCCGGAGATCTCTTCGTAGGGAACGCTGAGGATTGCATCCACTTCCTCGACCAGCGGCCCGAGGCCCGAGCCGAGCACCAGGCCCACTTCAGGTTGAAAATCGCGCACCGCTTTCGGCAGCACTTCAGCGTCCAGGGAGAGTTTCATCGTCACCGCATCGTGACCTCTCGCAGCAGGTGGTAAAGCATTTCCAGTCGCGGCAGTTCCGCGCCCGCCGCCCGACCCTGCCGCCACGGCTCGCCCCAGATCGATTCCACCTCGACCGCGCGGCCCTGCTGCCAGTCGATCATGCTGGAAGGCTTGTAGGCGCCCATCGGCAGGGTCCGCTCGATCTGGAAGTCGATGAAGCTCGCCGGAATCTCGTGCCCCAGCGCCGCCGCCGCGGCGATGGTCTCCCGCATCAGCGCGCGGACCTGCGCCTGAAGCCCTTCATCCGCGAGCAATCGATCGCAGGTCCGTCCGCCGGTCGCGATCGAGAGGCCGTTGAACGGGATATTCCAGACCAGCTTCCGCCAACGCTCGGTGACGAGATTTTCCACGCCATGCGTCTCGATCCCCGCGGCGGCAAACATCGCGCCGATCGCCCGCGTTCGTATCATCGGCGACCGTCGAAATTCCCCGATCGAAAGCGTCCCATGCCCGTAGTGCTCGATCACGCCGGGCGAGATCCGGTTCAGGCAGACAAAGCACAGCCCGCCCAGCACCCGCTCCGCGCCCCAGCGCTCCGCGAGGAATTCCTCATTTCCCAGTCCGTTTTGCAAAGTAAGCAGAAGCGTCCCCTCGTGCAGCAGGGGCGGAATCAAACGCGCCAGGTCTGCGTTCGCCGTGGTCTTGAGGCCGATGATCACCAAATCCACCGGCCCGATTTCCGCCGTCGAAGCAAAGGTCCGCGCCGGCTGCAACGTCCACTCTGCCCCGGCCTCCAGCACGCGCAGCCCGGCCCAGCGCACCGCCTCCAGATCGGCCCTCATGAGGAAGCGCACGTCCGCGCCGTGCCGGGCCAGCTTCGCTCCGTAGTAGCTGCCAAGTGCGCCGGAGCCGACGATCGCGATGGTTTTTGGAAATGGATGCATTCAGCAAAAAGCGAAGTGGGCCCGGTGGGATTTGAACCCACAACCAAGGGATTATGAGTCCCCTGCTCTAACCATTGAGCTACAGGCCCTTTTACAAAAAAACGATGACCGCTGTCGCAACCTTTCTCCGGTCATCCGCACTCGCGGGTGGCGAAGTCGAGCGTTCAAAAGTTGGTTCGGCATCAATCGGAGGGCGACTATGCCCGGACGTTCAGCAGCGGGAAAGAGATTTGAAAACCCTTGAAGGGTTCGCACCTCTCCGTTGCCAAAAGCGCTGCGGTAAAAGTCCTCGACGAGGTCCGTGGCGCCTCGACTCTCCATCCCCCCTCGATGGGAAATTCGTCCTCGCTTTCCTCTGGCATGCGACCACCCACCTTCCACACTCAGTTCATCCCCGGCCACCTCGACGAGGTCACGCGCTGCGCGCAGGCCGCATCCATCGCTCACTGCTCTATGAATAGAAAAGTCTTCTCCCTCGGCCGCCACCTATACTGCGGGAGACAGGCACCGTCCCGGAAATGCTTCCAGGGCGGCGCGCGGTCGAGGGAAAGGCGGAGTCGGAGATGCCGCTCTACCCGTATCCGACCAAGACCGGATGGGACCCCGAAACGTCCACCTTCAAACCGATCGATGGCCCGCGCGCCGGCGTCGAACGCGTCGCAGCCCCGTTCAGGCCAGCCCCCGCCGAATAGTGGGCCTCGATCCGTCGTTGATGGGGTTTCGGGCTTGTGTCTGCCAGGAACGAAGTGATTACTGTCGGCGATGTTGCGCGGCGGCTCATTTCCCATCTTCCTCCTGAATAACAACGACCCCCGCCTGGGCGCAAAGCGGGCCACGCTCCTCCGACTCACGCATCCATTCGCGGTCCGGCGAGATTCAGTCTAAGGCGGGAGCGATCCCCGCGATTCCCCCCCGAATGCTTCCAATCCTCTCCGCTCTCGCCGTGCTGCTGCTCGCAGCGCTCGCCGAATGGCTGCACGTCCGGCGCATCCGGGCGGTCGGGCGGCTGGCGTTTGGTCCGGGAGGCGCGCCGCATCGCTGGACGGGCATCGTCCCTTTGCTGCGTCCGCTCTGTCTCTCGGCATTCACCTGGGGCCTGGCGACCCTCATGGTCCTGAAGCTCGCTCCCCCGGAAGGCGACGGCAAAAGCGGCGGCAGCAAAGATGCCACGCGGCTGGTCTTCGTCGCGGATTTGTCGCCGAGCATGTATCTGCCGGACGCGGGGCAGGATGGGAAGCAGACGCGGCAGGTGCGGATGCGGGAAGTCGTGGAAGGCATCTTGCAGCGCGTGAGTGGCAACCTGCGTTTCGGCGTGATCGGCTTTTACACCGAGTCGATGCCGGTAGTCATGGAGGCGCGCGATCCGGAACTCGTGCGCAATGTTTTCAACGGCCTGCCGCTTACGTACGCGATGCCGCTCGGCCAGACCGATCTTGGCCAGGCGATCAATGCCGCGCTCAAACTTGTGGCCGATTTCCCCGCGGGCAGCACCCGGCTGATCATCTGCACGGACGGCGATTCCGTGAATCTCGTGCCGATCATCTCGCGGCCCAAATCGGTCAAGGAAGTGTTCGTCCTCGGCTTCGGCAATCCGCACAAAGGCAGCTTCATCGACGGGCATCAATCGCGGCAGGAGAGCGACACCCTGCGCAAGCTGGCCACGGACCTCATGGGCACCTACGCCGACGTGAACGAGAAACACCTCGCGACCACCGCGCTGGGCGATCTCGTGGTCACTGCGCCTTTGGCGCAACGCGGCCTGACCCTCGCCGAGTGGGCCGTCCTGGCGATGGCCGTGGGGGCCGCGATTTACGCGCTGATCCCGGTCGCGCTGGAATACTTTGGCAGTGATTGGAAAGTAGGCCCGAGTGTAGAGGCGGCTCTGTCGCGCGGCGACGTGCCGCCTGCTTCTTCGCCGAGCAGCACGTCCATCCCTCTTCCCATGCCACAGGCGGCACGTCCTGCGGACAGAGCCGCCTCTACAACCGTGGCCGCACGATGAGAAAGTTTTTCACCCTGCTCTGGCTGCTCTTCCCGGTGGCCGTGCTCTATTACCACTTCAATGAGGGGCAGAACCAGATCGCGCGGGAGAAGGCGCGCGTCCATGTGGCGAAGATCCGCGAGATCGAGCGCGCGAAGGAGCCGGACTGGGAGCAGATCGTCGAGCAATACGAAACGCTCACGAAGGAACTGCCGACCGACGAGCAGCCGCTGGTGCGGCATCAGATCCGGCTCGCCAAGGCCAAGGCGCGGCTCGAGATGCTCGATGTCGCCGGCTCGATCACCGACCTGACCGAGCTCTTGCAGGAAACCGCGAAGGCTCACGGCGACGACGCGAAGGTCACGCGGGCCGTCCGCGAAATGCTCGGCAAGGCGCACTATTACGCGACGTATCTCCTCAAAACGAATGGCGCCGCGGAGGAAGAGTGGCGGCCGTACGCCGAGCGGACGCGGCAGATTTTCCGCTACCTCGCGGAGCATCAGGAACCCGGCGCGCTCGCCCAATACGAACAGCGGGTCGAGACGGAATTTGTGAAGAGCATCCAAAAACGAACCCCATGAAAAACCAATCTGCTCGCTGGGTATTTCCGGTCTGCCTTTGTCTGGGCGGCCTCGCCGTCGCCCAGGAACCGCGTCCGCCGGCCGCGGCCGTCGAGGGAATCAAGGGCGTGAAGGAGGACGCGGTCGCGAACGTGAAGCGCATCGAAACCGGGAACGCCGCCGCGAGCGGCGGAATCGTGACCGGCACCAAAAGCGACGCGCAGGGCGTGAACAAGGTCAACGGCGTCGAGACGATCAGCGGAGTGCAGGCGGACGGACGCACGGTGCTTCCGCCGACCAATCCGGTCGCACCTCCTCCCCCGCCGCCCCCTTCCGGGGTAGTTCAGCCGGCAACCACCGTGGTCGCGCCACCGCCGCCGCCGCCGCCACCTTCGGGCGTAATTCAGCCCGCCCCCTCCGTGGCCGCGCCACCGCCACCACCCGCCAGCGTGGTGCAACCTGCGACCAGCGTGGCTCCTCCGCCACCGCCTCCCATCGTCTCCGCCGGCGGCACCGCCGTCCCCGCGGGCGGCGGCTCGGTGGGCAGCGCCGCGAACATTCGCGCGGTCCAGGGCGTCGCGGGCATCGATACCGCCAAGCTCCAGAATCTCGAAAAAGCGCTGGTCCTGAAACAAGGCGGCGGCGACACCCCGACCGGTGCCGGCGCTGAGAAAGGCGGCAAAGGAAAATCCGCCGCCGCAGCGTTGCTCGCGGTGCCACTCGAAAAAAAGCCCGGTCCCAAGCAAGACGGACGGGACGGATTCCAAGAGTTCGAGAAGCTTCAAAACAACGGTTCCTAACGCTGCCCCATCGCCCTTCCAACGCCTTTTCTTCGGTTTCCGCGCGCCTATGAAACTCTCCCTCCATCGCTTCACTTCCTACTTCCGTCTCACCACCGCCGCGTGCGTCCTCTCGGGTCTCTCCACGATTCAGGCGCAGCAGCCCGCCGCTCCGCCGACACCTGCCGCCCCGGCACCCGCCGCGCCAGCGCCGCCAGCGCCGCCAGCGCCGCCAGCGCCGCCAACGCCGCCAGCGCCGCCCGATCCGAAGCTGCTCAGACAGCTCGAATCCATCCTGAACCAAAAGTTTTCGCGGGATCCGTCCGACGTTTTCCACGGCCTCGAGCGAACGGGCACCGCGGACATCGCCTCCCTCAATCAACCGGAGCGCTTCATCGCGTACTTCCGCACGGCGGACTGGGAAAAAATCCGCACTGAACTCGCGCAGATGCCGCCGGAGCTGGCGCGGAAGATCTACGACAAAATCCTCGCCGATCTCACCGAGAAGCAAAAACCCAACGCCCGGCTCGACGACGTGCTCGGCCTCGCCGACGCCGTGCCCGGCGAATTCACCGCCGATGAACTGCGCAAGCTCGGGCAACTGCTCGGTCTCACCATTCCCGCAAATGAAAGCTACTGGCTCGCCGACCGCCTGAAGAAAGGCACCGACAAACTCGGCGGCACCGACCCGGCCAAACGTCTGCTCGCCGGACGCGTCCTGGTCGCGGGCGGCTTCAAGGAACTCGCGCGCATCTACCTGCCCCCGCTCGATCAAATGGAGCAAATCGCCGACGAAGGTCTGCGCAACGAACTGACCGCCTTCCTCACCACGCAGCGCGAAAGTGAAGCCGCCCAGCGCGGGCAGATGCAGAAAATCTGGGACGAAAATTTGCGCGTTCTGACCCTCGGCAAGACCAACGAATGGGAGAAAGCCAAAGCCAGCATGGCGCTGGCCAAGATCGTCACGCAGATTCCTCAGACCACCCTCGCGCCGGTCATTGGCGAGCTGCTCAAGAGCAATCCCGACACCGCCGTCCGGCTGATCAGCAGCCTCGGGACGAAGGCCCAGAATGATGCACGGGGCGACACCGTCGTGCGCACCGACAATCTCAAAACGCTGGTCTCGCTGACCAGCCAGCTCGCCGAGAATGTCGATCTCAACGCCCAGCCTTGGAATCAACTGGTCCGAATGATCGCCGAGTTCTGGGTCATTGAGGCGGAAACCACTTTCACGCTGAAAGCCACCGACTCCGCCACCAAGCCGAAATACGTCGCGCCCGAGGAAATGCTCGCCACCGCGCCGGACGGCAAATGGGCGGCCGCACTGCCTGCGGGGGTCCGCGACCGAATCGACGTGGCCCTTTCCAAGGTCATCCTTTCCGGCGCGAATTTCGACCAGGCCGCCGACCTCATTGTCGAAATCGGCAAACGCAACCCGGGAGCCGGCGCGGCGCTCGCCGAAGACTTCCTCAGCGTCTGGGCCAAAACGCACAACCCGCAGATCCCCGAAGCCCTGCGCAAGAAATACGAACTGGCCGACAATGCGCGCATTCCCGTGACGCCGATCATGATGGAGAAGAATATCGAGAGCCTCTCGCGGATGATGAATCTCTTCCGGCAGGCCGGCATCGCGCCGAAGGACTACGAACGCGTGGTCAGCGCCTTTGACCTCGCCTACAGCGACGCCGAAGCCTATCGCACGAGCCACATCCAGAAAGTTTTCGGCCCGCTCGATAAAATGGAGGAGTCGCTGTTCTTCCTCATCGTCTCGAAAATGAACGCCAACCTCACCGAGCGCTGGCGCAAAATGGAGGTGCAACGCGCCGGACTCACCCGTCGCGACGAAACGCAAACATTGGAAATGGTGCGCGCCGGTTACGCCGGTGCCCTGACCATGATCGACGGCTGGCTCACCGGGCATCCCGACAGTCCACGCGCCCTCACACTCGCCGGCGCACTGCTCACGGACTGGGGCGATTTCGAGTATTTCCAGGAACTCGTCACCGGCGACGCGCGGAAGCGGATGATCGGCTACAAGGAGAAGAATTTGCAGGCACAGGAATACTTCCAGCGCGGCGCCGAAGCCTATGCGAAGGAAGTGCCGAAACTCACACCCGTCGATTACCATGTGGATGCGTATCTCGGCTGGTTCCACGGCCTGCTCGGTATCGGTTCCGGCGGCCAGATCAATCTCTCGAAGGCCATGAATCGCGCAGCGCTGACGAAGATTCGCGAGCACCTGCTCGCCTTGCCAGGGAAAGCCGCGAAGGCGCATCTCAGCCAATTCGCCAAGATCGTGAATGCGCGTCTCGCGGATGAAAAAGACCCGCTGCACGAGGATCTGAAATACCGCTATCTCGCCAGCGCGCTGGTCATCACCAAGGACGATCCCTTCACCCTCGGCGCGGAAAAGAAGGTCGCGTATTTCGATGAGCTGCTCAGCGAAATCCGCCTGCAAACGCGCGTGGATGGTCCGAACACCGTGGGCCGCGATCAGGATTTCGGGATCATTGTCAGCGTGGTGCACACCGAGGCGATGGGCCGCGTCGCACAGTTCGGCCAATACCTGACCAACGACATTGGGGCGAATTTCGCGCAGGGGAAGCCGAAGAGGAGGACGCCACTGGCGAGAAAAATGCGGGAAGCACAAGGCCCGCGCGACGAACTCGAACTCAGCTTCACCGAGGCGCTCTCTCCCTACTTCGATATTAAGTCGATGACCTTCTCCTCGCCCGAAGTGAAGCCCCGCCCGAGCGCGCAAACCGGCTGGGAGGAAACGGTGCTCGCCTACATTCTCGTGCGCGCGAAGGACGCGAGCGTGGACAAGATCCCACCGGTTCAGATGGAATTGAAGTTCGTGGACCTGAGCGGCCCCGTGACGATTCCCGCGGAGTCCGCCGAGACGGTCATCAAAGTCGGCACCGGTGAAGCGCCCGCGCGCCCGGCCAGCAAAGTCGAGATCACCGAGACGCTCGACACGCGCCAGTTTCAAATCAACGGCGCGCTGCCGCTCGAAATCAAAGCCACCGCCAGCGGGCTCGTGCCCGACCTCGATCAACTGCTCGACATCGAAGCGCTCAAAAAAGCGATCGGCGTGAAGGCGATCAATCCGCACGAAGGTTTGCAGGTGAAAGAACTGAATACCTGGGGCGATCAAGTCGCCCCGCGGTCTGAACGGCTCTGGACCATCGCTCTCGACGGCGACCCGATCCGCGCCGCGGAAGGGCTGACGGAATTCAAATTCCCGCTGCCGAAATCGAAAGATGCGGTCGTCGTTTTCCAGACCTACGACGATATGAATCTCACCGCGTTGCCGCAGCCATCGACGAAGATCGGGCGCGACGTGTCAGGCACCGGCGCGCTCGCCAAAACTGCGTCTCATCTCGGCCTCTGGCTGGCGATCTGCGCCGTAATCGCGCTCCTCGGCGGCGGCGCCTATTTCGTATTTGCGAAACGTCTGTCCGGCACCAGCGATGGAGTCGTCCGCGCCCGCGACGTTTTCAAAATGCCTGCTGTGGTGGACGGCTTCGCCGTGGTTGCCTTGCTGCGCAAGCTACGCACGAGCCCGCTGGTGAAGCTCCAGGAGCCACAGCAGCAGGAACTCCAGCAAGACCTCCAGCGCGTGCAGCAAGCCTGCTTCGGTTCCCACGGCGGCGCGCTGTCCGAATCCGATCTCCGCAGCGTCGCCGAGAAGTGGCTGCGCCTTGCTTCCTAACCACAACGTTTCCAAACGAATCCCATCTCCATGCCCAAAACCGCCAAACCTCCCGCCTCTGCCCCGACTCCGCAGAACGCCCAGCAATTCGTCGCCGGCGTCCGCGAGCGTGTCGCCAAAATCGTCGTCGGTCAGGATGTCGTCGTCGAGCGTGTGATGATCGCGCTGATGACCGGCGGCCACCTCCTGCTGCAAGGGCTGCCGGGCCTCGCCAAGACGCTGCTCGTCAACACCATCGCCAAGGCGATCAACCTCGAATTCAAGCGCGTGCAGTTCACCGTCGATATGCTGCCGTCGGATATCATCGGCTCGGAAATCATCGATCAAAAGAGCGGCGACTTCCGCATCCACCAAGGCCCCGTCTTCACCAATCTGCTGCTCGCCGATGAGATCAATCGCGCCGCGCCGAAAGTGCAGGGCGCGATGCTCGAGGCAATGCAGGAACGCAAGGTCACCATCGGCGGCCAGAACCTGAAGCTCCCCACGCCATTCCTCGTCATCGCCACGCAGAATCCGGTCGAGCAGTCGGGCACCTTCGAGCTGCCGGAGGCGCAGCTCGATCGCTTCATGCTCCTGCACCGGCTCGGCTATCCGGGCCGCGACGACGAGCAGATGATCCTCCAGCGCCAGCTCGGCATGGGCTTGCGGCGCGAAGGCGGCGGCGCCGTGCCGCGCTCGGCCTTCGACATGATCGAGGATAATGCCGGCGCGTCGGTCGAGGATCTGGTCACCGCGATGGAAGCGGTCCAGGCCGTGCATGTCAGCGAGGTCTTCGTGAAGCATTGCGTGGAGCTCGTCCGGCGCACTCGCGAGTCGAAGCATCTCGACTTCGGTTGCAGCCCGCGCGCCGGGCTCGCCTTGATCAATGCGTCGCGCGCCCGCGCCGTGATCCACGGCCGCGACTACGTGACGCCGGAGGATTTGTTCGACCTCGCCGAAGACGTCGTGCTGCACCGCATCCGCGTCAGTTACGAAGCCTCCGCCGCCGGCCACACCGGCGCGCAGGTGCTGGAGTCGATCCTCGCAGATCTCGGGTAACAATGAGCACCCAATGTAGAGGCGGCGCTGTCCGCGAAGCGGATGTGCCGCCTCCAACTTCTGCGGGCGGAGGCGGAGGGATGCGCTGTGCGGGACGAATGGAAGCACAGCCTTTCACACTCGCGCCTTCCGTCATAAGTTGAAGAATCCGACATGACCGCAAAGAAGTTCTACGATTGGCAAACCGCCGGCGGCACGGATGACGTGATGCGTCTCGTGGAATGTCTGGAGAAAGCGGACATCGCGTGGTGTGCGATCGGAGGCGTCGCCGTTAACCATTGGGCGGCTGAGCCGATGGTGACTCAGGACGTTGACTTCGTGGTCACCACTGACGCCATTGATCGGACGGTGGACCTTCTCACGGAAGCTGGCTTCCGGTCGGAAAGATTCGAGTGGTCGATTAACTTCAAAGGACATTCGAAGGTGAGTCTTCAGTTGAGCACTGAGGACTTCTACCGCGACTTTCCGAGCAAAGCAGTTCCCGCCGATGTCCATGGCATCCTGCTGAGAGTTGCTGCACTGGAGGACACGCTTAAGGGAAAGATCGAAGCCTGGCGCGATTCAAATCGGCGGCAGAGCAAACGAATCAAAGACCTCGGCGATATCGCCAGGCTGGTCGAGGCGCACCCTCATTTGTGGGAGTTACTGGCCGTTGATCTCAAACAGCAGATTGAACGTCCTCACGACAATGAAGTGGGCTAGCATGCGCTGCAACGGAAGGACGATGCACTTTCCAAGGGCTATCCGCAGCTCCTCTGAACGCCAACGGCGTTCCATCGTCCAGCCCAGGGTTGGCGCGACGCAGGAGCGACTACCCTGGGATTTGGGAAAAAAAACATCTCCAACCCCAACGGGGTTGCATCATTCGAAGCAAGCGCGCGGATGCAACCCCGTTGGGGTTGGTCGATGGATTGGATTGGTTCCCAGGGTAGCTCGTGCCTCGCAACCCTGGGCTGATAGATGGAACGCCGTTGGCGTTCACCTTCCGCCCATCCAAACACCCCGCCCTGCTCGGTCAAACACGAAACGATTTCGCTGGGAGGCTGCTATGCACTTTCATCAAGACTTCGCGACGGCAGACCAAACGTCTGGTGACAAGCCAGCCCAGGGCAACGCCCTGGAATCTTTATTGCACGAGGCGCCATCCCTGGCAGGGCGGAACAAACGAACCGAGCTGCGCATCGCTCTTTCGCCCTTTCAGGGCTTTGCTAGTTCTCTTTCGATACCCATGGCGTTGCCCTGGGCTGGCTTGTGGATGCACCGTTGGTGCTACGGCGAAATCACTACGCAAAGTGCATAACACGCTCTGGTCTAGTTAGGCATACGACACGCGCTATGCAAAGATTTCGCCACTCAGCAGGATTCGGAAAACGAATTGAGTTTTGGATCATCGGGCAGATGCTTAAGCAAGGCTTGGATGTCTATGTGCCGCTCGTTGATGATAACGCGATTGATGCCGTAATCCGTCGAGCTGATGGGAGTTTCATCGAAGTGCAACTCAAGGCTCGCTCCAAGGATATTGCCTTTAAGGACGCAGCGTTGTTTTCGGCTCTGACGCACGAGTTGCGCGAGAACTACTGGTTCGTGTTTTACTCCGAATGGCTGG
>Ga0335397_10007546_pt1 | contig 13835 bp, 10 predicted proteins | sample MAT04_FD_205740 | JGI IMG/M metagenome (GOLD analysis project Ga0335397, IMG submission 205740) | Freshwater microbial communities from Lake Fryxell liftoff mats and glacier meltwater in Antarctica - MAT-04 (spades assembly) (version 2) ...
TTTTATAACTAGTCTCTACAACAAATACCCAAGTGCCCAATTAAGAACGGATGGATTAAACGTAGGTCTACCTGATGGCCAAATGGGAAACTCTGAAGTCGGGCATATGAATTTGGGTGCCGGACGGATTATTTATCAAGATTTGGCAAAAATTAATCTTGCTGTCGAAAATAAAACATTTAATAAAGAGAAAGCCATTGCGGCTGCTTTTGCTTATGCGAAAGAATTTGATAAACCTGTTCACTTCCTCGGATTGGTTTCTAACGGAGGCGTTCATTCGCATATTAATCACTTAAAAGGTTTAATTGATGCGGCAAACGATGAAAAGTTACAAAAAGTTTTCATTCATGCGTTTACCGATGGTCGCGATGTAGATCCTAGATCAGGAACGGGTTTTATCGGAGACATCCTAAATCATATTAAAGATACTCCCGTAAAATTGGCTACCGTAATTGGACGTTATTATGCTATGGACCGCGACAAACGATGGGAACGCGTAAAACTTGCTTATGAGTTATTGGTTCACGGAATTGGCCAACCTGTTACAGATGCGGTTGTTTCAATACAATCACATTACGACAAAAATATTACTGACGAGTTTATTCCACCAATGGTTATGGTCAATAATGATGACGAACCTTTGACTACGATTAAAGAAGGTGATGTTGTAATTTTCTTCAATTTCAGAACCGATCGCGGACGTCAATTGACCGAAGTACTTTCGCAAAAAGATCATTTGAATTTGAACATGCACAAAATGAACTTGTACTATGTTACGATGACTAACTATGACGATACCTTCAGCAACATTTACCGCGTTTTTGATAAAGATAATATTACAGAAACCTTAGGTGAAGTATTAGAAAGACACCATAAAAAACAAATCCGTATTGCTGAAACCGAGAAATATCCGCATGTTACCTTTTTCTTTTCGGGCGGACGCGAACAACCCTTTGAAGGCGAAACCCGAATTTTGAGAGATTCTCCCAAAGTGGCTACTTATGATTTGCAACCCGAGATGAGTGCGTTTGAACTTACCGCAGCTTTATTGCCAGAGCTTAAAAAAGGCGAAGTTGATTTTGTATGTCTTAATTTTGCTAATGGCGATATGGTGGGACACACTGGCGTTATGGCAGCAGCTATCCAAGCTTGCGAAGCCGTTGATAAATGCGTAAAAGATGTTATTGAAACTGCCTTAGCCAACAATTATACCACCATTATCATTGCCGATCACGGAAACTGTGAAACCATGATTAATCCTGATGGGTCACCAAATACGGCGCATACTACGAATCCGGTGCCAATTATTTTAGTTGATAAAGAGTTAAAAACTATTCACGATGGCGTTTTGGGCGACATTGCTCCTACGATTTTAGCTTTAATGGGAATTGAAAAACCAGCGGTCATGACCAGGAAGTCGTTGTTGTAAGATGAAACATTTAAAATAACACATTTTTAAAACCACCAAAGAGGTGGTTTTTTTTGAGCCAAAAACAAATAATTGTTAAATTTTATATGGCATTAGCACTTAAAAAAAACTGCCAAAAAAGACGCTGATGCGGCTGCATTAGTAGAACAAATTTGCCCCCAGATACGACCATCAAGAATGAAAAAAATCAATATTGGAGGAATCGTAGAAGATAGCAACCAGCTGCAGAGAATTGGTGTTTTTATGCCTTTTAGTCAAGTTTACCTTTTTACAAAGCTGATACGGCTTTTTACAGAGCTAGTTCGTGTTTGTACGGAGCTCGTTCACTCCTAAGCGGATCTAGTTGAGCGAAAACGGGAACCGCAAGATTTAGTTTTTTGTATGTTAGAATTGTATAAATTGACACATAAAAAAAATTCAATTACTCGGGATCTTTTTTTATTTCAACATCTCAAAATAAGAACGTTCAATAGTTTCTTGGTGCGTAGGATGTGCGATCCGTACCAGCTCAGTAACGCGTTGTTTTAGGGTTTTGCCATACACGTCAGCAATACCATTTTCGGTGATAATATAGTGCACATGCGCGCGGGTCGAAACTACTCCTGCGCCTTGTTTTAAATAAGGAACAATTCTGCTCTCGCCTCTTTTAGTTATCGATGGCAAGGCAATAATAGCTTTTCCGCCATCGCTTAACGAAGCCCCACGAATAAAATCCATTTGGCCACCTACGCCCGAGTACATTTTTGCTCCAATAGAATCGGCACAAACCTGTCCGGTAACATCAACTTCAATAGCTGAATTAATGGCCACCATTTTGGGATTTTTTCGAATTCGTGCCGTGTCGTTCACCATTGATGATTCTTTCATTTCAATAAACGGATTGTCATTTACAAAGTCATATAATCGTTTGGAACCAATTAAAAATGTAGCTAAAATTCTTCCGCGAAGTGTACCCTTATAATTGCAGTTAATAACGCCGCTTTCTATTAAATCTATTACACCGTCAGAAAACATTTCGGTATGCAGACCTAAATCCTTATGGTTTTTGAGTTTACTCAATGCTGCATTTGGGATTGAACCAATACCCATTTGAAGCGTGCTCCTATCATCAATTAAAGAGGCTACGTAATTGCCAATTTTTTCTTCTTCATTAGTAAACAAATTCATTTTATGCGTATAAATTGGTGTATCAACGGCAACTAAATAATCAATCTCAGAAATATGTATTATGCCGTCGCCAAAAGTTCTTGGCATTTGCGGATTAACCTGTGCTACAACCGTTTTAGCAGCATCAATAGCGGCGACAGAAGCTTCAACTGAAACTCCTAACGAGCAATAACCATGATTGTCTGGTGGTGAAACATGAATAAAAGCAACATCAAGAGTCAAAACGTTTTTACGAAATAAAAGTGGTAATTCGCTCAAAAAAACTGGAGTGTAGGATCCATTTCCGGCAGATAAGGTGTGCCGTACATTTGCGCCAATAAAAAATGAATTCACATGAAAACTCTCAGCAAGTTGTGGATTGGCATACGCTGCTTCTCCTTCGGTATGCAAATGACACACCTCAACATTGCGCAGTTCATCAGCTCTTTCTGCCAAAGCTTGGGTTAAAATTGTTGGCGTGGCGGCTGCAGCCTGAACATATATCCTATCATTAGATCGTACTACTTTTACTGCTTCTGCTGCCGTGACGTATTTGCTCATAACTTAAAATTTTAAGGCGAAGATAACGTTAAGATCCTTTATAAAATATGATAAAACTCATATTAGATTAGCAATAAAGCATAATTAAAAGTTAATATTTCAATATCAATAGTATTACTATCGTTTTTGTATATATTTGTATCGATTTTAAGTGTATAACAATTTAAAAACTTTAATTATGAAAAAAAATTTATTTCTAGGATTGATTGGCTTTGCATTACTAACAAGTTCGTGCAACGAAAGCAAAAAAGGTGAAGAGAAGGCGGAAGCAACTCCACAAAAAAATGAAAAAGTTCAAAAAGTTATTGACGACTTAGGATTGGTTTATGTAGAAGAAGGTGCGCAAGATATCATTACCTATGATGAAGTTAACGCAGCCCAGCAAGCATGGTGTGACGCACTAGTTAAAATTGGAAAAATTAAAGAAGAAGGTGGCGATTACAAGGCATTTGCAGCGCAAGTTTTATCAGAAGCGTATAACTATGACTATGGAAAAGTGTTTTTTAAACCTACTTTAGCCTACGGAGACCAAACTTTTAGAAACGATAAAAAAGGAGCATTATCTTATTTTGTTGGTGGAGATGCTGATTACCCTAACGATAAAGGTTTTGCTATAACTCCATGGGTAAAAGCTCGATTTGATAATGCTGGCGAAAAAAATCAAGGTATCCAGATTTACGGTTCAGTTGCAATAACTATGGGTAATGTTTGGGTGACAGATAAAAACGGCAAGGAAATAATGGTAGATAAAACATGGGTTTTCAAAAAAGGGAAGGATGGAAAATTGAGGATTATAGTTCATAAATCTTCATTACCATTTTCGCCAAAATAAAAAAAATAAGGGCTGAATAGTGCGTTCAGCCCTTTTAATTTTAATTTTGTTTTATGAGAATAACAATATTATTTTTGGTTGCATACAGTGCGACCCTTGCCAACCTGCAAGCTCAAAATACCAGAATAAATGACCACAATCAAATAGGATGGTACAATTATTTTGGTACTTTTAAAATTGCGAATAAGTTCAGTATTCATTCAGAATATCAGTGGCGTAGAGATAATTATATTACAGATAAACAACAAGGATTATTGCGTGTTGGTCTTAATTATCAGGCCAATCCTAAATTACAACTTCGTTTGGGTTATGCGTGGATAGAAACCTATGCCTATGGAGATTATCCAATAAACGGAATGGGGAAAGATTTTACTGAACATCGGACTTACCAGATGGCAACACTGACAGATAAAATTTCGAGGTTAGATATTTCGCACCGTTTTATGCTTGAACAACGGTTTGTAGGCCGATATACCTCGGCTAACTTAGCTACAGAAGATGATTATTTGTTTTTAAACCGTTTGCGATATATGTTTCGAGTACAAATGCCGTTGAAAGGAAGCAGTATTGACGACAACACGCCTTATATTGCAATGTATGACGAAATCTTTATTGGTTTTGGACCCAATGTGAATGAAAATATTTTTGACCAAAATAGGTTTGGCCTTTTATTAGGTTATAAATTTAATTCTGGTTTTAGAATAGAAGGCGGCTACTTAAATCAGACGGTGCAACTAGGAAGAGAAATTGACAGCAGAAATGTGTTTCAAAATAATAACGGCTTTATTATTAACACAATTCTGAATTTTGATTTCACTAAAAAAAACAAATAATAAAATAAAATGCAACGATTTCAATTTTTTAAATGCAGTAAGTTTAACCTTTGCACTAAAAGCAGCAAATAAAGTACCAAAGCATTTCACAGCCTTATAAAATAATACTATCCAAAGTTAACTTCGAAATATGAAAAATAAGAATTTTGGATTTACAATAACCTTTAAAACAATTTTATGATTGACGCAGTAATACCCTTATTATCTTTAATTGCTTTGGAAGTAATTCTAGGCATTGACAACATTATTTTCATCTCTATTTTAGCAGACAAACTTCCAGAGAGCCAGCGAAACAAACTGCGTTATTGGGGAATTGGTTTAGCAATGCTAATGCGACTTTGTTTACTAGCCCTAATTTCATGGATATTAAAATTGGATAAAACACTTTTTACTGCTTTTGATGTCGCATTTTCTGGAAAAGGACTCATACTGATTATTGGCGGTTTATTTCTGATTTATAAAAGCACTAAAGAAATTTATCACAAAACCGAAGTAGCCAATTCAAACGAACCTATAACGCCCAAAAAAGGAAGCTTTCGCAATTTACTAATAGAAGTAATTATCCTTGACTTAGTATTTTCAATAGATTCTATCATAACGGCGGTTGGCATGGTTGAAGAACTTTGGATTATGTATACTGCTGTAATTGTTACTGTTTTAATAATGCTAGTAGCTTCAAAACCAATAAGTGAATTTATCAGTAAACATCCGTCTTTTAAAGTACTAGCCCTATGTTTTTTAATGATGATAGGTGTTTCATTACTTGCGGAAGGATTTAATTTTGAAATTCCAAAAGGATACATCTATTTCTCTATGGCGTTTGCCTTTTTAGTTGATGTTATCCAAATGAAAACCACAAAACCAGTCAATAAACAAGGATAAAAATAATAGTTAAACTAAAAATGCTATAAAAAAGCAATAGTAATAGTAACACTATTATCTTTGCAAAAATAATTATTCATTCATGAATTCAGTTTTATCAAATATCAAAATACAAGTAAACGAAAATACATTTGTTAAAGACCCAGAAACCTCAATTCTTGGCAAAAAAATTATACAAGAAAGTATTCTCTTAATGAATGAGATTGGCTTTGAAAATTTCACTTTTAAGAAATTAGGCGAACGCATTGGTTCAAACGAAAGTTCTATTTATCGCTATTTTGAAAGCAAGCATAAATTATTAGTGTACCTTTCGTCTTGGTATTGGGGTTGGATAGAATATCGGTTTGTTTTTGAAACCAATAATATTGCAAATCCTTTAGAAAAACTCAGAAAAGGTATCACGATCGTTACTGAAAAAATAGAAGACGATACCACAACGGAACATATTAACGAGGCTCTTTTGAACAGAATTATAATTACAGAGTTTACCAAAACAATTTATAATAAAGAAATTGAGGAAGAAAATAAACAAGGTTTTTTTCTAATTTATAAAAGAGTCATTACAAGATTAGAAGAAATGATTCTGAACTTTAATCCCAAATATCTATTTGCAAAAAGCTTGGCTTCATCAATTGTTCAAGGGGCGTTGCATCAGCATTTCTTAAAGGAACATCTTCAAACCATCACCAATTGTGATGAAAACAACACTCCAACCGATTTTTATCTTGACCTAGTTCAAAAAACAGTAAGCAATTAATTATGGCACTAACTACATCTCAAAGGTTAATAAATTTACTTAAACTGGACAAAAAAGATATTTCACAAATCTTTTTCTACGCCATTTTCGCTGGATTAATCAGTTTGTCTTTGCCCTTAGGCATTCAGGCCATTATTAATTTAATACAATCCGGAAGAGTAAGCGTTTCCTGGGTTGTATTGATATTTATTGTTATCGTTGGTGTGGGCTTAGTAGGTATTTTGTCGTTAATGCAATTAAGAATAACGGAAAATTTACAGCAAAAAATTTTCATCCGGTCTTCATTTGAATTTGGATACCGACTGCCAAAAATTAGAACCGAAGAATTGTATAATCAGTATCCGCCAGAACTAGCCAATCGTTTTTTTGATACGCTTACCATTCAAAAAGGAGCGACAAAGTTGTTGCTTGACTTTTCTTCTGCGCTATTGCAAATTACCTTTGGCATTATATTGCTCTCGCTGTACCACCCGTTCTTTATTCTGTTTGGCGTGTTACTGCTAGTATTACTTTATATCATATTCAGATTTTCATATAGTTCAGGTTTATCTACCAGTATGAAGGAATCAAAATATAAATACAAAGTGGCAAGTTGGCTTCAGGAAATAGCGCGTAATAATTTCAGTTTCAAAAAAGCATCGAGCTTTGATTTTGCTTTAGCAAAAAATAATCGATTGGTTGGAGATTACTTATTGTACCGAGAAAAACACTTTGGTATTATCAAACGACAGTTTACCCAACTTATTGGATTTAAAATTATTATTACAGCTGGATTATTATTAATAGGAGGCTATTTAGTTTTAAACCAACAAATGAATATTGGCCAGTTTGTGGCTGCTGAGATTATTATTCTATTGGTTATTAATTCGGTCGAAAAAATCGTAATAGGACTAGAAACGTTATATGATGTTTTAACGGCAATAGAAAAAATAGGTGAAATTACCGATTTTGATATTGAAGAATCTTATTCTAATACCATAAATTATTGCTACACAAATATTCATTTGGCCGCAGAAAACTTAAAATACAAATTTCCGGGTGGCACAGATAACGTACTCGAAAAAATAAATTTGACTATTAACCAGTCCGATAAAATATATTTGGAAGGGCCAAATGGCTCAGGCAAAACCACGCTTATTCGTGTACTTTCTGGATTAATTCAACCCACATCTGGTTCGCTATACATCAATGACGACACGTATAGAAAGATTAATTTAGAACAATTTAGATCACAAATTAGCACCATCATTTCCGGAGAAACCCCTTTTGAAGGTACTATCATGGAAAACATTACATTTAACGATCCATTAATTAGTCAAGAAGATTTGAAATGGGCTATTGATAGCGTCAAATTAGGAGATTTTGTAAAGTCGCTTCCCAAAGGTTTAGAGACCAAAATTTTTCCAGAAGGAAAACAGTTATCGTCGTCTAATGCTCAGAAAATCCTTTTGGCAAGAAGTATTATTAGTAAGCCAAAAATTTTATTTTATGAAGATGCTTTAGATAAAATGGATGATGACGATGCCAACGAGGTGATTGATTTTATCACATCGGATGAAAACAAATGGACACTAATTGTATCCTCAAAAAAAGGATATTGGAGAGAAAAATGCAATCGAAAAATTACCATGCAAGAAGGTACCATTTTTAACGAAATCAACTAAAATAGATTATGCTTAACATTTCGAACAAAAACAAAATTGGCGAAAGCGTACAAAAATATAGCACATTCAAGACCTTGAGTGAACGCCCACATTATCGAATACTGAATAAAATTATTTTAGGTGTTTGTGTTTTGGGTGTTATCATTTTACTATTACCTTGGACACAAAATATTTCAGGAAGTGGATCGGTTACTACGCTAAAACCTGACCAAAGACCACAAACTATTCACTCTGCAATAGCCGGAAGAATTGAAAAATGGCACGTAAAGGAAGGTGATTTTGTAAAAAAAGGTGATACCATACTTTTTATTTCCGAAACGAAAGAGGATTATCTTGATCCGAATTTGGTACAAAACACTAAAAGTCAGCTACAAGCGAAGGAAATGGTTGGTAAGTCCTATGGAGGCAAGGTAACTTCACTTTCGGCGCAAATAGGTGCCATACAAAATGAGCAAAAATTAAAACTGCAGCAGGGCAAAAATAAAATCAAGCAATCTATACTTAAAGTTAAAAGTGATAGCATGGATTTAGTTGCCGTAAAAACGCAGGTTAAAATTGCGGTGACTCAATTTAATCGTTCGGTAACTCTTAACAAAGAAGGTTTGAAACCACTTACTGATGTTGAAGAAAAAAGATTAAAATTGCAAGAAACTGAAGCTAAAATCATCACACAAGAAAATAAATTTTTAGCGAGTGAAAACGAATTGATAAATGCCAAGGTGGAAATAAACCGCATCATTGCCGAATATAATGAAAAGGAACAAAAAGCACTTAGCGATCAATACAGCGCTTTAAGCAGTCAATACGACACAGAAGCGCAGGTCAACAAGCTCAAAAATCAATATGCCAATTACCAAATTAGAAACGGAATGTATTATATAAAAGCCCCACAAAGTGGCTACGTAAATCGTGCATTGCAATCGGGAATTGGAGAAACCATCAAAGAAGGAACCCAGATTGTAAGTATAATGCCCTCAAAATATGATATTGCCGTTGAAACCTATGTATCTCCAACTGATTTACCTTTACTTCACAAAGGAGAAAAAGTTCGGGTTTGGTTTGATGGTTGGCCAACTATAGTTTTCTCAGGATGGCCTGGAATGTCATATGGTACGTTTGGCGGAAAAATTATCGCAATTGAAAACTTTATTAGTGACAACGGAAAATTCAGAGTATTAATAGCTCCAGATAAGGCAGAAGAAGCATGGCCTAAACAAATAAGCATTGGTTCTGGCGCACAAACTTTGGCTTTGCTGGATAACGTTCCTGTATGGTTTGAAGTGTGGCGTACACTTAATGGGTTTCCACCTAATTATTATCAACCTAAAAACAGCACTCAAAAAGACAAGAAATAATGCGAGCACTACTTTTAGTTTTTTTGTTTTTCGGGATTTCGATGTGGAGTCAAGTAAACCCTTCAAAGGAGCTGACCTATAATGAGTTTTTAGGATACGTTAAAAAATACCATCCATTAGTAAAAAGCGCAAACTTACAAGTGAGTGCTGCACAGGCAAATTTAATGATGGCACGAGGTGGATTTGATCCTAAGATAGAAGTTGATTTTGAACAAAAAAAATTCAAAGACAGCGAGTATTATTCGATATTAAATAGCAGCTTCAAGATTCCTACTTGGTACGGTATTGAAATAAAAGCAGGCTTTGACAACAATGATGGTATTTACCTAAATCCTGAAAATACGCTTCCTAATCAAGGTCTAACTTCTTTGGGAATTACTGTTCCTTTAGGACAGGGCTTGTTTATTAATCAAAGAATGGCAGATTTGCGAAAAGCCAAAATCCAAATTAAACTGAGTCAAGCTGAAAGAAATTTGGCTGCAATTGCTGTCATGTACGACGCATCGATAGTATACTTTAATTGGAAAAGAAACTTCAGTGAAGTAGTAATGTATCAACAATATCTTGCGAACTCCGAAGTACGTTTTCAAGGAATATCCAAATTAATTGAGCAAGGCGACAAACCAGCTATTGATAGTATTGAAGCTGGAATTGTGGTTCGTAATCGTTTGTTAGGACTAGAAGAATCTAAATTAAAAGTCGCCAAAGCGAAATTAGAACTAGCTACCTTTTTATGGTTAGAAAACAATATACCGCTCGAATTACAAGACGATATCGTTCCTGAGGAGAACTTAAACTTGACCATAAAAGAAACTTTGCGAACTAATGATCTCATGCTAGCCAATCCTTCATTAGAAAGACATCCGAAAATAAATGCCCTTGAAAACAAAATCGAGATGTTAACTGTTGACCGAAAACTCAAAACCAATATGCTTTTGCCTAAAATTGATTTGGGTTATTCCTATTTATCCGAACCAACTTACTTTGACAACTATAGGCTTCAAGATTATAAAGTTGGTCTCAACTTTTCTTTTCCTATTTTTTTACGAAAAGAGAGAGGCAGTTTGCAACTTACCAAGTACAAGATTCAGGACATTCAATTTGATTTAGATTTAGAGCGCGTTCAATTAACCAATAAAATTAAAGCCCAACAAACGGAAATAATTTCGCTGGAAAAACAACGCGAAATAATCATGCGATTGGTTGCTGACAATCAGACGATGCTATCTTCTGAAGACCGACTATTTTCTTTTGGAGAAAGCTCACTTTTTTTAATCAATTCTAGAGAAAACACCTTATTAAGTGCTCGTCTATCTGAAATCAATATCTTGAATAAATATTTTGTTTCAAATGCTGAATTATTTAAAATGATTGCGAATCCAAACTAAATCAGTATAAAATAATTACTTTTGCCATCTGAAAATTGATTTATGATTATCCCAAAAACAAAAGAAGAAATTGAACTGATGCGCGAAAGTGCCTTATTGGTTTCCAAAACCTTAGGTATGATTGCCTCCGAAATAAAAGTTGGCGTTACCACCTTGGAATTAGACCGATTGGCTGAACAATTTATCAGAGATCACGGAGGCATTCCAGGATTTTTAGGTTTATATGGCTGTCCGTCAACTCTTTTAACGAGTGTAAATGAACAAGTTGTGCACGGCTTGCCAACAAACCGTCCTATTGAAGATGGCGATATCGTTTCTGTGGATTGTGGTGTTTTAAAAAATGAGTTTTACGGAGATCACGCCTATACTTTTGAGATTGGAACTGTTGCTGAAGCGACTAAAAAATTATTGGCTGTAACTAAAGAAAGCTTGTATGTTGGAATTCGAGAATTCAAAATCGGAAATCGTGTAGAATATGTTGGAAATGCGATTCAGATATATACCGAAAGTTTTGGATACGGTGTTGTTCGTGAATTGGTTGGGCATGGTTTAGGCAAAAAAATGCATGAAAGCCCGGAAATGCCAAATTATGGAAAACGCGGTCGCGGAAAACTATTCGTAGAAGGATTAGTTGTTGCCATTGAACCTATGATTAACATGGGAACCAAAAATATAAAAACCCTAAAAGACGGCTGGACCATTGTAACAGCTGACAAAAAGCCTAGTGCGCATTTTGAACACAATGTTGCTTTAGTTGAAGGAAAACCTGAATTACTTTCTACCTTCCAATATGTATACGACGCTTTAGGAATCACCTCCACCGAAGAAAATGAGTTTAGGAAAAATCCTTTGGTACTGCTATAACACAAAAAATCAAAGCTATATAAAAGACCCGTTGTATTTTACTAAAGTATACAAGCACGTATATTAAATTACCTTAATACAATATAAGTTCATCGTGAGTCTGCAAGCTTTTCAATGAATCTCTGTGAAGCAACTATAAAACAACCATGAAGAAAGCGTTTAAATTTATACTCAATACAATTCCAAGACCAATCCTTATTCGTTTAAGCATTGTAGTGCGTCCAATTTTAGCTTTTATGCTTAAAGGAAGCCGCTTTACTGATCCGATTGACGGAAAAAGTTTCAGCATGTTTTTGCCATACGGATACGGAACACAACGAAACAATGTGCTTTCGCCAAGTACACTTTCATTGGAAAGACACCGACTATTATGGTTGTATCTTCAGAATGAAACTGATTTTTTTACAGCGACACAACAGAAAAAAATTTTGCACTTTGCTCCAGAACAAGAATTTTACAAACGTTTCAAAAAGCAAGCTAATATTGAATATACTACAACCGATTTACTTTCGCCCTTAGCAGATGTTAAAGCTGATATTTGCAATCTACCTTTTGAAGACAACACTTACGATATCATTTTTTGCAACCACGTTTTGGAACACATTCCGAATGACACCAAAGCCATGCAGGAATTGTACCGCGTACTAAAACCTGGCGGAATGGGAATTTTCCAGATACCGCAAGATTTGTCACGAGAAGTAACTTTCTCAGATGATTCGATAATTGATCAAAAAGAACGCGCAAAAATATTTGGGCAGTATGATCATGTCCGTGTGTATGGCAGAGATTATTTTGACAAGCTTAGAAGTATTGGTTTTAAAGTTGCTGAAGTAAATTATACCAGTAAAATCACTCCCGAATTAGTGGAAAAATATTGTTTGGCAAAAGATGAAATTATTCCCGTTTGTTTCAAGTAAAAACAAAAAGCCTGCTGGAATCAGCAGACTTTTTTATGCAGTATGGATTCTGATTAATTTGCTTCAGGCATTAATACTCCAATAGTTTTGTCTTTCGATAAATATTTTTTTGCAACTTCTTGAATGTCTTTTGCTGTAACTGCTTTAATGTTTTCAGAGGCCATCAAAATATCATCTGCACTTGAACCGTTTATAAATGCTTTGGTAAAATTACTCATCCAATAACGGTTTTCCTTTATTTTCTTTTTATAGTCCAAAGCTTCTGCTTCTTTATATTTATTCACATCTTTTTCTTCTGGTCCGTTTTCAATAATTTTCTGTAATTCTTTTAGTGATGAAGCAGTTAATTTATCTGCATTATCAGGCCCGCAGGGAAAACCAATCGTAAAACTATATGAACCATACGGAACTTTGTTCATACTTCCACGTGCAGAAACTCCATAAACACCACTTTCATTTTCTCTTAACTCTTCAATTAACTTGATGGTTAAAACTTCGCCTAGCGCTGTCATAGCCACTGCTTCTTTGGCTGAATATGCCGCTTCACCATAATACATAATGGTAACATTGCTTTTCGGATCTTTTCCTTTGTTTACCACTTTTTTAATATCCCCTTTTATCATTCTGTAACCTAAATCTTTGGCGACATCTTTCGTAGTATTTGAAGGTAAAGAGGCAATATATTTCTTTGCATAATCTTCTAACTTATCTTCATCTATATTCCCTACAAAGAAGAATTCAAAATCTCCTGCATTTGCAAATCGTTCTTTAAATTTATCATAAGCCATTTTATAATCTGTTGCTTTCCATTTTTCAGCAGTTGGAACAATTCCATTCCATCTAGGATTTTCTTTGTTTAGATATGTGTAAAATTCTTGTTGGAAATAGAAGTTTGGCTGTGCAATCATATTGTCGAAGAAAGCACTTTGTTTTTGCTTAAAACCTTCAAAAGCTTCTTGGTCGAAATTCAGATTTGTAAAGTAAGCATTGATCATCTGCATAGCATATTCTAGGTCTTTTGGCGTTGATTCGCCTCGAATTCCTTCGGTTACAGTACTAATATATGGCGAAATGCTTGCAATTTTTCCCGACATGAATTTATCAATATCATTTAGTTTCAATCCGGAAAAACCTGCTTCAGTTAATCCGCCATTGGCAAACTGAACTTTCTTGATTTCATCATTTGAATACGTATTTGAACCTCCAA
>Ga0335397_10007550_pt1 | contig 13832 bp, 11 predicted proteins | sample MAT04_FD_205740 | JGI IMG/M metagenome (GOLD analysis project Ga0335397, IMG submission 205740) | Freshwater microbial communities from Lake Fryxell liftoff mats and glacier meltwater in Antarctica - MAT-04 (spades assembly) (version 2) ...
CGATCCAGACGAGGTGCGCAGGTTCCTCCAGGCCCTCGGCGAGCCCACCACTCCTCCCAAGCGCGCGCCTGCGCGAGGGCCCCCGTACTGGGCAAGTCGCGCGCTGCGCATCCGGAGCGGTGCCGACGCCGCGTAGTCTCCCTCGCACCTGGAGAGCCCCCGAGGCTCTCGGGCACCGATCCGAGCTTCGCCCAGAATTCGCGCAAGTGTGCCCGAATCTCTCGCCCCTCCCTCCGTCTTTCCGACCTTGCACACATGTGCGACCGCTCGGTTCCGCCGCCGGCTGGCCCCGCCCTTCCCCCCTCAAAGGCCTATGAATCAGTTACGCTCCCGGCGCACATCGAGCGTGTCGAGGTGCTCAACCCCGTGCCGCCGGAGCAGCGGACCTGCCCGAGCTGCGGCGCCGAGATGACCACGGTGGGGCATTCGCGCTGCGAGATCCTCAACGTGATCCCGTGGCAGCGCGCAGAGCGTGCGCCGCCTCCTCGGCGAGAATCTCGCGCGGACCGTGCAGTGCGACGGCACCAACATCACGACCTTCATCGAGCGTGCCGGCGGCAAGCGGCCCGGCTGTTGGGCGCACGGCCGGAGGCGTCTCGTCGAGGCCGCGCGCTCAGGCGACCAGATCGCGCTCGAAGGCCTTCGAATCATCGGTCGGCTGTTCGCCGTGGAGCGTACCTCCACGCTCGCGGGGGACAACGCCGACCAGCGACGAGCGCGACGCCAGCAGCACACGCGGCCCGTTCTCGACGAGCTTCGCGCCTGGGTCGACGCGCAGCGCGCCGTCATACCTCCGTCGTCCTCGGCAGACGAAACTGGCTGTTCACTTGGCTCGACGTTGGCGGCGAGCGGACCGCGAACGTCCTTTCGATCATCGCGACGTGCATCGCGCACGACGTCAATCCGCGCGCCTACCTCCATCTGGTCACGAAGCTCATCGTGCAAGGATGGCCCAAGGCCAAGCTGCGCGAGCTCTTGCCCGATCGGATGCTGCGGACTTGCTCACGGCGCGCATCAAAGGGGGCGACGGGCAGTACTGGGAGACCAACACGTGGTTCGACGAACGCTGACCTGACGAGCGGCCGAAGCGGACCGCCGAGACGGTCATGCCCATCACGACGTCACGGAACACGACCTTGCCGAGGTCGGTTCCCGCCGCGCCGGCGGTGACCATCAGCGGCATCAGGTGCTCTTCGCGCGGGTGACTCTCGCGTGCCGACGGCGCCTTGGCCCACGCCGCGAGCTCGCCGTCGCGCGCTTCGGCGTCCATCTCGACGACGGCCATCCGTCGAACGCCTTCGAGGCGGTGGCGCCGTTCCCGCCCTTGAAGCCGCCCATGTTGTGGTAGCTCAGCCCGCTGCCGACGATGAGCACACCCTCGTCTCTCAGCGGAGCACGCAGCGCGCCCGATCGCCAGGTGCGCCTCCGGGTCGAGGTCCGCGCGGAGAGAGAGCGAAGATACGGAGCGTTAGCGCACGTCGCTCGAGGCGAGTTGGCACGGCGGAGACGGTCCGAGAAGCGTATGCTTTTCGCAACTTGACGACGTTCTGCCAGGCCTGCCACCACCTCCTCTCCCAGAGCGACGCGCGCTGCGGCGCCTGTCAGGCCCTGCCCCCCGAGGGAGGCTTCCCGCGCGACGAGCGCTTGGGGACGGTGGTGGCTTCGGGCCAGTTCCGCGTCATGCGGCGGCTGGGCTCCGGCGGCTTCGGTGTGGTCTACGAGGTCGAGACCGTCGTCGGTGGCCTGCGTCGCGCGATGAAGGTGCTGTCGCACCACTGGGCGGACGACGCCTCGATTCAGCAGCGCTTCATCAACGAGGCCACGGTTCTCGAGGAGGTGCATCACCCCAACGTCGCCCGATGCTATGCGGCGGGCAGGCTGGAGGACGGTCGGCTCTACCTGCTCTTCGAGCTCATCGAGGGCGTGCAGCTCGCCTCGCTCATCGCGGCCAAGACACTCGAGCCCATCCGCGCGGTGCGCATCGCCAAACAGATCGCGGCCGGGCTGCACGCAGCGCACGTCGCCGGCGTGATCCACCGCGATCTCAAGCCGGAGAACATCCTGGTGCGCGAGCCTGGCACACGCCGCGAGCACGTGAGCATTGTCGACTTCGGGATCGCCAAGCTCACCGACGGCGGGCTCACCTCGACTCAGACGGTCGTGGGCACCCCGCAGTTCATGGCGCCCGAGCAGTTCCGCCCTGGCTCCCCGCTCGATGCGCGTGTCGACCTCTGGCAGCTCGGCGCGTTGCTCTTCGCGATGCTCACCGGGCGCCCGCCGTACAAGGCCACCGAGGGCAGCGTCGCCTCGATCCCCGCCCAGCATCAGCGGCGCACCGATCTCGGCCCTGCGCCCAGCGAGATCGACCCCCGCTTCCGCGAGCTGGGTGGGCTCGACCTCCTCGTCCGCCGCCTGCTCGCCACCAACCCCGACCGGCGCCCCGCGTCGGCCACGGAGGCCTGCGACGAGCTGGCGCGGGTGGAGCATGCGCTCTCGCCGACCCACGGCGGCGGCTCGATCGCGCTCCTCGGCGCCCTCTGCGCCACCCCCAGCGAGAGCGCCTGGATCGCGCTGCACGGCTACCTCGCCAGCCAGAGCGAGGGCCGCGAGGCCCTTGTCGACGCGGGCGCACGCATGCTCTCGAGCTGGCCTGCCGAGCTGCGCCGCGCGCCGCTCGCGCTGTGGGAGGTGACCCGGCGGGGCGAGGCCCACCCGCTGTGGCCGCTCGCCCGCACCCTTGACCTCTCCGCGCGCGGCCTGGGAGACGACGAGGTGCGCAGCCTCGCCGACAACCCCGCCCTGCAGAGCGTCACGCGGCTCGATCTGTCGCGGAACGAGATCGGCAACGCCGGCCTGGAGGCGCTTGCCCGCTCCCCGCACCTGGCCGGCCTCGAGCACCTCGATCTGTCGAGCAACCGCCTGAGCTCGGCGGGCCTGGAGATGTTCACCGCGAGCCGCGGGACCGGCCGCCTGCGATCGCTGCGGCTAGCGAACAACGGTATCGGCGCGCGCGGCGCGGAGGCGCTCGCCGCCTCGCGCCTCCCGCTCGTCGACCTCGATCTGAGTGGCAACGATCTCGGCCCGGCCGGTGTGTCCGCGCTGGCCGACTCGGAGACCCTGGAGCAGCTGGTCTCGCTGGGGCTGGCCGGCAACCACATCGGCCCGCAGGGCGTCGCCGCGCTCGCGGTGTCGCCGCGGCTGCGCCGCCTGCGCATCCTCGATCTCGGGCACAACGGGATCGGACCGAGCGGAGCTGCCGCGGTGGCGCTGTCGGCCCATATGCGGACGCTGCGCACGCTCAAGCTCGGTCGCAATGCGCTGGGGCGGGAAGGGCTGCAGCTCCTGCTCACCTCGACCACCCTCGACGATCTGCACGAGCTCGATCTCTCGGGGAACACGCTCGGCGCGGCCGGCGCGATGTTCCTCGCCGCCTCGCCCTTCGTCCGCCGGCTGGAGAGCCTCGACCTCAGCGATGACGCGCTCGGCGACGCCGGCGTCGCGGCGCTGCTCGGCAGCCCGCACCTCGGTGGGCTGCGCACGCTGGTGCTCGCGCAGAATGGCACGACCGCGGCCGGCGCCGGGCTTCTGGCGAGCGCGCCGCCCCAGCTCGAGTCGCTCGATCTGTCGGACAACCCCCTGGGGGACGGCGCGGCGGCGCCCATCGCGGACGCGCTCCAGCGCCTCCGCATCGGGCGGCTGCGGCTGAAGCGCTGTGGCTTCGGTGCGGCTGGGATCGCCCAGCTGGTGCGGGTCGGCCGCCTGCTGCAGCTCGACGCCTCGCACAACGACCTCGGTCGGCGCGGCGCAGAGATGCTGGCGATGGCCGCCGAGTCGGCGCAGCTCGAGACGCTCGAGATCGCGCAGTGCGGCCTGGGCGCGGAGGGGGTGCGCGCGCTGTTCTCGTCGTCCGTGTCGAGCTCCTTGCGTCACCTCGACCTGTCCTCGAACCAGCTGGGCGACGAGGGGGTCACGGCCCTGGTGGCCAACGCGCCGCGCCTGCCGCGCCTCGAGTCGTTGACCCTGATGGATGACGAGCTGGGCCCGCACGCCGCGGAGGCGCTCGCCGTCTCCTCGCTGGCCGCTCACCTGCGGCTGCTGCGTCTATCCCACAACCACCTGGGCGATCGCGGCGCCGAGCTCCTGGCACGGGGGCCTTCGTGGCATGCGCTGCGCGTGCTCGATCTGCGGGGCAACCGCATCACGCTCGCCGGCGCGAGCACCGTCCTCTCCGCGCCGGCCATGGCGATGGTGGAGCGGGTCGAGCTCTCCGAGAACGTGCTGACCGGCGAGGCCGACATGCACAGCCTCAGCAGCGACGCCGCGACCATCATGGAGCAGAGCTTCGAGCACATCGCGGCGCTCGGCGCCGACTTCGCGGAGCGCTTCTACGCCGAGCTGTTCGCGCGGTTCCCCAACGTGAAGCCCCTGTTCGCCAGCGTGGCGATGGCGCGACAGCAGCAGCACCTCATGTCTGCCCTGGTGCTGGTGATCGACAACTTGCGGAACCCCGACGTCGCGGAGAGCCAGCTGCTCGAGCTGGGCAGGCGGCACGTGGGCTACGGCGTGGTGCCCAGCCACTACTACGCGGTGGTGACGACGCTGCTCGACGCCATCCGCGACGCACTGGGCGAGCGCTGGACCGACGAGGTGCAGACGGCGTGGACCGACGGTCTCCAGGCGGTCGCCAGCGTGATGATGCGCGCCAAGCGCATCGAGCCGGCGGCAGCGCAGGCAATCACCGTCCGCAGCGATCACTGATCGCTGCGAGCGCGGCGAACCGAATCAACTGGGACGAGCGCTCCTCGCGATTCCCTCGGCGCCCACCGCACCATGGATCGTTCTCCTTTGTTGCACAACATTGGTCGTTTCATTTCATTTGAAGATCGATGTTTGCGGTCAGATTCCCTGACACTTCGTTCACCAACATTCAGTCACTTTTCGCTCTTCCGCTCCTCGCCGGCCTCCTCGCGGGTTGTGGCGCTCCCGACGCCGACGCGGTCGCCGAGGACACGATCAAGGCGGGCGGCTCCACCGAGGGAGTAGGCCGTCGTAGGCGGTATTGTCAGGGAAGGCTTGGCGCGGACGGGCCCTCGGTGTGGGGGTGAAGCGGGTCGTCCAGCGCGAAGACACGTGGCCGAACCCATGTGTACGGCGAGTCGGAGAGCGGGACGGAGTGCTCCGATGAGGCGCGGCCGGCGGCGAGCGGGACGCGGCAGAGGACGCGGCGCAGGTCGGCGACGCAACCGACGCCAGCAACCCGAGCGACGGAGGCGGCGACGTCTACCGCCAGCCGACCCTCCTCCTCTGGCTCGACGCCGCGGACCCCGCCGGGGATGGAACAATGCCGACAGACATGACGCCGCTCGCGGCATGGATTGACAAGGCTGGCGCACGCAGCGTCACGCAGCCGATGCCGGGTCGTCGCGCGCTCTTCCGCACGAGCCTCATCGCCGGCAAGCTGTGCTTGCAGTTCGACGGCAAGGACGCCTTCTTCGACGTCGATCTCGACATCAACGGCACGGTCCTGCCTGACCTCACGGTCGTCGCCGTGTTCCAGAACGCGCCCGGCAACACCTCGGCCTACGCCGGTGTCTGGGGTGACGACAACGGAGGATGGGACCGCTTCATCGCCGCGGGGGCCACCGCCAACCTCAACGGCGTCTCCAATGGACGGGCTTCACGCCCATCACCGGGCTCACCGCCGTTCCTCTGATCACCACGATCGTGATGCACGGCAGCGCCGCCGGTCAGTCGCATGCCTACCTCGGCGGCGTGCTCTCCGCGACGTTCAGCGGCAGCGTGAATCCGGGCGACAAGCACATGAGCATCGGGAACCTGAACGCTCCGGCGCTCTTCGGCGCCACATGGGCGTTCGACGGAGCCATCGCCGAGATCCTCGTTTACGGCAGCGCGCTCACCGACGCCGTGAGGGAGGCGGTCGAGGCAAGCTTGAAGACGAAGTACACGCCCTGAGCGCGAGCTCAACAACCGTGCTCTTTCCGTCGCGCTCGCGCGCGGACGCCTCGCTGTCGAGCCGCTGAGTCGGTCAAGCGCCGGGTCCGTTGCCCTGTCAGTCGCCGCCGCCGTCGGCTGCGCCGCCGTTGTCGAACGACCCGGGGAAGTTGCATCCGAAGGTGAAGTCGTCGGCCGGATCCTGACAGCTGGTCGTCGGCGCGAGCGGGGTCGACACGCCGTCCTTGGAGCAGCTGCACGAGGTCGTGGTGCACGCGAGGACGTACGAGTGACCCGCGCATGAGGACGTGCAACCGCACGGCCCCGGCGCGGGCGCGCCGCCGCCGTCGTCACCGCCGTCGCCCGACGGAGGCGCCGTGCAACCGAGCTTGCAGGGCGACGTGGCCGGAGGGACGTCACCCGGGTAACCGCATCCGGTCTTGTAGGCATTGCGCGCCACGGTCGGGTCGCCGCAGGCGCCACCGCTCGGCGTGGTGGTCGTCGTCTGCGCTCCGTTGGTCTTGCACGTGCACGCGTTGCCGTCGCACGTCAGCGCGTACGTGGTGCCCGCACAGCGCGCGACGCAGTCGCAGCCGACGTTCAGGGGACCCCCGCCGTCAGGATCGGCATCTCCTCCGCCGCTGAACCGATTCGTGCACTTCACGTTGCAGTCGCTCCCCGTGCTGGCGTCGGCCTGCGAGGCGTCGTCACCCGCGTCGTCGACTGCAGCGTCGATCGCCGCGAGGTGCGTCGAGAAGTGCATCGCGACTGCGGCCACGTGCGTTTCGTCGGCCAACTTCGTGGAGAGCGGTGCGTAGTGCTGCGTCCCGACGGGCGCCGAATAGACGACGACGCGATTCGACGGCCGCCCGAGGAGCGCCGAGGCCCGATAGGCGAGCTTGATGGTCACGGGCTTCAGGAACACGAGGCCCTCGGGACCGAAGACGTAGGCGTCGCTGAGGCTCTCCGTCCCGGCAGGCGGCGACGCGACGACGGGCGCGATGGAGATTGTCGTGTCGGCGGGCAGCGCGCCCTCGGGAATGTCTACGGACGCGTTCCCGCCCGGCGTGGTGACGGTGCCGCCCTTCGCACCGACGATCTGCTTGGCCTCCTCGGCGGGTGCCGGCTCGGTGCCCGGCGCCTTCGAGTCGGACGAGCTGCAGCCCTGCGCCATCGCGAGGACGGTCGTCGACACGAGGGCGATTGCGACGGTGAGGCGGAACGAGGAGCGAAGAGAGGGCATCCAGTCATGCTACCAGCGCGTCGCGTGCGAGCCAGATCGGGAAACCGCATGCTCGGCTCCCGGTGCGGCCCGCCTCTCGCTCGCGAGCGACGGCGCGTCGCCCGTTATCGTCACGTCGACGTCGACGAGATCGGCGCGCTCGATCGTGATGCCACCGCCCACGATGCGCGCGACGAACGTATCCTTTCCGGCGCTTGGGGCTTATTGTAGGCACATTGGCGCGAATTCTGGGCGAAGCTCGGATCGGTGCCCGAGAGCCTCGGGGGCTCTCCAGGTGCGAGGGAGACTACGCGACGACGAGCACCAACTGTCGCGGCGCCTCGCTGGGCTGCCGTCGACGGACGGCTCGTCGCGAGCGACTCTCGTCTCGACGTGCCCGTGCCCGTGCCCGACCCCCTTCTCGAGGAGCTTTGAGATCACCGACAGCTCCTAGAACTCGAAGGGGTAAACGCGGATCTCCGTGGCCTGCCCTGACATCGGGAACTTCCAGCGCGCGATGTCGCCGGCGATGCAGCTCTCGATCGCGGCGCTGTGGAGGGTGCTCGAGACCAGCTCCACGCTCGTGACATCACCCGAGGGCTCGACCTGCCAGCCGAAACGAACGACCCCGGTGGGTCGTCCTTCGGCCTTCGCGGACCGCTCGAAGCAGTCGCGGATCGCGGCGACGTGCGCATTCGCCACGGAGTGCACGGCATCGGGCTGGAGCCCCGCATCGGGACCAATGACGCTGCGCCCGGCCGTTCCGCGTCGCGAATCTACGCACGCAGAGGCCGCGAAGAGCATTGCGACGGCGAGTCGCGACGACGGGATCACCAGAGCGGTTGGCGTTCCGCCATCAACGAAATTTCCCTGAGGGTCAATCGTATAAGCGGTCCTGACGCCGGACGATCTGATCCGCGCCGGCGACGTGCGCGCGGTGCTCCCCGGCGGCGCGGCGCCGAAGGCCAAGGGCCTCTGTCGCGTGGGCTGTCGGCGAGCGCGTGAGATCGCGGAAATCTGAGCTCGCCGGGTAGTTGGCCGTCCGAGGGTCGCGCAGATCACGATCGCGGGGACGGCACAAAAGAAGGGCCCGGAGTTCGTACCTCCGAGCCCATCGTCGCGACGACGTGCGACGTGCGACGTGCGACGTGCGACGTGCGACGTGCGACGTGCGACGTGCGACGTGCGACGTGCGACGTGCGAAATGAGTCGCACGCTCCGGCCTTCGCGACAACATTTCCAGCCGCCGCTATCGTGGAGGTTCTTTGGATGGCATGAGGCATGCGCCTCGTCAAACCCTCTGCGAGGAACGTTAAATGCACCATCGCTTCTGCATCGTCGCACCGCTCATCGGCCTGGTTGCGCTCTCCTTTGCCCCTAGCGCACGCGCGGACGGCCTGTTCGTCACGTTTTCGCCGGGGCTCCGCGTCAGCCCGGGCGTGGCGCGCATCGCGGGCGCCGCATTCGATGCAACCGGGACGTCTCCCATCTACCCGCAGTCGGGCACCCCTACGGGTCGGACCTGATCAAGCCCGTGCACATCGAGGTCGACGACGTGCGACCGCTCGCTCCGCTCCTCTCGGACCAGACGTATGACGAGACCATCCCGCTCGTGACCGTCGAGTTCACCACGCCCGATGTCGCCGGGGAGGAGCACGTGTACATGGTCGGCAAGTATGTGAACTGCCAGGTCGTCGCGTGGCAGCTCGCGTTCGATCCGCAAGCGACGATCACCACGCGCAGCTCCGTGGACTTCACCTACGAGACCGTCACCTTCACCGCGCCGCCCACGCCGAAGCTTCCGCCGACGCGACCGGTCGCGAAGGAAGCGCCGCTGCTGCGCCGGGGGACCTTCGTTCGACGTGCCGAGGCGCCTGCCGCCGTGGTTGCGGCGCTCGTCGACCGCATCGATGATGCGTACCTCCGTATGCCGCCCGTGCCCGGCGAAAGCGTCGACCATGCGGGTCAGATCCGGTTGACCGCCTTCACGATGACGGTCGTGATGCTGCGCGACAGTGCGACGGGATTGGCAACGGGCCATCTAGTGCCGAAGCCGATCACGATGAGCAAAGCCAGCGGCGCCGCGTCGATCGCTCTCCAGAACATGTTCGCGCAGGGGACCACCGCACCGACGGCGACCATCACGTTCAACAAGCACCGGCCCGGCACCACGGACCTCACGCTCGAGACGCTCGTGCTCGGCGACGCGAAGCTGAGTGCCTACGCGCTGCAGGTCTCCGGTGCGGCGTCCACCGCGTCGATGGCGCTGGTCTACAGGACCGCGACGCTGACCGACAACCGGACCAGCACGGCGGCCAAGCTCGACTGGGGCCTCCCCTGACAGGCGCCGCAGGAGTCGAGACCACGGCGCCGTGAAGGGCGAAGAGGACGACGTCGACATCGTCGCTATCCTCGCGGCGATGTCGACGTCGCTCCGAGATTCGATGCCCCAGACTGCACAGGCGAGTGCGACGGGGCCTGTCGCAGCCGCGGACGTTGCCGAACGTCAGCGGCCACCATGCGGGTTCCCCTCATGCGTTTGCGGCCCACATGCTCGAAGAATGCGCCTCGCCGGTCTCATCGACAAACGTCTACGTTGGGATCGCCGCGCCGCGTGCTCCGCGCCGAGCGACCAGCCCGTCGTGCAAATGCCGCGCGGAGCAGGCAAACCACACCTCACGTCGTGGTCGGCGTGTAGAGGTCAATGAGTCCACGCAAACAGACTGTTCTCCTCCTTCTCTCGCTCGCGCTCCCGCTCGGAGGATGCGGCGCCGCGCAGCTTGCGATCAAGACGCCGGTCGCGAACCAGTGTGCGTCGATCGGCTTGAGGGGCTGCCCCGAGCTCACCGACGCCGTGATCGAGTACATCGGCGGCGACAAGGCCGTGGCCGAACAGAAGCTGCGCGCGGCCGCGGCCGCGAACACGGCCGACAAGCTCAAGGTGTTCGCGAACGCGCTCAAGCCCATCGGAGCGAGCATCGGCGGGGAGACGGGAGCGGCGCTCGAAGGACTCGCGGCCGTCCTGCTCGAGGAGCATCCAGGCGACGCACCCACGGCCAAGGCGGGCGGGGGGCTCGCGACTGCGTCGGCAGCGGGTCGCGCCGGTGCGCCATCGCCGGGCGCAGGAGCTGCTTCACCGAACATGATCGTCGACGAGCTGCGCACCTCCAGCGAACGCGTTGCGACGAACGCTCACCTGGCGACGTGCGGCGGCATGTTCGCCTCCGACCCGAAATGCGCGCGCGTGCGCGTGTTCGTCGGCCCGTTGGTCGTGACGAACGCGTACACGAGCGGCGGCTGCCCCGACGAGCTGTTCCTGCTCTCAGGTCGATTCGAAAAGCCGCACTGGCTGCTCCTGAATCAGGTGGGAGCCGTGATGAACGTCACGGGCCAGTTCATCGTCGAGGACGGCGAGGAGCTCTTCGCGGGCGTCCGCACGACGGGCGCCGCGCCGAAAGACGACGTGAAGTGCACGATCACGTGGTCCGGCTTCCGGCCGCTGTCGGCGCCGACGAAGAAGTGCGAGCGAAACCTGGACGATTAACCCGCCGCCGTCCCTCACCTCCCCCGCACCTCCCGCGCGATCGCCGTCAGGACGTCGCGCACCTTATCGATCTCCCGCGCCAGCGCCTTCCGCTCGGCGACCTCGAGCTCCACCTGCAGCGCGCGCACCTTCCTCAGCACTGCCGCGCCGCTCAGGCTCTCGTGCATCTTCTTCATGCGCCCCATGAGCAGCGGCGCCGTCAGGCGCACGTTGGGCGGCGCGTCGCCCGACTCCGCGAGGAGCTCGCTCACGTACGCGCTCGTCTTCGTCTGCGTCAGGTTGAACTTCGTGACGTGCTGGGCCGCGTCCCGGAGGCGTCGGTCTTCGCGAAGCGGCAGGAGGAGCTCCTTGCGGCCCGCGTCGAGGCCGCGCCACGTCTGGTCGGTGATGCGCTTGTCGTAGGCCGCGAGGCGCACCGCGATGAAGAGCATGCGCCGGCCAATGCGCAGCGTCGGGCCGCCCGCGCGACGAACAAGCTCCTGCCAGACCGGGTTCTTCGTCCGGTCATCGAGCGCCGCCGCCGCGTCGCTGTCGAACACCGCCTCGAGCAGCCACCGGCCGTACGCCGAGACCTTCGCCTCGACCTCGTCCGCGAGATCGGCGCCGAGGCGTAAGGCTTCGCTGAACACCTTCTTCTCGGCCGCGTTGAGCCGCACCGGCGCGCCCCCGTGCTCTGCGCGGACGAGGGCCGAGGGACGTGACGGCGACTTCGTGGAGGGCTTGGCCATGCGCGAATGATACCCACGCCGCGGCCGACGGGAAACCCCGACTGGCTGCACTGTGCACGCTCCTGTACTGGCGCCAGTACAGAAACGAAGTGGCTTGATTTGCAGTCGATTTCGCACCGACTTCCGGCAGAACTCGACCCCCGAACGACGACCTCGGCCGTCACCCCGCCGCCACCTTCGTCTCCTGGTAGATCCCCGCCGGCATCGCCGTCTCCAGCTCCCACTGGACCTTCATCGGGCGGCCGCCGCGGTGCTCGAGGTAGAAGACGCGGCCGAGCAGCGTGTACGGCATCGTCTCGCCGCGCTCGTCCGCCCTTCGCGCGCGCACGAAGAGCAGCACCCGTCCCTTCTCGCCACGCGTCGCTCGCGTGTAGCGACGGCCCGCGTTGGTGCGATCGTGGCAGCTGCTCTGCGACTCCCAGTGGAACCGCGTCTCGGAGATTGCGTAGTCGTTGTAGAGGGTCGTCGGCGAGTAGTCCTTGGCGCTCTTCTCGAGGGTGACGAAGAGCAGATCCGTGTCCGCGCGCTCGCAGTAGTGCACGCCCGCCTGGATGCGAAGCACGCCGCCCTTGCTCGTTCGCTCGTCGAACGCCGCGAGCACCTCGTCGAGCGTGTACGTCCCGTGGACGCGGAGCGACGAGCCCGCGAGCGGCACGGTGACACGGCGCACGCGGTCGTCGAGCACCGTCAGTAGCTCCACGAGCTCGAGCCGTAACGGACTCCGCCACAGCGCACCCCACGCCTCGCCCATGTCGGCGAGCGGGCGCCGCACGTAGCCGAGCAACATGAACAGCGAGCGCTGGAGCGGATCACTCGGATCCGCCCCGGAGGCAAGGACGCCTCCACGAGCGCACGGATCCCCACGAGGCGGAACGGATCATCGAGGTGGAGCATGCGCACGAGGGCGCGCCCGACCTGTACGTCGTCGGCGCCCGCATCAGCCACCGCAAAGCCCGCAGCGCGACGGAGGTCGGTCCAGCAGCTCTAATGCAAACGACCGGGTGATCGTCGCCCTCCTGGGGAAACCTCCAATCGGTCGTGGGCGCGGGCGTGCGATCAAGGCGCTTGCGCGTCCAGCACGCGCCCTTCGGTTCGTTTCCTGTTCCGCGAACGTACGCACCGAACTGTGCCTGGGTGATTTCCGTCGAAGACATCTCGAAGGCGTCAACCGCTTGTAGCCCGCCGGGGCAGGATGCGGCGACGCACCCGGGCACGAACGAACCCGCCGGGACCTTCACGAACGTGGGGCCGTCCTTCGAGTCCGCCGGGCGCGGCGCGGGTGCGGGTCCAGGGATCGCGGCGCGGGGGGCGGCGGAAGCGGGCGCGGAGAGCGTGCTGGGCGAACGTGGCTGGTTCAAGGACAGATCGACAGCAGCAGCGGGAGGTGTTTGGGCAATCGCCTTATCGCCCGACATCCGGACGATGACGACGATGGCGACGAGCGCCGCGCCGAGAAGACCGGCACCAAGCATCCACCCGGGGGTTTTCTTCCGAGCGTGGTGAGTGGGGCCTCGGGGGATCGCGGCGACGGCGAGTTCCGTCGTGCCTCGCGCTCGGCCGTCCGGCGCGATTGCGGCGGAGCCGAGCGGAGCGGCGAACTGCGTCTGGATCGCCGTTGGAAGTAGCGCGGCCGGGGAAGTGCCAGCGATCGCGTCCTGCACGCCGTCGCGCGGCCCCGAAAGGAGCGGGTCGAACGCTCGAAACGCTTCCCCCGCGTCAGCGAAACGCGCCGCGGTTTCGCGCGTCACGCAGCGTTCAAACCACGGTGTGAACCCTTGGGGGAGCACGCCAGGGACGCCCAGTTCCGCCGCACGCGCTTCGGGTGAGGGGATGGGCTCGAACGCAATCTCGCGTAGAGCCGTGATCGCGGAGGGATCTTCGGCATTCGCGGCACGCCAGAAGCTGCGGCCGGTCAGCATCCAGAAGGCGAGCAGGCCGAGCGGCCACACGTCCGTCCGGGGCGTGATGGTGGATCCATGTTCCGTCTGCTCGGGAGCCATCCAAAAGGGCGTGCCCATGGCCTCGGTCGCCCTGGTGCGCGCATCAGCGACGACCTTGGCGATGCCGAAGTCGAGCAACTTCACGGCGAACGTTCCTCCATGCCTCTTCGCCTCGGCCAAGAAGATGTTCTCTGGCTTTACATCGCGATGAACAATTCCCTGCCGGTGCGCTGCTTCGAGCGCATGGCAAAGCTCGGCCATCACGCTTCGAACCACGCTCGGAGGGAGCGCTCCGCATCGCGCGACATGGCCCGCCAACCTGACCATTCATCCGTTCTCGCCGTCGTCGTTCGCGAGGAACGCGGCGATCGCGTCGGCGGCGGCGCGCACCTTCGCCAGGCCGCGTGAGATCGTGATCGTCCCTGGTGGCCCGCCTGACGACTTGC
>Ga0335397_10007554_pt1 | contig 13828 bp, 9 predicted proteins | sample MAT04_FD_205740 | JGI IMG/M metagenome (GOLD analysis project Ga0335397, IMG submission 205740) | Freshwater microbial communities from Lake Fryxell liftoff mats and glacier meltwater in Antarctica - MAT-04 (spades assembly) (version 2) ...
AAAACTTAGTGTTATCATTCATGTACTCCTTTGAGGGCTTTTTCTTGACAGATATAAGTATATCTTCAAAGGAGGTTTTACTTTTCAGGAAATTAATTATCTGAAAGTCTATAATTTGATTTTAATCATACAAAAAAATGTTTCTTGAGAACCCTTGTCGGAGGATAAATTTTCCGAAAGTATTTTGTGAATACTCCTAAATATATAATTTTATTTGATATTTATATGTTGTTTAAAAACATACTCGTCGTTTGCATTGGAAACATATGCAGAAGCCCGATGGCAGAAGGCTTATTAAATAATGCGCTTACTGAATTAGGAAAAGGTGATTGCGTGGTTAGCTCTGCGGGTCTCGGTGCATTGACTGGTCACCCACCAGATACGAAGGCCTGTCAGCTGATGATGGAAAACGGCATTGATATTTCAGATCATCGTGCATGTCAGTTGAATAAGGATATGATCCGTAAGGCTGATCTTATCCTGGTTATGGAATCATCTCACAAAAGTGCCATTGAAGAATTTGAGCCGTGTGCAAAAGGCAAAGTCTTTCGCCTCGGTAATTGGGGAAATTACGATATTCCAGACCCTTACCAACAAAATTTATCGGCTTTCGTAATATCGTTTAATTTAATTGAGCGAGGTATATCCGACTGGCTGAAAAAATTGTAATAAAAACATAAAATTAACTATAATATACCAATATTTACTTAAACAATAATTCAGTCGGATGCCTAAGCCTATGCAAACTAAAACCTTACTGATCCTGATTGTAACAGGTCAACTTTGCGCATGTACAATAATACCTGGACAGCATGTGAGTCAATTCTCTACTGAATCGAGCGTGGATATGCCGGTTACGGAAAAAGATAAAACCCTGTTTAAGAAGTTGAACATTAAACTAATAACCGCTCAGTTGATTGTCGATTTAGAAAAAGATTTTAACAATCGCAGTCTGGGTCCTAAAAATGTCGCCAATCTTTATTTCGACTATCGCATCGGCTCTAAAGCAAAACAAGGCGTGCCCGTCAAAGAACCCGCTAGCCAATATCGTGTTGGCCCCCGGGATATTCTTACCATAACCGTCTGGGAGCATCCTGAATTAACTATCCCAGCCGGTGAATTTCGTTCAGCAGATGCAGCTGGCACACTGGTCAGCGAAGACGGTACTATTTTCTACCCCTATGTCGGTGTGATAAAAGTGGCTGGGAAAACCGTTGAAGAAATCCGCACTGAATTAACCAAAAAGCTATCGGTCTATATCGAACAAGTTCAGCTTGACGTACGCGTAGCCGATTATAGAAGTCAACGGGTTTATGTCGTTGGAGAAGTGGTCAATCCGGGTATCAGGCTGGTGAAAGATATTCCTTTGACCGTATTGGAAGCCATCAATAATTCTGGTGGATTAGCGCCCGGGGCAGATTCACGCAATATAACGTTGACTCGCAACGACAAAACTTACAGCATTAATTTGCTGTCTCTCTATGAAGGTGGCGATCTCAGTCAAAACATCCGGCTTGAAAACGGTGATGTGCTGAATGTGCCAGATAGCTCATTTAACAAGGTTTTCGTGCTGGGGGAGTCTAATATTGTCAATAACATTGTAAATGGCACTAATCAGTCTCAAAGATCACGCAGTGTCGTTATGGATAAAGGCCGAATGACACTGGCCGAAGCCTTCAGTGAAGGGGGAGGCTTTAATCAAGAGACAGCGGATGCGGCCAGAGTTTTCGTCTTTAGAGGGGGGCTTGGCAAGCCGGAAATATTTCATCTGGATGCCAAATCACCTGATGCCTTATTGTTGGCTGATCGTTTCCCATTACAGCCCCATGACTTGATTTTTATCGATCGTGCAGAAGGTCAGCGTTGGAATCAAATCATAAATCAGGTCCAACCCACTCTCACATTGATAGATACAGTTATCCGAGGAACTAATGGAATTATCGGACTACCTATCCGATAATTTTAAAGCAGCAGCTATACTGTTGAGCTCTTTTATTTCACCTTCATACGACCCCAACAGCCTATGATCCTGAACGAAATATCTTGATCTTTCGACCACTGTTATCCTATCAAGCAAGTTGCGCTTATCCATAAAAACCTTATAAATAGGGTGGTTAGCGCAATTAGGAGGCTGCTCGAGACTTCGGATTTTATAATTTTCAACACAACATATTGCCCCTTCTTTCTATATTAAGCGCTATATGTAGTGGTTTATTTTTTCCTGTTTTGTATTTTAAGACAGCCTCCTAGCCCATCTTTAACATTTTAGGGTATGCAAAAGTAACTTCTCATTAGTTGCAGGTAAGTATATTTATCAATGGCTTATAACTATGAAAATGCAGTAAAATTCGATTTTTTTAGTACCAGCGAAGAAAATATCAATGAGTTACGATAGACGGGCATTAAAAGTGACTGGAATTTCCAATTGTTTGCTCTGTAACCCATTGATTTATAATCCACCTGCAACTAATGAGAAGTTACATGCAAAAGACATAAGTCATTGAATATAAAGCATTAAATAATTTTATGGCACTACGCGAGATAAGGTTGGCATGATTTTTAATTGTATTTAATTAATAACTTATATCGTAAGGCACTACATTTGTTAAAGATGGGCTAGTATCAGGTTTGTACATAATTTACTTAAGCTTCTTAGCGATGGATATTGAAAAAATATAGATTAATTTAGTGTATTCCTGTTTGTCTGCGATCAGCGCTGCACTTAAAATAACCACTTCAACCAAACATTTTTATACAAAATGCAAAACACATTCCCCGATAATAGCAACTCCACCGTCGATTATTTTTCGAGTGAAAACGACAATAAAACCGATTTAGGTGAGATTTTGGCCATGCTCATTGATAACAAGTGGTTTATCGCTTTTATTACGGCAATTGTACTGGCTCTCGGTATAGCTAAAGCCTTTATTGACAGTCCCGTTTATAAAACCGATGCCATATTGCAGGTCGAGGCACAATCGCAAACAGTTAAAGCTCTTGAACAGGAGGGTGCTGCACTAAAAACAGAGATACCAGTAATGGCAGAAATTGAGCTTATCAGTTCAAGAATGGTATTAGGGGAAGCTATTAGAGATCTTGGTTTAGATATCATTGCTAAACCAAACTATTTTCCTATCATCGGCAAGGCTATTTCCAGACGTTTTGAAAAACGGATTTCCGAACAACACACTAAAGAAGGGAAAATCTCCAGCGAAGATAAAATATCCAGCGCTTTATTTGGACTAACACAATATGCCTGGGGAGGCGAGTCCATCCGCGTCAACACCTTTACGGTACCCTCCTACTGGCTTGATAAAGAGTTCACATTAATTGCAGGCAAACAAGGCCATTTTCGGTTAATGCTTGAAAATGAACTGATATTGGAAGGTGAAGTGGGTAAGTTTTTCAGCAAACAATTGGAAGATAAAGAAAAACCCGCTATTACGCTGTTTGTCCCAGTGTTAAAAGCGCGGCCGGATACTCAATTTACAATTATGCGACTATCCGAAAACAACGCGGTTACACAATTAAAAAAAAATCTTCTCATCGCTGAAAAAGGTAAATTGACCAGAATCCTAGAATTGACTCTGGAGGCTAACAACCCTGAATTAGCGGTAAAGATATTAAATGAGATTGTTAATATTTATATTCGCCAAAACGTTGATAAAAAATCAATGGAGGCACAAAAAACACTGGAATTCCTGGAACTGCAAATGCCCTTGGTTAAAGAGCAACTGGCGATGGCAACAGCAGCGTTAAACGATTACAGAAACCGCAAAGGCTCTATTGATTTAAATATCGAAACACAGGGTGTTTTAGAAGGAGTGGTGAAACTAAAAACTGAAATCACGCAATTGCAGCAGCAACGTGATGAGCTAAGACAAAAATTTACTGAATTCCATCCTTCCGTTGTTTCTATTGATAAGCAAATTACCCGGTTACAAGGACAGATGAATGATCACGATAAAAAAATTGAAATTTTACCAGAAACACAACAAGTCATATTAAAGCTGACTAGAGACGTTCAGGTCAATACCGAGCTCTACACCATTTTACTTAACAACGCTCAGACATTGCGTATCGCAAAAGCCGGTGCCGTGTCTGATGCGAGGGTTATCGATTATGCTGTATTGCCTACAATGCCTATTAAACCCAAAAAGCCACTTATCATTGCCTTTTCGCTTATCTTGGGATTGATCTTAGGCGTCGCTTTAACTTTTATTCGCAAAGCACTACACCGAGGCGTCGAAGATCCAGATTTAATAGAGAAAAAATTGCATATCCCCGTTTATGCAAGCATTCCGCATAGTAACGATCAAGAAACAATCAATAAAAAACTTAAAAGAAACTACGCACGAAAAATCAACGACCCTTTAATTTTGGCCGTTCAAAACAAAGATGATCTGGCCATAGAAAGCTTACGCAGCTTACGAACTACTTTGCACTTTGCCTTTTTAGAAGCGCAAAATAACATTATCATGATTACAGGTCCAAGCCCTGGCGTTGGAAAGACCTTTGTCTCCATTAATCTTGCGGCCGTATTGGCTGATTCAGGTAAAAAAATATTGTTAATCGATGGTGACATGCGCAAAGGCTTCATCAACAAAATATTAGGGATTGGTAGAGAAAACGGGCTTTCAGAACTCATTTCAAATACTAGTTCAGACTTGAACTCTCTTTTGGATGGAGCTATTCATAGAATACCGATAGCCAATCTTGACTTTATCTCCACCGGTTCTATACCACCTAATCCATCAGAATTACTGTTGCATGAACGATTCGGCCATTTATTGGCAAGCATCAGCAAAAATTATGACCATGTCATCATTGATTCACCGCCCATTTTAGCAGTTACCGATTCAGCAATTATTGGACGTCTGGCTAGCGCCACTTTAATGGTTGTTAAGGCCGGTCAACATCCCATGCGAGAGTTGGAGCAAAGCGTCAAGCGTCTAACTCAGGCCGGCGTCCCTTTGAAAGGTGTCGTGTTTAATGATCTTCCTGAATCATCCTCTCGCTACGGATACGGGTATGGGCATAACAAATACGTTTATCAATATAGTTACAAAAAACCCAACTGATACAACCATAAACCTAACCAATATTTAATGTTTAAAACATATAACAAATTGAATTGTAATAATATAATAACTTTATAGTGCTACTAAAACAGAATTTTTATAAATTTCCACTTAATATGGGACAGTGGACGAGACCGTTCTGAGTTGGCCGAAGGGTGCACGGTTAAGCCTTGTCACTATTTTCAGAGAGGGATCCTTCAGTGGCCAAGGGTAACGGTAGGGACACTCGTTGCCGAGCGCCCCCCGCACAGATCCGTACGTGCGCAATTAACGCATACGGCTCCTACCTTAGGTAGTGGCGCGAAACCGTTGTTCCGGGTAGGGATGAACCATCCGGCACGGTGGGATGTACATGTTAATAAGGCGGGTAAAGCGCGCCCAAGGCATACGATGGCGTTGACTGCGCCGTAGTAAAGCATGCCGCCAAGCGCGACAAACCTCACTACGGAAACTCTTGAGCCGGTGGAGATTGCCAGAAACCGCGTAGTAGTTGAAATATCCCTGAACTACGCGAGTCAGCCAGCGCCCAATTACTGCGATTGGCTCATGCCGCCGACGCATTAGCGTTTCCCGTATTGCCGACAGTGTAGCTCGCATACGCTTCTTCACCGTCAAGCGAATCAATTTGGCATAACCCAACTTGTTCCTTGCGCACACATGGGTGAAACCGAGAAAGTCGAATGTTTCAGGCTTGCCTAGCCTACGTCTCAGACGGTTGGTTACAGCGTATTGCCCGAACTCGATTAACCTCGTCTTATCCGGGTGTAGCGCCAACCCAAACTTGGCTAGTCGTTCCTGCATTGCAGCCAAGAATCGTTTTGCCACGCCTTCGTGCTGAAATCCCAGCACGCTATCGTCCGCGTAACGGACGATAATGACGTCTCCCGGCGAATATTGCTTACGCCAGTGATGCACCCATGTGTCGAGGACATAATGCAGATAGATATTGCTGAGCAAGGGAGAAATTACCGCCCCTTGAGGGCATCCCCGCTCGGATGCAACTCTGCGTCCGTCCTCGATCACCCCCACTTTGAGCCACTTGCGAATCAGCCGTAATATCCGCTTATCCGCAATCCGGTGTTCCAGAAATTTAAGCATCCATTCGTGATTGATCTCATCGAAAAATGCGCGAATGTCCGCGTCTAAAATCCAGTTTACCTTCCGGGTTGTTATCCCCATGTACAATGCATCAAGCGCGTCGTGTTGACCACGCCCTTTGCGAAACCCATACGAGAAACCAAGAAAATCCTCTTCATAAATTGTGCTCAATACCGTCGAAACAGCCTGTTGCACAATCTTGTCCTCCAGGGAAGCAATCCCAAGAGGCCGTTGCTTGCCATCAGCTTTGGGAATGTACACCCGCCTTGATGGTTGCGTACGATATGCCCCGGTATGTATTTCCCGGTGCAATTCATGCACTCGCGTATAGAGAATTTGCTCGTACTCTCCCCACGTTACACCGTCCACACCAGCCGCCGCGTTCTTCCTGAGAGTATAGAAACTCTCCACCAGCAACGCCGGCGTAACATGATGCAGCAGTGCCGTGAACCGTTCCCGTTTGTTGCGACGGGCGGCTTCGCGCACGCCTTCGAGTCCCATCGACGTGTTTGTCCGGCACTGTGTCCGGGACACGGGAGAATCGAAGACGTTCCCTTTGGTTACGTCGCTTCCCTCCACCGCCTCCGCAGGGATATTCCCATTGTTCGGCAGCTTCTTCGGTACTACTGACGTATCCGACTTCTCACCGGCGTAGATGGCGGGATTGTGGTCATTGACCTTCCCCTCCCCATCCGGGCAACCTGCCCCGGATACCGATGAGACCTCCCAGTTCCTGTGCAAGAAACTTCCCGGCATGCGCAGGGTCTCCGACCGCGTGGGATCGGTGCATGGCTTGCGATTGTCGTCATGCATCGTATTGCCTTCCGTGATCCTTAACTCCGTCGGCATCCCAAATTGTTGATTTCGCGGCTCAATGGCTGGCCTGCCGGTGTCCCCTGTCAACGCTTCGGCATGTACCTCGCGATACATGCCGCATGACTCGGGGCCAGAGTGATTCGCCATTTCTTCTCTGTATCGAACTTTCATCGACTATCTCTTGCCAGTTTTAACTGGCGCTCTAAGGATTCGTATCAAAACGGTCAATAGAGCCCGGCTAAGCTCATGTGAAATTTGCGTCTATAGTGCCATCTCTTCATATTTCGCCAGAAATTACACGGTAAGTATGTCGGAAAACGGTTCTTTTCGGACTGATTATGACCACTACTTTATTTAATTAATAAATCTGAAATGTGCTGTTTGCTACTTTCGTCAATGCAGACCACAGTGGATGCTATTTATCGTACGAACGTTTTCGCACCATTTGACTTCAATCTCCATTAGTACCCAATTTTCAAAAATTATTTGCCTTTTTTTAGATTATTTTTTTCTAAAAATCGCTTTTTCGTCCAGGCACTAAGTAAAACTCCTCCAAACGTTGTGATAATTATCAACCATACGCTCAAGACTAAAATTCAAGACCACCCTGTCACGACACATAGACTTTCGCACAGCCCATTTTTCCGCATCTTGCATTTTGGAAATTGCTTCTAAAATCGCATTCGCCAAAAGCTCAGAATTAGACGGAGGTACAATCCATCCCGTATCTCCGACTATAACAGCCGCATCACCCACATCAGTTGTAACACAAGGTGTCCCACAGGCCATGGCTTCGGACAGGACATTGGGGAAAGCTTCACCAAAGCCGCTCGACAAAATATTAATATCAAGCGCGTTCATAACTCTAGGGATATCGTGACGCCTACCCAACAGCAAAACATTGCCTTTGACATCCTGGTTTTCAATCAAACGACACAGTTCATGGTTATTAATATCCACCTCAGGACCGATGAGTAAACACTGAAAAGATTCATTTTTATGCTTGATCAACCTCAGGGCGTTAATCAAATTGGCATGATCCTTTTGCGGATCGTATCGTGCCACCATGCCAAGTAAAATCGTTCTCTCTGCCCCCATCTCACGCCGAAACTGCGCACGCGCTTCTGAGTCGGGTGCAAATTCCACTATATTATAACCATTTGGAATAATCGTGAATTTTTCCCTGGCATAGCCCAACGCTTGGTGAACTGATGCCGCCTGCACCGAGCAACTGACAATAGCATGCGGTATCCAATGAGATAACCAGGCACACATTCGCGCTACAAGGATCGTTGATCGTGTGGATTTTCCAGGCTCAAGATTGCTGTGGTGTATTCCCCAGCAGACAATGGGAATTCTGGCTAATCGAGCCACTATGCCGCCAATGAAATCGGCGTGATACATCCAAGTTTGCACCACGTCTGGTCGCTCGTTGCGTAACAGCCGCCATAATCGCCAAAGTCCGCTGAGTGTCATGCGCCCGCGAGGCATGTCCAAGCAGTGTACAGTAATACCGGATTCTTCAAGCAGTGCGCCGTATTTTCCGGAATCCATTAGCGAAATAACCGTATGCCTATTTTGCTTGTCATACGTGCAGAGCCGATACAACACAGCCTCTGCGCCGCCGTCAACAAGGCTGGTGGTGATGTGACAGATATTCAAATGCTTACTCCAACTTCTCTAAATAATTGGTCCCATATATCGAGTACCGCCGACAATCTGTAACGATCTAAAATAGATGCTCTGGCCTGATTGCCTAACTCGATACCAAAGTTTTCATCACTCATAATCTTTTCCAGTGCTGTTATCAAGCCGTTTTGATCATCCAATTTAACGAGCATTGCGTATTTCCCGTTGTTGGTAATTTCACGAGGGCCGCTAGGACAATCAAACGTCACGCAAGGTAACCCAACCCCCATCGCTTCAAGCAGGGAATTTGGAAAACCTTCGTACTTCGATGCCATTAAGAACGCATCAGCACCCGCCATAATTTGCCACGGCTCAGTTGTATTTCCTTTCAAGAAAACGCACCCCTGTAAACCTAGATTGCGTATTTGTTCCTCAAGCTCAACTTTTAACGGCCCATCGCCATAAATATGAAGATCCCATTCTTCAAAGCGGGGTACAACCCCTGCAAACGCGTTGATAATTAGATTTACTTGTTTTTGTCGATCAAGTCTCCCTAGGCTTAGCAATATTTTTCGCTGCTTATTGGAACGACTTTTCTTAATAGCAACGACACCATCGGGGAGCGGATTAGCTATAGAGCGAATTTTCTTCAGACCAGGATAAATTTGCATAACTTTCTCTGCCACTACATCTGTTTGAACCGTCAACATATCTGCATACCGATAAGTCAACCAGCAGGCGAATTTCTCTAATTTGGGCTGGGGTTCAATTGATGGGTCATTTCTTTCGCAGATAATTAGAGGTATTCTCAGGAATGCGGAAGCCATAATTGCTGCTACATTTACATTTGGCAAAAACGAAATAACGATGTCAGGTTGTCTTTCTACAATTAGCCTTCTGAGTGCGAGCAGTCGTTGTGCGTGGCTAGACAAGGACTTTTTCTTAATGTTCACGACATCGGCCAAATAAATCAACTCAACTTCATCAGAAATTTTGTAGAAAGGCTCCCCCCCACCAGAAAATGTTGGAATTAAAGAAACCTGATCACCGCGTATAGCCCATGCGTTACAAAGGGTTGTGGCCACGCGCTGTGCGCCGCCAGCCATCAGAGAGCTTGTAAGTAAAATTATTTTCATATACCTTTATGTTCACTAAATATTTTTTTAGATATGTCCTGCTGTGCTCTCACAATCAAGGAAGTCAATGGGTCATATAAACCTTCTCACGATCCACCATGTGGCAATATAAGGCTTCCTAAAGCATAAGTGATAGCTAAAGGGTGACAATTTATTTCAACCAAGCGGCCAAGATTGGGGGAACAAAACACATAAAGCGCCTTGGTAATATTTTGCTTAAAGATAGCATATTACCTGTCTAAAATGTCAAATTGAACGGATTCCTATTTTCGCGGCTACTTAGTTTTTCCACTGCCGCCGCCCAGAAACAAGTGCAAAGGTCATGAGCCAGTATAAAGTGTCAAACATATTATGATTGAAAAAAGCCATGATGAATGTTCCAACAGCCGCAGCTAGTTGAAATCTTGTGTCCTGAAAGTAGTGGCCTCTCCACAAAATAACCAGCAACCAAACCCACAATACAACCCCGACCATACCCTGTTCTGCTGCGATCATAACTAATTGGTTGTGTGCGCCTACCCTATATGGCCAAACATTTGACTGAAAACTCGTGACGCCGGTGCCAGAACCAAAGATAGGATTCTCTAAAAAAATCCTCCAACTTGCTTCTAATACACTAAGTCTTTCTTGCGCACTATCGTCAGCGAGAGATTTCGTCTGAAAAAAATCCAGTCTTCTTAATATATTCGTACTACCGTCATCAAGGTCTTGATGTTCCTGTATATAGCTTCCAAAGACACTAATCAACAGGGGGAGAACTGCAAATACACCCAAGGGGAAAACAAAGCTATACTTGGGTAGTTTTCTTATTATCAGCAAAAAAAGCCAAAACAACATCCATACGAGAATAGGGCCACGAGAAAACGTCACAATGGCGCCAGCACCCGCTAACAAAAGAAGAGGCATACGATATTGTAAGCGCGTGACTGGAATAGCGAGTAAACAGGTGATCAAGATCGCTTCACCCGCCTTGGTTGGATTGATATACATTGCCGCAGCGCGTCCAAGTACCGAGCCTTCTGTAGCAATTGGATAAAAAACTCCCGGATTAGAAAAGTCGATAATGACACATACTGGGACGATAATAGCCAAGATTCGGAAAATACCTTCGTAAGACTCTGTGCGAATGATCGAAGCGGTGAATCCAAACAAAAGAACCAGGATAAAATACTGATCACGAATTATAATTAGATGGGTCGAAGCCTCTGTAGCATTAAGCAGGTCATAGGAATGTACAATAATCTCTGCTAATACCCACACAGAAAATGGCGAGGCCAGATACAATAAAAATTCCCTAAACTTCAATAATAGAAGCGGCGCAACAATTACGGCCAAGGCGTAATACAAATACTTCGGTTCAATACTGGAGTAGATATGGTTGACATAAGTTGCAAGATCTAGATAAATAACACTAAGAACAACAACTATAGCAGCAGTTGAATATATACTAAAAAGCCCTGTCTGCCGCGCTATGGGTTTTCTGATTAATGACATTGCAAAAATAACAGTTGATGGAAGTTAAAATAGATGTATATAGCAATCTTCGCTAACAAGACAGCATCATCAATTAAAACTTTCTGATGCATATGGTATTGTCTGGGATCATAAATTCCTCGGCCCGCACGATATCTGTTCTTGTTCTTTCTTGAATAAAGCGCGGAAATTCAGCGACTCCTTAAATGTATATTCACTTTTGTTCAAGTAATATTCCCTCAAGCAATTCTTTCCATCGGATCTTTATTGCAACATCTAACGCCAATTCGGCGAAATGCCGGCTTATTGAGGTATAGCGACCAACTATAACAATCAAAGCTTACGGCGTTATCTTTGATCGAGGTCAATATTCTCGATCAACTCATTGGAAATTTATCACCTTGTAGCCCAGCCAATACTAATTCTCTGTGGGCTTCACATGCAATAAAGTTCTGTATTGCAAGTGATTGCCTCTTGTTGTATTTGCGTTTTGCTAACATTCCATTAAGTAACCGTCTATCTATCCTTGATAACCATTTTCCAAATGCAGCAAATTGACTTACATATGACAAATAATTATCGGCTGCAAATTGTCGATACTGTTTCTCAATAAATCCCGATTCCAATATTTCGCATGAACGTTGATGGAATGCTGCCAGTATGTCTTCGGCCATTTTATTATCAGCTAACCGAACGCCATTCATTGTCTTGACTATTGGAATATAATCTATCTGAAACGTGTCATGAATGTTTACCTTTATTAACAGACTTGTCTGCCAAAATTCACTATCAGAATCGTCAAACAAAAAGTTACCTTGACCATAAACAAGAGTCGAACCATTATATTTTTCATAGCAGCCAATACAATGGCTATGTTGACATATAACCAAATCGGCTCCCTTTTCTGCCATCTTTCTGCAGATCTTCTGGAGATACGGTGATGGATAACGATAATGCTCTTTACCCCCATGAAATAGCACAATAACATAGTCACATTCTGTCTTTAAAGTAACAATATGGTCTAAGCTTTCCAAAGGATCAAAAGGGTTAGCACCTGGAGTATTTTCAGTTGCTATAGTAAACTCATGCTCAGCGCAAGCATATACACCAATCTTCAATCCGTCTCTTTGAAAAACATAAGGTTTATTAGCTTCATTTAAATTATCGCCAGCGCCGATAAACGAAATATCATGGCTATTCAATATATCCTCAGTTGACTTTAGCCCTTGGATTCCTTGATCGAGAATGTGATTGTTCGCCAAAGTGAATAAAGTCGGGTTAAGCACCTTTATCCCTTTCATTGTGCTCGTTGGAGCAATAAGGTTAGGACCGCACTTGGCAATAGGATCTTCCTTATCAGTGAGAGGGACTTCTAAATTTAATATCTGCATATCAGCCGCGTTCCACAGCGAAAGCAGTTCCTCGCCTAACAGGGTATTGACATCCCCGTTGCTGAACAAATCTATGTTTGATTGTGTTGGTACTAAGTCACCACCGATAATTAATTGCACTTGCTAATTTCTCCTCTTAATTAGTTGGAATTCCCATTGACAATATTGTTTACCTTCTGATGGATAAGTAGGTAGTGCCGTTTTAAATTAAAGTGCGTTGTTAATCAACTGACGTTTTCCAATAATTTCTCAGGCAACGTCAACATTGAACCAAGAATCTCATCATAATTCTCAGGTGAAAACTTATCCATACCATTAGCAGGATAAAACGTCATTTCACCAAAATACACACGCTGGTTAAAATTATAAAAATCCACTCTTACAAAAGGCATATTTTTGGCCAATATCTGCGCATAGTCGCACATTTCTTTAAAACACTCCGGCTTATTAACAACCCCAAAAAACCTGGGATAACTCATTTCAACAGGCAATAAATTCCAATTCAAATCATAAAGATTATTTTTACGCTGTCCATAACGATCAAAATGGACTTCCACGAAATGGGGCTGACCATTAAAACAATAAAATTTATAATCAATTGGGATCTTCCCCTCGTCATTCAAAAGTTCTTCACAAATAATTTTCGGAACAATGTTTTTGTACGGAAACTCTCTTCCATAATAATAATGATTACTAGCCATATACATCTTTAAGGATGCAAAAGCATACCCCCAATCGATATCTTTTTTATTCGTACAAATAATATTTTGCCCACTTCCATGTGTAACTTTTAATACAAATGACTCTGGAAGATCATTCAAAATGATATCTTCAACACTGTCATAAGCACCATACAATCTAGTTAAAACACGATCACCAATACGATCTTTCACATAATCGCGAACTTTATATTTATCCGCACAAGTCGTTAATATGTCATCTTTCCAATTAAGTTTAAGCCACTGTAGTTTTTCATTAAAGCTCACAGGGTTGATTAAATTCAATTCTTTGCCAAGCTCTCTCTTATACTGCCACTTTACATAAACATCATCCGGAATAAAGCGGGCAACTAATTGAAAAAATTTTAATCTTAAAGAGATAAGAAACAAATGAAACATCTTATAATTTCTTATGCTCCTTTTTAATCGATCTAACATAATAAACCTTAATCATTTCCAACTGTGGGCTCTCATTTCTTGTCTAT
>Ga0335397_10007562_pt1 | contig 13819 bp, 10 predicted proteins | sample MAT04_FD_205740 | JGI IMG/M metagenome (GOLD analysis project Ga0335397, IMG submission 205740) | Freshwater microbial communities from Lake Fryxell liftoff mats and glacier meltwater in Antarctica - MAT-04 (spades assembly) (version 2) ...
CAAACTCAGATTGTGATCCTGTGAAACAGCTGTACGGAAAATTTGCTTTTGCCAGTTTGTATTCTCACTACCGAGTTTTGCATAGCTATCAATACTATTTATACCCACCAGATCCTGGGCAATCTGCCTTATCTGATCACCGGAATAAACATCAGTATAATCAATGGCATTTGCAATTGAAGTATTCCCATCGTAAGCAAATTTCATTTTACCGCCTAACTGGCCTTTTTTAGTAGTTATAAGAATAACACCATTTGAAGCCCTTGATCCATAGATTGCAGTTGCTGAAGCATCTTTTAAAACGGTAAAAGTTTCGATGTCGTTGGGGTTAACAAAATTAAGGAAGTTCGAGCTGCCACTAAGACCTTTATTGTCGATTGGAACTCCGTCGACAATGATCAGCGGGTCGTTCGAAGCATTAAGAGATGAACCTCCGCGAATACGGATAGTTGAACCAGCACCCGGAGCACCGCCTGCTGTAGTAATTACAACACCGGCGCTTTTACCTACCAGCAAATCCTGCGGGGATGTAATGGCACCCTTGTTAAAATCCTTGCTGCTGGTTACACTGATGGAACCTGTAGCATCCGATTTTTTTACTGTACCATACCCGATAACTACAACCTGCTCGAGAGTGGTTGATGATTGCTGAAGAGCAATATCAAGTGTTTTTTGGCTTGTGATAGTTACTTCCTGTGGATCGTATCCTATAAAGGTAAAGGACAGGACAGATCCTGGCTTAACTTTGAGTGAATACTTTCCATCCAGATCGGTAAGCATACCCACTGTGGTACCCTTTACCTGTACGGTTGCCCCGGGTAGCGAAAGGCCATCCTTAGCATCTGAGACTTTCCCTGAAATCTGTATATCCTGTGCGAATGCCTGGAAGGCAAATGTACAGGCTACAAACAGTAACAGGATCCTGAAAGAGATTAAATTTTTCTTCATAGATCTGACTTTCATGTTATTGAACAATTGGTTAATTATTGGTTGATTTGATGATTTTTCGTTTGAATTGCAGATTGATATTTTCATTATTTAATTGCCTGTATAAAAATATTTAATTTTGAGTATAAACGATGAAGAACAGGAAAAAAAGCGATTTTAGTTTTTTAAAGACGTTTTTTGAATACAATTTTTTAAACATATTTCCGGAACAACAGCGCAAAGCTAACTAAAGAATAATATGATACAATACTTATTTTGCTCTTTTTTAAGTATTTCTATAAATATTTTCATGAAATCGTTGTCGCAAACGTTTGCGCTGAGGCAAAAAAATCGCAACTTCTTTTTAACAAAAATTAGGAAGGGGTCATTTTAGTAAAATGCTGATAATCAAGGTATCTTATTGTGAAAATAACACTAACCATAATTGTTAAATTAATAAATCGTAAAGTTTAGATTATCTTTCTATCTTTATCTGCAATTTTAATGCAAATTTGTTCGAAGATTTTTGAGCCAGACATTTCAGAGGGAAAAAAGTTTCCCCCGAAGATATAAAGCACACAGAGAAGGCTAGTGAATTATGTGTTTTTGCAGGCCAGTATATTGTACCCGTATTTCAATGTGATTAAATAGTAAAACACTGCCATGAAAACACCTCAGTTGACCATCAAAGACATTGCCCGCAGTTTAAATGTATCAATATCAACTGTTTCGAGGGCTTTAAAAGATCATCCCGACATCAGCCAGGAAACCAAGGATTTGATTCGCAACTATGCCGAAAAATTTAATTACAGGCCTAATGTTCTGGCTCTCAGTTTAAGGCGGCAACGGAGTTATTCAATCGGGTTGATTATCCCTGCCATTGTTCACCATTTTTTTTCATCTGTTATCAGTGGAATTGAGGAACTCGCGCATAAGGAGGGCTATAACCTTATCATCTGCCAGTCGAACGAAAATCAATACCGCGAAATGATCAACCTGCAAACATTGATTGATCACAGGGTGGATGGCATTTTGGTTTCGCTGAGTAAAACAACTCAAACTTTTGAGCATTTCAGCGAAGCACTCAACAGCGGAATGCCTATTGTTTTTTTCGACCGGGTATGTGAACAACTGGAAGCGGATAAGGTAATTACCGATGATTATGAAGGCGGTCGTATTGCTACCGAATACCTTATTAATAAGGGTTGCAAAAATATCATTCACCTGGCAGCTCCGCAGAACCTGCTGATTGGTCGCGGAAGGCGCAACGGGTATTGCGATGCTTTACGCAAGGCAGGGCTCGAAGTGCGTGAGGACCGCATCCTGAAATGCGACACCCGCGAAGAAGTTCAGACCTTGCGTCATCATATCCTGAATCTTGCACCCGATATTGATGGCATCTTTGCCGTGAACGACAGCACTGCTATTGAGGCAATACAGGTTTTGCAGAAGAATGGTTTCAATATTCCTGAAAATATCTCGGTGATAGGTTACGGCGACGGGCCAAACGCCTCAATCATAAAACCTGAGCTGACCACTGTTGTGCAGAAAGGCTATGAAATGGGGCGTGAAAGTGTGAAGTTATTATTGCAGCGATTGAATAACCCGAACGCTGACATTAATTACCAGACGAAAGTATTTAAACCTACGCTGAAGATAAGGCAATCAGCTTAAAGGGTTCCGGGTTCAAATGCTGCGCGTTCAAGGTTCAAATTTTCACGTGTCTGCACACCCGCAGGGTGTCTGACACGTTGATTGTTAGATAGCCTGAATGTTCAATTGTTCTCGAACCTAGTCCGGGCTCGACTCAAAGTTGAGCCCGGACTAAATGATAACAGAACCAGCTATTATTGTACAACCACTTTCCTGGTTACAACCTGCCTGCCGATCCTGACTTTCAGAATATGGACTCCCTTGCCTTTTGGTGTCCAGGGTATCTGGAGCTGCGAACTGATCTTTCCTGAATAGATTGTTCCTTTTTCGCTTCCTGACAGAGTGAAATCTTTAATCTCGCAAATCTCAGTTCCTGTATAGCTGACCAGGATATTGCATATATCCGAAACCGGGTTTGGCGCCACAATAACCGAGAAAGGTTCTGTTTTATCGGTTTCAATCCAATTAGGATATACAAATTTTTCGGAAAGGTAGATATGATATTCTCCAGGTTTCAAAATTATGTTTGCATTTACATCGTTTACCGTTATTGAATCACCCGAAATATAATCATACCATTTCCCGGTTTGGCTGAAGCCAGGGACAGCATTTGAGGAAGTAACGTCGAAATTACCGATTACCACGGCTGATTTGCCGCCGGAGTTAAGTTTGATTGTTTTGACTGCACCTGCAAGACTCAGTTGTATATTTGTGGTGCTGAAAAGAGGATTGCTCTTTTTAAGCCAGGTCAATTTTTTGTAAGTGTTATAAAGTTTCTGTCGATCAGGATTGCTCATGTAATCCCAGCGCGGAGGCTTATTGTCGAGTCTTGAGGTTGAAGTCCCGCTTGGATAGTTAATCGAATAATCGTAGCCCATTTCCCCGAACTGCCATATCATTTTAGGGCCCGGAATGGTAAGCAGAAAGGTTGCCGTTAAACCTGCCCTTTGCAAGGCTGTAGCAGTATCCTGTATGTTATAGTTTCCGCTTGCTCTACCATCTTTAATGCACCTGTACATTTCGCGCTCTTCATCATGGCTTTCCATATAAGTTACAAGGTTTGGTTTGGTCCATCCTCTCGAAGTGTACGAAGCATAAGTGAGATCGCTGTTGTTTATAATGCCCTTTGCTGCTTCACCATAGGCATAATTCATATTTCCCCAAAGCATCATGCCTTTTTCGGCCAGAACTTTTTCTTCCGAGTTATCGGCAAAGTGCTCCAGGATAAGGACGGATTTAGGATTGGCTTTTACAATCGTATCGTAATAGGCTGAAAGGATTGCTATACGGGTTGCATCATAACCTCCCCACGCACCAACATCGCCAAGCGTATTTTTCTGAGTAAATCCTTTCGACAGGTCGAAACGATAGCCATCGATGTGAAATTCATTAATCCAGTATTTTAGAACACGGCTCGCAAAATTCTTTGAATCAGCCGATTCATGGTTCATATCGTAACCTACATTGTAATCGTGTTTTGCAACAGGGTTATAAAATGGACTTTCAGCCGTTGGCCTGTTATTGGCTGCATCCCAATACAACTTAACGTAAGGTGATGTGCCAAAAGAGTGGTTGAGCACCATATCCAAAACAACCGCAATTCCTTTCTGATGGCAGATATCAACCAGGCGTTTCAGGTCCTTAGCCGAGCCGTAATACTTATCAACGGCAAAATAGAAGTTGGGATTATAACCCCAGCTCAGATTGCCTTCAAACTCGTTAACCGGCATCAGCTCAATCGTGTTTACGCCCATAGTTTTCAAATAACTAAGAGTGTCGATGATGGATTGAAAAGAATGTTTAGTTGTAAAATCGCGTATCAGCAATTCATAAATCACCATATCCTGATTTGCCGGCGGAGTGAACGAAGTTGAGGTCCATGTGTATGGTTGCTGCGAGGTCTGCAATACTGTGGCAACACCCTGAGCCTTATCCGACGGGTAAGAAATCAAACCCGGATAGGTTGCATTATCAATATATTTGTCGTTCCACGGATCGCTCACTTTTTCGGCATAAGGATCACCAATAAAAATGTTTCCATCCACCATGTATTGGTAAACGTATTCTTTGCCCGAAATAAGCCCGTCAATTTGTATCCAGTATCGCTTGCCGTCGGGAGTCCTTTTCATATAAGTGGATTCATCAGGCCGCCAGTCATTAAAATCGCCGACCGCGTAAACAAAACTTTTGAGTGGTGCATATAACGACAGAAGTACAGATGTACTGCTCAGGTAGTTAATTCCGTCTTTCATCCCGACAGGCAACTCAGCAACAGTAACAGCAGGGCGTACATAATAAAACAAGGTGTCATAAGCAGCCTCCGTAGCGGTCTTAGCTTTTGCTATTACCTGAAATTGCCCGTAAGACGATGCAGTTAATGTATAGGTCACCTGGTTTGTAATTGTGCCTGCTACTTTCAACCCATTAACATATAATAATGTAGAATCAGCAAATACGGATGACGCTTCTACATTAATGGTTTCATTAAGGTTGCCGAAAATAAATGAAGCAGAAGGATTCGTTATCTGAACACCAATGGATGAAGGGTATACGTCGTAGAAAATATCTCCGCCTGTGGATGTTTTGCCTTCGAGCCAACTACCCCCAACCTGAACGCCACTGCGGAAAACAAATGCCAATTTTAGAATTACTTCTCCTGCCGGTACATTATAATATACACGGATAGAAGGTCCGATAACAAGTTTCCACTTATCGTTGCCAAGTGAAGTTAATTTGCAATCGGGGATATTTACTCCCCATTCGGCTTTTACATGAGTCCAGCTGCCTGTGCTCAGATTGGTAATCACCCCGGTATGGGCGTACACATCGCCGGTAAAACCTTTCAGGCCGCCACTTCCCAGTGAGGCATCAAATATTACCTCAACGTTGTTCTGATCATTTGGGAGAGGAGGATTTACGGTAATAATCTGGCTGAAGGTATTGGCAGCAGCTAAAAGTACAAGGCTAAAAATAAAGATAAATTTTTTCATGTGGCGGAGGATTATGAGGACGGCAAATTTAATGCATTTTGTTTCAGATAATCTAATTTAGTATGTAATAACTTACCTGATAGAAAGTTATGTAAACACACTACAGTTTTTAATATGTTTTCAGATGTAAGGTATCATCTTCTGAAGAGTTTCCTGCCGACATTACTTTTCCTTTTTCAATACTGCTGCCGATAAGGATTTAACCACAATTGAATTCCCCGTTACTTTTTTATTGTTCAGCAAATCGGTCCAGGACGCATCTTTAGGTACAGTAAAACTCTGCTGGGCGGATTCGAGGTTGAATATGACGATAATTTCATCTTTCGTGTCAAATCGTTTGTAAACCAATGTTTTGCCTGTGGCAGCCATCCATAAAAAATCGCCTGACGAAAGTACCGGGTTGCTTTTGCGTATGTTGATGAGCTTTTTATAAAAATCGAATTGCGACTGGTTGAAAGCAACTTTATCGTAAGTTTTCTTTCCAGGCTGGATGTTGGTGCGGGTTTCAGGATCAAATTTAAGTTCTTTCCACATCAGTGGTTTACGGGGATTGGGATCGTCGGCGCCCCACATGCCCATTTCTTCGCCGTTCCATATCTGTGGCGCGCCAATGGTAGTAAATAAATGTACGAGGTACAGATTTAAACGCTTATAGGTTTCTGCATCCGGTTTACCGGTTTTATAGGCTTTGTCTTCATTTGGATTTGCATGATACTTATACTTGCCAGTATTATAGAAATCGGTAAGTAATCGCGGTGTATCATGGGTTGACGAAGTGTTCATCATAGCATACCTGTTGGCCGGTAAAAGCCGGTTCCATTGAAAATCCAGACTGTCCTTGAACTGTTCAGCTAAAATCGGGGTATTTGTTTTTGCGAAAAAATAGCGAGCCGGGCGATATGCCTGGTAAAACATAACTGCATCAAAAACATCCCCGCTGGTGAAAGGAACCGGATTCATCAGTTGGTCGGGATAATTCTCCCACCATATTTCTCCGACCAGATAAGCTTCGGGCTGCACCGAACGAACAAGTTTGCGGTATTCGCGCCAGAAACCCAGCCCGATATGGTCGGCAACATCGAGACGGAAACCGTCAATACCTTTGGTCGCATCTCCATCGGGTGCCAGCCAGCGTTTGGAAACGGCAAAAATATGCTGTTTTGCTCCTTCATTAACATTGCCTTCGTATGCATGACCGGTTCGCCGCGCGGTTGTGATATCAACTTTTTTTACCTCTGGCAGATATTTATTCCCCAACCACCCGGCATATTTGAATTCATTTTCGGCGGTGGCAGGATCATCAAATGATGTAACATCATACCAATCCTTGCAAACTGATTTTTCCTGATTTTTAATCAGGTCGTTAAATGCCCAAAAATTTGTGCCCGTATGGTTCCACGAATAATCCATAATTATTTTCATGCCGCGTTTATGTGCTTCATCAACCAGTTTCAGGAAAAGCTTATCGGCAGAGGTCCAATTCCATGTCGAAGGATCCTCGGGTTTTTCGGAAGCAATCAGTTTATTATCTCCAACAGGATCGGGGCCGAAATTTACATCAATATGGTGGTAATTACGGGCATCGTATTTGTGAAGGGAAGAGGCATCGTTCAGTGGGTTCATAAAAAGAGCCGTAACTCCGAGATCCTGAAGGTAATCAAGTTTATCAAGAACGCCCTGCAAATCACCTCCATACCGGCGGAACTGAACGGCATCATTGAATGATTTACCCGATTTTACGGCCCAGTCTGCTTGTTTGTACCAATCCGAAGTCCAGGGCGCAATTGCCCATCCTTCAGGCGTTTTTATATTCATAAACGGCACATCCATATACTCCGGTTTCGGATCGTTGGTTTTGTCGCTGTTATTAAAACGCTCAACAAAAATCTGGTACCAGATCACGTTTTTGGCCCACGAAGGTGGCTCGTTGAACGGAGTTTGCGGTTTTTGTGCAAAGGCACTATTTAAGATGCCGGCCAAAACAACGAGAAGTATAAAATATTTTTTCATAATTAAATGGGAATTACACTTTTTATGTTAGACAAAGTTAAGATTTTAATCACTTCCTGATAATGGATAAATATTATTTGATGTGCTGGAAAAAGAATACATGAGTCTAGATTCTTTTTTTTCTTGTTCTTTTGTCATGACACAAAAGAACCAACTTAACGAAGTGGTCTCATGAGCTACTTTAAAAATAAGTAATGGGCGAATAAAAGGTCAAGGCTTACTATAAATTTCACACAGATGTACGACTTGGTAAGGCTCGCAAAACAAGGCCTGATAGAGTTTCCCATATCCGGGTAGCACGTGAGGCTGGTGTTTTGCTACACACATGCCCGCGCTGTTTACCTTTGCCAACATCTGTTGTGAAATTTCTATTAGGCCGGCCCCTACACCCTGCAAATCACCCTGAAAAGCCAAATCCTTGTTCCGCTATGTTGCCATAAGAGGTAACTCTCTTAGTAGGGACCGGCCTTGTAAAAATGCGCCTGCGGTTCTTAGCCAGAGGTATGTGCGAACGGCATGTGCGTAGCAATACACAGCAAGGCAAACAGTCAGGATTTGTTGCGCTTTTCCATGCCTTGTATTGCGAGGAGATACCTCTGTCGTAGAAACGCCAGCATTGTTATACAGCCTTGATTTTTTGGTACTTTTTGATCAAGCAAAAAGGACAAAGAGATAAACATTAAATCAATTTTCGAATGAAATGCATGGAATTATTATGATGCATTAACCTTTCCTGCACTTCAAAATATAAAACAGCCATGAAAATCATTCAGTTAAAATGAATGTCGAAGAAATTTCCTGATCGTAGTTCCTGGCTCTATGCAATCGTTTGCGGAGCAGTTGTTACGTAATTATTAATTTATTTTTAAGTAAAAGATGAGATAATTTGGCTGTAATCCAAATGAAATAATATTTTTGTAGTATCGCAAATCATTAAAAACTAAAAATATGGGCAAGCGACCACGCTTATCTTTTGCACAAATCTGGAATATGAGTTTCGGATTTCTGGGTATTCAATTCGGTTTTGCTTTGCAAAACGGAAATGCCTCGCGTATTCTAATGACCTTTGGTGCCGATGTGCATAACCTTAGCTGGTTCTGGCTGGTAGCACCTATAACGGGTATGATTGTTCAGCCCATTATCGGTTTGATGAGCGACAAAACATGGAACAGGCTCGGCAGAAGGAGACCGTATTTCCTTGTCGGAGCCATTTTAACCAGTATTGCGTTAATCCTTATGCCCAATGCGCCTCACCTGGCATCGTTTATCGCCCCAATGTTTATTGGAGGAGGTTTGTTGATGATTATGGATGCGTCTATCAATATTTCGATGGAGCCTTTCAGGGCACTGGTAGCTGATAAATTGCCTGAAGAACAGCATACGCTTGGCTTTTCGGTTCAAACTTTACTTATCGGAATAGGAGCTGTAGTGGGGAGTTGGTTGCCATATATGCTGGGTAACTGGTTTGGAATTTCAAAAGATGCGGACGCTGGATTTGTTGCCGACAACGTAACTTACTCCTTTTATTTTGGCGCTTTCGTATTGATATCGAGCATTTTGTGGACCATTTTCACCACTTCGGAATATCCTCCCGAAGAGTTGGTGAAAACTGCCGAAGTAGAAGAAAAATCTAAAAAGTTTTTTATTCCGCCTATTATGCTCAAGCTTTTGCTGGTGCAGTTTTTCTCCTGGTTTGCCTTGTTTTCGATGTGGGTTTATACCACACCTGCGGTAGCTCTTAGATTTTACGGTACTGCGGATCCGAATTCGGTTCCTTTCAGGGAAGCCGGTGACTGGGTAGGAATACTGTTCGGGGTTTATAACGGGGTTTCAGCTATTATTGCATTATCACTTCCTCTAATTGCTAAACGGCTTTCGAAAAAGGTTACACATGCTCTGGCTCTTTGCATCGGAGGTTTATCATTGCTTTCGTTCCTTCTTTTCACCAATCCTAATTACCTAATTATTCCTATGATCGGTATCGGTATCGCATGGGGAAGTATACTGGCAATGCCTTACGCCATGCTGGCAAGCTCCATTCCGCCAAAACGTATGGGAGTTTATATGGGATTGTTTAATATGTCGATCACCATTCCGCAGATTGTAAGCGGAGTTTTCAGTGGTTTGATCCTGAAATATTTCTTTGCCGATAATCCTATGCTTTGTATCGTGATGGCAGGGGCAAGTATGTTCCTGGGGGCAATTGCAGCACTGTTTATAAAGGATAAGCAGGTCTAGTTTTTATTTACGAGTTGACTCGAAGTCACCCCGTGAATAAAAATTCAAAATCCGGTTGAAATGTTAAAGTTATTTCAACCGGATTTTTTTATATAAAACCTGACAGGTTTTCGAAACCTGCCGGGTTTCAAAACGATTAAAACAGTAATCAATGCATATTATTCTAAAATTGGCTCAGACCGAAATCTGCATCAGCATTTTCGGCAAATTGGGTCCTCAGAACTTCCTTTATTTGCTCAACTTCGTAAGCGTTTTCCAGCTTATGCGGCCCGACCCTGATGCGACAAAGTGCGCTCATATAAGCTCCGCTTTGCAAAGTTTCGCCGAAATCACGGGCTAAGGCACGGATATAAGTTCCCTTTGAACATACAATCCTGAAATCGACTTCCGGCATTTCGATGCGGGTAATTTCAAAAACCGGAACACTTACCGGGCGTGCAACTAATCCCAGGTCTTTGTCTTTCCTGGCCGATTCGTAGGCGCGTTTGCCATCAATTTTAATGGCCGAAAACATAGGGGGTATTTGCATAATATCGCCACTCAGATTTCGTGCTGCCTCTAAAATCATCTCTTCAGTGATATGTTCAGTCGGAAAGGTTTCGTTCACCTCTTTTTCCATATCGTACGACGGCGTGGTGGCTCCAAGCACAAAGGTGCCGGTATATTCCTTGTCGAAATCCTTAAATTCCTCGATACGTTTGGTGGCTTTGCCGGTACAAACTATTAAAAGTCCGGTTGCCAGCGGATCGAGGGTGCCGGCATGTCCGACTTTAATCTTTTTACCGCCCAGCAGGTGTTTCATTAATCCACGCAGCGAGCCGATTACATCGAAGGAAGTCCAGCGGTAAGGTTTGTTTACAAGCAATATTTCGCCTTCGGTGATATTGAGCATGGTTAGGGATTATAGATAATTTTTAATTCTGAACAGGTGATTTTACCACGGAGGCACAAAGTGAACAGGGGTTCACGGAATTAATTAAATGAGTTTTTGATTCGGATTCCTTAACTTTTAAGCATACGCTGAATTGGAAACAGGCCGGAACAATTTCAGTTCAAAATATTCCTCCGTGTTCCTCCGTGAAATCCGTGCCTCCGTGGTTTCTTATTTTAAAGGTGATCAAACAACTTTCAAATCAACACCCAAAGCAAGTAAAATCAGCAGAACGGCCCCGACAATAATCCGGTAATAACCGAATACCTTAAATCCATGTTTCTGGAGGTAAGTGATAAAGAATTTTATCGCCAGCAGGGCAACTACGAAAGCTACCAGGTTCCCGACCAGCAAAACACCAATATTGTCAACGTTGAAATGCTTGTAATCTTTAAGCAATTTATAAGCAGATGCCGCCGCCATGGTAGGCACAGCCAGAAAGAAGGAAAACTCGGCAGCTTTGGTTCGTGTGAGTTTTTGCTGCATTCCGCCAATAATAGTGGAAGCTGAGCGCGAAACTCCGGGTATCATGGCAATGCACTGATAAACTCCAATTATAAAAGCGTTTTTATAAGAAGGTTCTCTGTTTTCGTCGGTATTGATAAACCATTTATCAACAAATAAAAACAAAATACCGCCAAGCAAAAGCATGAGTGCAACTACAAATACACTTTCGAGCATGGCATCAATCTGGTCGCTGAAAAGAAAGCCCAGAATGGCGGCCGGGATAAATGCGACAAAAAGTTTGAAATAAAAATCGAAGGATTGAAGGAATCGTTTCCAGTACAACACAATAACTGACAGAATGGCTCCAAACTGTATGTTTACGGTAAATGCCTTGGTAAACTCGTTTATGTCAGTGCCAAGCAGGCGCTCCGCAATAATCATATGTCCGGTGGAAGAGATGGGAAGAAACTCGGTTATTCCTTCAACAATTGCAATGATAATGGCTTCGAAATATGACATACTAATCCTTTGGCCTTTTCATTATGGCTACAATCTGCACCCCAAATCCAACTAAAATAAGGATTGGCGCCAGGGTAATCCGTCTGAAACTAAACATTTCCATATTGAACACGTTGGGGTCTTTCGATCCGCCGCCGGTCATCAGGATAAATCCTAACACAATCAGACCCACGCCTATCAGAATCAGGATGTAGTTTTCTTTTCCGAATGCAAATACGGGGCGGCTGTTATCTTCATCTTTTTTTATGGCTTCCTGGGCCATTGGTTTCGTAGTTTTTGCCATTTTTCAGGTATGATTTTGAACTGTTTTTTTGAAAAGGAAGAGGGAAATGGAGTTATGATAGCTTTGTGGTGTAGTTGAAAATTAATTCGAATAAAGGTTATCAATTTTCATTCGCAGGTATTTGTTTACCGAAAACCAGGTTGAGAAAGCTGACAGGATAACCCCTAAAATAAGAACTCCGAGAAAGAAAATTGCAAATTGAGTGTAATCCTGCAGAGCGATAATTTCGGGTATGCGTTGCCTGGCCAAAAATATAGTGCCGATTAGCAACAAGTCAGCAATTATAGCCGCAATAATGCCATGAACAATGCTTTTGCGTATGAAAGGCAGGCGTATAAAATTCTCGGTGGCTCCTACAAGTTGCATGCTCCTGATCAGGAACCGCTTGGCATAAATAGAAAGCTTGATAGTGTTGTTAATCAGAATTATTGAAATTATCAGAAGAATCAAACTGAAACTTATGATAACCAGGGAGATCTTGCTGATATTGGAATTTACCTGGTCGATAAGTGATTTCTGATAGAGCACTTCTTTTACAAGATTACTGCTCAAAAGTTGTTTCTCGATCCGGGCAATGCTGTCGCTGTTGGCGTATCCTGCCCTGAGTTGTATGTCTATGGAGGCAGGCAAAGGATTATAGCCCAGAAAATTCACAAAATCTTCGCCAAGCTCATTCGATAGTTCTTTGGCGGCTTGTTCGCGCGATATAAATTGAGATTGTTTCACATAGCTTGTGTTCTGCAGGCGCTTCATGTAGTTCTGCACCATGTCATCGGTAACATTTTCCTTGAGCATCAGCGAAACACTTATATTCTCACGAACGTAATCGGAAAGCTTCTTTCCATGCAAAATAATCATTCCCAAAAGCCCTATCATAAATAATACCAGCATAATGCTGATAATGCTTGTTATGTATGAAGCCCTGAGTCTGCCACTGCCGACCTGATTTTCTGCCATTGAAATTACGCTGTAAAAGGAAGCGAAATTAAGGTTTTTTTTTCAGCCCTGGTCATTTCATTTTCATCCTTTGCATTTATTAACACTTTCAGAAATAATGAGTACGCTGATTGCACTGATTTTAATGCAGATTATTAAAAATCTTTGTGCTGGTTTGTGCTGCATTTGTGGATTTATTCTCCCTAAAACTCATGCTATTCCAGTTGTATTATATTTTGATGTGCTGGAAAGATTAAGACATCATAATAGTTCCATGCTTGATTCGAAAATTGAAATAGAATTTATTTCTTTGTCCTTTTTGCTTGATGGAAAAGTACCAAAATATCAAGGCGTTATAACAATGCTGGCGTTTCTAAGCCAGAGGTATCTCCTCGCAATACAAGGCATGAAAAAGCACAACAAATCCTGACTGTTTGCATTGCTGTGTATTGCTGCGCACATGCCGTTCGCACATACCTCTGGCTTAGAACCGCAGGCGCATTTTTACAAGGCCGGTCCCTACTAAGAGAGTTACCTCTTATGGCAACATAGCGGAACAAGGATTTGGCTTTTCAGGGTGATTTGCAGGGTGTATGGGCCGGCCTAATAGAAATTTCACAACAGATGTAGATCAAGGTAAACAGCGCGGCATGTGCGTAGCAAAACACCAGCCTCACGTGCTGCCCGGATATGGGAAACTCTATCAGGCCCATCCCAATTTATTGGGATCACGAGCCTTACCAAGTCGTACATCTGTGTGAAATTTATATTAAGCCTAGACTTTTTATTCGCCCATTGCTTATTTTTAAAGGAGTTCATGAGACCACTTCGTTAAGTTGGTTCTTTTGTGTCATGACAAAAGAACAAGAAAAAAGAATTTAGACT
>Ga0335397_10007565_pt1 | contig 13816 bp, 11 predicted proteins | sample MAT04_FD_205740 | JGI IMG/M metagenome (GOLD analysis project Ga0335397, IMG submission 205740) | Freshwater microbial communities from Lake Fryxell liftoff mats and glacier meltwater in Antarctica - MAT-04 (spades assembly) (version 2) ...
GGAAAGCGCAATTTGTGACCGTGGGTATTATATCGTTGTTGTTCCACGAGCCGCCCCGCAGCACGCTCCCTGGCGTCCCCATAGCAAATGCCGCAAGGGCATTGAACTACCAAGAAAAAAAATTCTAAAGTGACAGTCACTTCGCAAGTGACTGTCACCTAATGATACCCCAAAAAAAAATGCGCGACTCGCCTTACGGCGAGAGGAGGCAGAAAATCAGAATTCCAGCAAACAGAAGACCAGAACTATGGGAGCGGTCGGGCGCAACGGAAACCAACGTCGTAAACGGAGCCGGATGGGTCGACGTTGTCCCGATCCGCAGAACGCACATTGATAAAGGTGCCCCCCGAGCCGCCCCGCAGCACGCGGCTATCGAATGAACTCATGTCCTCACGCCCATCATTCGCGTCATAGGGATAACCTTGATATAAACTGCTCGTCCACTCCCAAACATTGCCTGCCATATCGAACAAGCCATTTTCTCCAGCAGGATAAGTTCCCACTGGCGTTGTATCGCCAATGTTGCCATTGTAATTCAACAATTCAGAAGTTGGGTCACTGTTACCCCATGGGTAAACAAAGTTCGTCTTAGTTTCAACATCCCAACTCGCGGCTTTTTCCCACTCGGCTTCGGTCGGCAGGCGTCCACCCGCCCATTCGCAATAGGCTTTTGCGTCATACCAGGTGACATTAACCACTGGGTGCAAAGCCTTCTCGTCTGCAATTGCGCTTCCAACACAAATATCTGCCTTCACGCACTGAGCATACTGGCGGTTAGTGACTTCATAAAGCCCAATTTGAAATTCAGCCACATTCACGGGATAAACACCCTCGTCTTCGCTACCCATTTGAAATTCGCCCGCGGGAATCGTCACCCAATAATTTTGCATATCTACTGGTCTATATATAAAACGGTTGAGTTGACCTGTCAGCGCCAGACCAATCGTCAGCAATAGCACAACACCTACCCCTGCAAGAGCAGCCCAACGCAGGCGTTCCTGCTGCTTTACATTTCCACTGGCTTTCAAAAATTCCGCCTCCAACGGGCTGAGTTGGTCGCTGTGACCCTGCGCCCATTGCTGGATTTGTTTCAAGCGCTCACCGCGATATAACTCACCCGTCTCGCGCCCGCGGCGCTGCCATTCGTGCGCGCTTTCGCTCAGGTGACGGTGCAGGCGCAGGCTCTGGCGGTCTTCATCCAGCCATTTACGCAGAGTACCCCACTCGCGAATCAAGGCTTCGTGCGCCACCTCCGCGCTATTCTCTTCGGTGGTCACCAAACGCGCATCTGTGAGCGTTTTCAGCACTCTTGCAACAGCATCATGCGTCGCCGTCGAGCGGGAGAGTTCATCCAAATTGACGCGGCGGCGGGTGTCCTGCACACCTTCGCCCAATTCGGTCAGGCGCATGAAGATTCCGCGCGCGATGATTTGTTCGGCGGGGGAGAGTTTGTCGTATACGCCTTCGGCGGTTTGGGCAATGGCTTTCTTCACCCCGCCTGCATCGTTATAACCTTGCAGGGTCAGGGTGCGTCCCTGCCTGCGCTTCCATGTTTCGAGCAGGGCATGGGAAAGCAGAGGTAGTGCGCCGGGTTCTGTGCCCACATCCTGCAAGATCAAATCTACCAATCCAGGTTGAAAGTCCCAGCCAGCGGCTTCGGCGGGCGCGGTGATCGCTTCACGTAATTCATCAGAGCTCATCACGCCGATATTTGCCTGATGTTTCTCCAATGTCTGGCGCAAGCCCTCGTACTCAAAACAATGATGATAGAAATCTGCGCGCAGAGTGATAACCACACGCGCCGTGTCTTCATTGGCAAGCGATAACAGGTTCTCGATAAACGCCACCCGCTCGGCGGGGTCTTTGCATTGGGTAAACGTTTCCTCAAATTGATCCACCAGCAAAAGCAGATTGGTCCCGCCCGACTGGCTCAACAATTTGCGAACATACAATCGCAAACTGCGCGCATCCCTTTGCAGGTCATCCATCAACGTAGAGGTGGCCGTGACTGATTCGGATTCACGTGTCAGACTCGCGGCGAGACTCTCCAACGGGTGCGCGGTGGGCGTGAGGATGTAAACGGCTCCTGTCAACCTTTTGCCTGATTCTTCAATCCCAGCATTCCAGACCGGGACGAGTCCCGCGCGCGCCACGGACGATTTCCCACTCCCCGAAGCGCCCACGATGGCAAGGAAAGGTTCCTTTGCAACACGCGCCGCAAGTTCACGGGTCAATGTCTCGCGGCCATAGAACAACCCAGCATCCGCGGTATCGAAGTACCGCATCCCCATATAAGGCGGCTCGCCTTCGGCGGGTTCTTCGCTTGTCGTTTCAGGCTTGAGAATACCCAACGCTTCTGCCGTAAGTTCAACTTTGTTGCCGCTTCCAATAATAACCACCGAACGATTCACGTCCCCGCCAATCGAAATCTCCCCGCTGGCAAGCAATTGCTTGAGCAGGTTAATTTCTTCTTCCGATGCTGTTCCATTCAAAAGGTTTTGAAGCGCTTTGGTTTTATCCATATCGATTCCTGCTTTTGGGCTGATGAAAAACCTGGACAGCAAGCTGTCCAACTCCAGAGTAATATCTATCCCAAACCGCTAATGAGTGTTTGGATTATAACAAGAAAACCCATTCGCTTTATAATTACCGCATCACCCACAGGAGGCACGATGAGCAAAGAAAACGAAGCCGTGATTCTCAGCGCAGCACGCACAGCCATTGGAAAATTCCAAGGCGGGCTGAGCAACATCCCCGCTGTAAAACTTGGAGCGGCGGCCATCAAAGCCGCAGTGGAACGCGCAGGCATTGACCCAAAAGATATCGAAGAAGTGTTGATGGGCAACGTCATTCAAGCAGGCAATGGACAGGCTCCCGCGCGTCAGGCGGCGATCTTTGCGGGGCTTCCAGCCACAGTCGGCGCAACCGCGATCAACAAAGTTTGCGGCTCCGGCTTGAAAGCCGTCATGCTTTCGGCGCAAGCCGTCCGCGCTGGTGATGCCGATCTCTTCGTCGCAGGCGGCATGGAATCCATGAGCCGCGCGCCGTACCTTATAAGCGGTCGTTCGGGCGAGTTGAAGTTTGGCAATCAGCCGCTCACCGACGCCCTGCTCAACGACGGTCTGTGGGATCCATTTGAAAATTGGGGCATGGGCAACGCCGCAGAATTTATCGCGGATGAGTACAAGGTCACACGCGAGGCGATGGATGAATTCGCGCTTCGCTCCCAACTGAAAGCTGTTGCGGCTCAAGAAGCCGGACGTTTCACCCTTGAGATTATTCCCGTCCAAATCCCTGGACGAAAAGGTGATGTAACCCTCTTCAACACCGACGAAGGTCCACGCAAAGATGCAACGCTGGAATCACTCTCAAAGTTGAAGCCCGCATTCAAAGCAGATGGCAAAGTGACCGCTGGCAACGCATCCTCAATGAACGATGGCGCGGCGGCGGTTGTAATCTCGTCTCGTGTTTATGCCGAAAAAAATAATCTCAAACCATTGGCTCGCATTATTGGTTACGCGCAATCCGCTGTGGAGCCAAAATATTTATTCTCTGCGCCTGCTCTGGCAATCCCCAAACTATTAAAGAAAATTGACTGGAAACTCAGCGATGTTGACCTCTTCGAAGTCAACGAAGCCTTTGCGGCACAAGTCCTCGCGAACGGGTACGTACTCGCCGATCAAGGCTGGGACTGGGACAAGGTCAACGTCAACGGCGGCGCGATTGCGCTCGGTCACCCGCTCGGCGCAAGCGGCGCGCGCATACTGACGACTCTCATCTACGCCTTGAAAGATCGCGGCTTGAAACGCGGCGTCACTTCGTTGTGCCTCGGCGGCGGCGAAGCGGTGGCGCTGGCTGTGGAGTTGGAAAATTAGCAAATTGAAAAGTTTGAACGTTCAAACCTGTCAGCTTGCAACAATAAGCGAGAACAACAGGTAAAGAGGAGACAATAATAATGAACATCAAAAATATCTTCGTCATTGGCGCGGGGACAATGGGCAACGGCATCGCACAGGTTGCGGCTACGTCTGGCTATGAAGTCGCCTGCATGGACGTTCAGCCTGCCGCGCTTGAAAAAGCAAAAAACGTCATCCAGAAATCCTGCGCAAAACTGCTCGAAAAAGGCGCGATCACAGCCGAACAAAAAGCATCCACTGAAAAGATCCGCTTCGCCACAGATATGACACACATCGCCGAAGCCGACCTGGTCATCGAAGCAGCGACGGAAAACCCGGAATTGAAATTCAAAATTTTCCGCGACATGGATACTCACGCAAACGCAAACGCGATCCTCGCGACCAATACTTCATCCATCTCGATTACCAAAATTGCCGCGGTCACAAAACGACCCGATAAAGTCATCGGCATGCATTTCATGAATCCTGTGCCGGTAATGAAACTGGTCGAAGTCATCCGCGGACTTGGCACCTCTGACGAAACCACAAAATCCATTGTGGAGCTTTGCAAAACAATGGGCAAGGAACCTGTCGAAGCCAATGACTCGCCTGGCTTTATCTCGAACAGAATCCTATGCCCAATGATCAACGAAGCAGTTTTCGCCTTGCAGGAAAACATCGGCACACCCGAGGCGATTGACCAGGTGATGAAGTTGGGAATGAACCATCCGATGGGACCGCTCACGCTCGCAGATTTGATCGGCTTGGATGTTGTACTTTTCGTGATGGAAGTTTTGCAAAGAGATTTGGGCGACGATAAATATCGTCCCGCATATTTATTGAGAAAAATGGTTGACGCGGGGTATTTAGGAAGGAAAAGCGGACGAGGGTTTTACAGATATTAATCGACCCCTACTTCGATGGCAGGGGCGCAGCATGCTGCGCCCCTGTGCCATCGAAAAAATACCGCATACAATCAATTCCATAAAAGACCCATACCTATTAGAAATGAGAATCTATGGCTGAAAACAAAGGCCTTCGTGTAAAAAGTTCACTCTACGGCTCTGCACTTGGCGCATTATTCGGCGCACTACTTGGCGCTGCGACAGGCGCACTCAGCGCAAGCTGGGCTGGCATTCAATTCGGCATCCTTGCCGGTCTCCTCTTCGGCGCGCTGACAGGCGCATTGACAGGTATTTTCACCGTTTGGACATCTGGCACAACAGGCGGAGTCAGTATGGGCGCATATACTGGCATGGCATTCGGCGCAATCCTCGGCGGTATGCTTGGGATTTTTATCCCGACATCCTTCCGTGTTGCTGTCGCCAGCCTGAACATCCTCGTCTTGCAAGTGCTGACTCAGGGCAGGTTTGAAACTGCCGTTTTATTGAGTTTCCTGCTTTCACTGGTTGCCACTTTTGTGGGAGCATGGGTTGGCGGAAAGAATCTCATATCAAGAAAGATGAAAAAATAAATCCGCTCTTATAGATAAGTAAATCGCATCCATACCAAAGGTAAGCAATCGCATTGCCCTCGCAACACAAAATTTGACTCATCCCCTCAATCCTGCTATCATCTTTTTCATGCGAAATAATTTTCCTGCACGCACCTGGCAAACCCTGCGCGATATTCCACGTTGGCTTCGTCCAGGGTTGGGCATTAAGCGCTGGTTCACCCTTGTAATGATCGGTATCACATTATTAGGGCTGGGCGTCGCAGTTATTCTGATTGACCTGTACCGCACGGATTCCACCAACCCAATTTTTCTCTCGCTCCTTACCTACGCATCTTTGCGATTTATTCCACGCGTCTGGCGCGCGATTATCTTTGGTGGATTGGGCATCGGACTGGTCGTCTATGGCATTTTTCGACTTAACCGCTCCCTGCTTCAACCGTTCATCCGCCCCGGCTCCGATGTGTTTGATCAGATCACAGATTTTCGCCGCCGTGAGCGCGGACCGCGCATCGTCACCATCGGCGGTGGACATGGACTCGCGACCCTTTTACGCGGATTAAAAGCGCACACCCGCAACCTGACAGCGGTTGTCACCGTTGCAGACGATGGCGGATCCTCTGGCAGGTTGCGTGAAAGTCACGGCATCCTTCCCCCCGGCGATATTCGTAACTGTCTCGCTGCACTCTCCAACGACGAAGCCCTGCTCACGCAGCTCTTCCAATATCGTTTCAGCGGCTCGCCCGAACTCGAAGGTCATTCATTTGGAAATCTTTTCATCACAGCGCTGGCAGATATTACAGGCAGTTTTGAAGATGCAGTTGTTGAATCAGGCCGCGTACTTTCGGTAAACGGACGAGTACTGCCCTCCACATTGCGCGATGTCAAATTAGTCGCCAGCATGGAATTGCCGCACTCAATTAACAAAGTCCGCGTGGAAGGCGAAAGCAAGATCCCTAGAATGGCAGGCAGAGTCCACCGCGTATGGTTGGAACCAGACGACGCCCCCGCTTTTCCGCCAGTCATCAAAGCCATATTAAACGCGGATATAATCGTGGTGGGACCCGGCAGTCTGTACACAAGCCTCCTCCCCAACCTGCTTGTGCATGACCTGCTTGCCGCAATCCAAACCAGCCGCGCCGTAAAAATATATGTTTGCAATATTGCCACGCAATCCGGCGAAACGGATTTTTTCACCTGCTACGACCACGTCCGCGCGCTGGAAAACCATGTCGGCGAAGACCTGTTCGATATTATTTTATGCAACGATAATTATGAAAACAATATCGGCTCATCCCAATGGGTTCACGCAGATGAAAAAACTCTTTCAGACTCCCGTTCATATTGCGCCGACCTCGTAGATGATGACCACCCCTGGCGGCATGACTCGCTCAAACTCGCACAAGTCATTATGGATATTTTTTATGAACGAACTGGACCTTTAGGCGAAAATAAACTCCCGCAGATGCTATAATTCATATAGTCTACACATAATCTATGCTAAAATATAGATTGTGCGTAAAATCACAAACAATAAATTTTTATTTAAGGAGAAATTAAATGACAGTAAAAGTTGGTATTAATGGCTTTGGCCGTATTGGCCGCCTTGTTCTTCGAACACTTAAGGCTCGTTATCCAAAGGATATCGAAGTGGTAGTGATAAACGACTTGTTCGACCCCGCAACCAATGCCCACCTTCTTAAGTACGATTCGACCTATGGCAATTTTGATGGCACCGTTGACGTGAAAGACGGCAACCTGGTCATTGACGGCAAAACGGTTAAGGTCACAGCAGAAAAAGATCCGGGCGCAATCAAATGGAGTGAATCAGGCGTAGACATCGTCATCGAAGCCACTGGTTTCTTCACCGACGCCACCAAAGCCAAAGCACACATTGAATCTGGCGGAGCAAAGAAAGTTATTATTTCCGCGCCTGCCAAGAACGAAGACATCACGATTGTGTTAGGCGTGAACGACGACAAATATGATCCCAAGAAACACCACATTGTTTCCAATGCCTCCTGCACCACCAACGGACTCGCGCCAGTTGCCAAAGTGCTCAATGATAAATTTGGCATTGATCGAGGTTTGCTCACCACGGTTCATGCCTACACAGGCTCACAGAAATTACAGGATGTTGGCGCAAAGGATTTGCGTGATGCGCGCGCCGCCGCACAAAATATCGTACCTTCTTCAACCGGCGCCGCAAAAGCAGTCGGTCTCGTCATCCCTGAACTCAAAGGTAAATTTGCGGGCATGGCTTTCCGCGTCCCCACCCCAACCGTCTCTGTTGTTGACTTCACCGCCATCTTGAACAAAGAAGCCAGCATCGAAGAGATCCGCGCCGCCATGCTTGAATATGCCAACGGCTCCATGAAAGGCTATCTCAGCGTCACAGACGAACCCCTCGTCTCCACCGATTTGCGCGGCACCACTTTCTCCAGCGTCTTTAGCGCCATGGACACCATTGTCCTCGGCAACATGATCAAGGTAGTTGCCTGGTACGATAACGAATGGGGCTACGCCTGCCGCACCGCTGACCTCACTGCCATGATGGCAAAAAGCCTGTAATTAGATTTTGGTAGACTGATAAATTGGTAGATTGGGCAAACCGATCTACCAATTTTACTAATTCCCAATATATTGAGGAACCCATGAACAAAAAAACTGTAAAAGATATTGACCTCAAAAACAAAAGCGTGCTCATGCGTGTCGATTTCAACGTGCCGATGGCCGATGGCAAAGTCACAGATGACAAACGCATCAAAGCCGCATTGCCGACGATTAAATATGTTTTGGAACAAGGCGCATCTTTAATTTTGATGAGTCATTTAGGGCGACCAAAAGGCGGACCAGAACCTGAATTCAGCTTGAAAGCCGCTTCGGAAGCATTGTCTACATTATTGGGAAAGCCCGTAAAAATGGCTCCCGATTGCGTTGGCGCGGAAGTGGAAAAGATGGCGAAGGAAATGAAGCCCGGCGATGTGATGATGCTCGAAAACACACGCTTCCATGCTGGCGAAGAAAAGAATGACCTCGACCTTGCCAAACAAATGGCCGCGCTTGGTGAAGTGTATGTCAATGATGCATTCGGTTCCGCGCACCGCGCCCACTCCTCCACCGAAGGCATTACGCACTTCCTGCCTGCCGTCTCAGGCTTCTTAATGGAACAGGAACTCGAATACCTCGGACGCGCGGTTGCCAACCCAGTGCATCCCTACATCGCCATTCTTGGCGGCGCAAAGATTAGTGACAAGATTTTGGTCGTCGAAACCCTGCTTGCCAAATGTGACAAGTTGATCATCGGCGGCGGTATGGCAAACACCTTCCTCGCCGCACAGGGACTTAACATGCAAGACAGCCTCGTGGAAGAATCCTCGCTTGAAACTGCCAAAACCATTTTGGCGAAATCCGGCGACAAACTGATCCTCCCAGTCGATGCGATCATTGCCGATAAATTTGAGGCGGAAGCCAACACCCAAACTGTGGATGTGGACAAAATCCCCGCAGGCTGGCGCATGTTGGATGTGGGTCCGAAGACTTTGGAGTTGTACAAAACTTCATTGAGCGGAGTCAAGCTCGTCGTTTGGAATGGTCCCGTGGGCGTTTTCGAAATGCCGAAATTCGCCGAAGGCACATTCGCCCTGGCGCGCATGTTGGCTGAATCCGGTGCGATCACGGTCATCGGCGGCGGCGACTCAGCCAGCGCGGTCAAGAAAGCGGGTGTTGCCAAACAGATGACTCACGTCTCTACTGGCGGCGGCGCATCGCTTGAATTCCTCGAAGGAAAAGAACTGCCCGGCGTGGCGGCTTTGCTCGACAAATAACGATAAATAATACAACAGCGCGGAGTTGCGTCCGCGCTGTTTTGTTTTACTCGCCAACACAACAGAACCCCAAAGGGATGACATGATTTACATGGAATACCATGACACCCCTTCGGGGTTAGCGCGCCCATTTTATGAAAATCTACAATCATTACACTCCTTCGGAGTCGTTTCCGTGTGAGCGGCAATGTGATGGGCAGCGGTACTGTCAGCCAGGAAAATGCCCCTCGAAGTAGAACCAACTCACTGGTCGGTGTGAGGCGCGGCATTTCATCCGATACATTTCAGTTTACAGACAATTTACACTACGATAACCGAAATTAACGACACTCGGCTATAATCGAAAAAAATGAAAGCGGAGAATATGAATGTCCTTCAACATCGGTGAGAACGTTGGTCCGTATCGGATCATCGAACAACTTGGGCAGGGTGGTATGGCGACTGTTTATAAAGCCTATCATGCTGCGCTTGACCGCTATGTTGCGTTGAAGGTTTTGCACCCCGCATTTCATGAAGACCAAACATTTACGACGCGATTTCAGCGCGAGGCGCGCGTGGTTGCGCGTTTGGAACACCCAAACATTGTGCCGATCTATGATTATTCCGAGCACGAGAAGCGACCCTATCTGGTTATGAAATATATTGAAGGGGATACGCTCAAGGCGCGTTTGAGTCAAGGTCCGCTTATTTCAGAAGAGATCGAGCATGTGGTAAATTCAGTCGGCTCTGCTTTGGCGTACGCGCACAGGCAGGGCATTTTGCACCGTGACATTAAACCTTCCAATGTGATGATCGCAACAGACGGCACAATGTATCTCGCAGATTTTGGACTCGCGCGTATTGCAGAAGCCGGCGAATCGACCATGTCTTCTGATTCGATCATGGGCACGCCGCAATACATTTCACCTGAGCAGGCGATGGGCAAGAAAGACCTGGATGCCGGCACGGATATTTACTCCTTTGGCGTGATGCTTTACGAAATGGTGGTGGGACAGGTTCCATTCAGCGCGGATACACCCTTCTCCATTATCCACGACCACATTTATACTCCCCTGCCGCTGCCTCAAAAAGTAAATCCAAATGTGCCTGAACCTGTGCAACGTGTTTTATTGAAAGCGCTTGCAAAAGACCGCCTAGATCGTTACACCTCGACTGAAGATTTGATGACAGCCTTCAAAGCAGCATGGACGGAAGCCGGTGTGCCGATGCAAGGCACAGCCATCATCATGCGCTCCACGATGTCAAAAGATAAAACAGTCTCAAAAAAACAAAGCGCCGCGCCTGATGAAAAAACAGCCGCCGCCCCCATCAAAAAACGCTCGCCGTGGATGTGGGTCAGCATTGGCTTGATCATCCTGCTTTGTCTGGCGGTCGTAGGTTTGGCAGTCCGTAATCGCGTCAACCGTCCAATTGCTCCACCCGCAGCAACAACTCCCGTACCTGCCATACAAACTCTTCCAGCCACGCCATCGCCCAGCTTACCTGATGAAAAGCCCTCCCCTCCCGCGATTCAAAATGTCTCACCTGAATTAACTGCGGCAATGGATACGGTCGCAAAAAATCCAAACGACCCTGACGCACATTTAGGACTTTCCCTTGCGCTGTTTGACGCAAAACAAATTCGGCCTGCCATGGATGAACTCGCACAAGCCGCAAATTTAGCCGGGCCTAATAACAAGGATTTTCTTCAGAAAGCCGCGGAGAAATTTGCGAAGCGCGAAGCATGGACGCCAGCCACAGGCATGTATTTGCGTCTGGCTACAATTTATCGCAAAGACATGCCCAGAGAACTGGAAAATAGTTTCCATGAAGCCGTTTATAAAGCCGCTGAGCAAAAGGATATGCCGCTCTTTGTGCCTTTTGAGCGGATTGAAAATGCCAACCAGCCGCTTGGCTATATCGCGCGCGCGCGGTACGCTTTGTTTTACGGCAGTCTGGATGATGCAAAAGCGCAACTGGCTAATGCCCAAAGAGTAAAACCGGATATGTACGAAATATATTTACTCAAAGCAGAAATTGAAATGAAAACTGGTAATCAGGCAGAAGCAAAAAATATTCTGCTTCCCTTATCCTCCGCCCCCGAAGCGCCAAAATGGATTAGCTTCATGGCAGAAAATTATCTCAAAACCATAAAATAGGAAATCATCATGCGAAAATCACTTGTTGCCGGCAATTGGAAAATGAACAAAACCATCGCAGAAACACGCGACCTGGTCTTCAAAATGAGTATGCAATTGCGCGAGATTGATGGCGTGGAAAAAGTCATCTGTCCGCCGTTCATGTCGCTCATGGCTGCCTCTGCTTTGCTCGAAGGTTCGGGCATTGGTCTCGGCGCACAAAACATGCACTGGGAAGAAAAAGGCGCATTCACCGGCGAAACCTCGCCTGCGATGGTCAAGGAATTATGCGGCTATGTCATCCTTGGTCACTCGGAACGCCGCGCCTACTTCAACGAAACCGATCAGATCGTAAATCGGAAGTTGATCGCCGCCCAGGCTGCGGACTTGACCCCGATCGTTTGTGTCGGCGAGACGTTCGATCAATACGAAGCAAAACTTACCCGTGAAGTTGTTTCTGCTCAAACGAGCAACAGCCTCAGGGACGTATCTCCCGCCTACGCCTCGCGCATTGTCGTGGCCTACGAACCAGTCTGGGCAATCGGCACGGGCAAGGCTTCCAACGGATTGGAAGCGAATGCAGTTGTGAAAGATGTCATCCGCCCGGCGCTCGCAAAGTTGTTCGGAGAGGAAACCGCGCAAGCCATCCGCGTGCTGTACGGTGGATCAGTGACCGCTTCCAACGCCGCCGAATTCTTCGGTCAGCCTGATATTGACGGCGCACTCGTTGGCGGCGCAAGCATGAAAATTGACGAATTCGTCGCCATTACAAAAGCCGCAGCAAGCTGATGTCGTTGCGAGGGCAATGCTCTTCCGCCCGAAGCAACCTCCTCGTAGCAAGGAGATTGCTTCGTCGCGAAGAACAAAGGCGCTCCTCGCAATGACATAATGTTTCTCCATGCCATTCACTGGTCTACTTTGGTTCATCGTAATACTCATGCCGCTGGTCATTCTCCAGCGGCTTTTGCATCATGAAATACAAGCCGTCCTGATGATTGTCACACGCAATCCCCAGTTGACAGTTGGCTTGTTTTCGTTCCTATTTCTGCCTGGCGTGTTCCTGCATGAGCTAAGTCATTTTGTGATGGCAAAACTTCTGCGCGTGCCAACCGGAAAAACTTCGCTCATCCCAACTTCATTGCCCAATGGACGCCTGCAAATGGGATACGTGGAAACCGCGCAGACAGACTTTGTCCGTGATTCGATGATCGGCATTGCGCCGTTGATCGCAGGCTCGTTATTCATCGCTTACGCAGGCTTGAATCGGTTGGGATTAAGCGCCTTGCTGGATTTACTGGCAAACGGTCAGGTTGAATTATTTTGGAAAGGTTTGGCTTTAATGCCGCAGGTGAACGACTTCTTCCTCTGGTTCTACCTTGCCTTTGCAGTTTCCAGCACCATGCTGCCTTCCGAATCTGACCGTCACGCCTGGCTTCCGCTTGGGTTGTGGATGGGAGTTTTGCTCGCATTGGCTGTCTTTGCCGGCGCAGGCACGTGGATGCTGGAAAATATCGCCCCATTATTAAATGATTTTTTCGGCTCGGTAGCCACTTTATTTGGATTAAGCGCCGCCCTGCATGTCATACTTTTACTGCCAGCCATGCTTCTTCATCGCATCGCTTCGAAAGTCACAGGGGTGGATGTAAAGTAACGGTGGACTCTGCCTGGGAGCAGAAAAAACCTGAAGCCAGAAAAATGCCTGTAAAACGCGCGTACCTCCACTTGTCGGGTACATGCTTTGTTGGGCGGTGGTTTTGGAAAGATGCTCTGTGTTATTCAGAATCATAATCTTTTCGATAGACGAGAACATCTTGGACTACTTCAAAGTCAAATGAATCGTAAAGTCTAAAAGCGGTATTTCGATAATTATCTGTTTCAACCAAAATATTCTGTGCGCCAAGAGACTGGAGACGGCGCAATCCTTCCGAGAGAGCAACCCGCCCCAAGCCAAACTGACGATAATCTTTATGACTACCTAATGGTTCAATATGCCCTGTCATTGAATTTTTATCAAACCAACAAATACAAAATGCAACCAAACTTCCTTTTGATGATTCGACAACAATGTCCAACTCAGGCATGTAATCAGGGTGTTGAAGTGTGCGTTTGCGCCAATCTACCGTCATGTTTTTACTTTCAAAAACAGATTGGTGCAGTTCAACATAACTCGCTACTTCTTTTTCTCCTGCCAGCGCACGAACGGCAAAACCAGAACAAGGTTTATACTTTTACGGGAGCTTGAGATGAGCGCCGCATTAGCACTTTTGACCAAGAATCATCACCTACGTTTGATTGACATTTGAATCCTGCATTTTCTAAATCATGAATTCGGCTATTTTGCCCAGAGAAAACCATGACGAACCATGCGGGACGCTCATAGATAGTTTTTTGTGTTACTTTGGGATTTCGCATGGAACGCCCAAATGTGGGGGGTGCTCCGATTAGGCAAACCTGCGATAGCCTTCAAGGTCAAGGTAGAGACGCTGAAACAAAGTGGCGTTTTGGAGAATACCGTAACAACGT
>Ga0335397_10007567_pt1 | contig 13813 bp, 10 predicted proteins | sample MAT04_FD_205740 | JGI IMG/M metagenome (GOLD analysis project Ga0335397, IMG submission 205740) | Freshwater microbial communities from Lake Fryxell liftoff mats and glacier meltwater in Antarctica - MAT-04 (spades assembly) (version 2) ...
CGAATATTAATCCAGAAAAAACGATTAACTATGAAGTGGGTATCTCTAAAAAAATAAAGCAAAAATGGCAGTTTGGAACTACTATCTGGTATACAAATTATAATGATATCCTTACTACTGATTTTGGTACAATTAATGGTTCCCCTAATATAGTTTATGATGGAGTTACCAGCAATATAATAACTGTTGTAAATAAGAATAAAGCTTATAGTTGGGGTTTCAGTGGCAATATTGGTGCAGATATTAGTAAACATTTTTCCTTCTCTTCCACACTTAATTATACCTATGGCAGAATAAAAGAAAGTCCAAAAAATTATCCTTTAAACCATATCCCTCCAATGTTTGGAAAAACAAGTATAACCGGAAGATTTGGCAAACTAACAACAGAAATTTTTACTTTATATAATGGTGCAAAAGATTCGGCCAATTATAATTTAAGAGGCGAAGATAACCATATATATAGCGCAGATCCGGTACGTGGCTATACGCCTGGATGGATTACTACCAATATCAGGTTGGCTTATGAAATAAATAAACATGCCTCTTTGCAACTGGCAATGGAAAACATATTCGACAAATATTATCGGGTTTTTGCATCAGGATTAAGTGCTCCGGGCCGAAACTTTGTATTTACCCTTCGTGGCAAATTATAGCAAGCCAGTTTAAAATATTATTTAAAAAACGTATGAGTGTTAAATTTCTTGCGCTATTTTTTTGGTGTGCAGCAATAGTATAGAGAAAATTGTCTAAATTGAAGGGTATTAAAAACACAACTTATGACCGAGGAGCTAATGCTTGCCGGAAGTATCAAAAACAATGCGTTCGCTCAGGAACAATTGTATAATCGTTTCAGCCCCCGCATGCTTGGGGTATGCTACCGCTTTGCCAAAAACAGGGAAGATGCGGAAGACATGCTTCAGGAAGGCTTTATAAAAGTGTTTACCCAATTACATCAATATAGAGGTGAGGGTGCATTGGAAGGATGGATACGCAGGATTGTGGTTCATACCTGCATTAATATTTTAAAAAAGAATAAAAAATTTGCAGAAAGTGTGGATTTGATTCATGCTCACGGCATTCATATAAAAGAGGATATGATTCCTTCCATTATGCAGGCAAAGCAGGTGGTAGAATGTATAAGAATTCTTCCGCTTGGCTACAGAACGGTTTTGAATTTATATGCGATTGAAGGATTTTCTCATAAAGAAATAGGAGAATTATTAGACATTGAAGAAAGCACCAGCCGAAGCCAGTATACGAGGGCTAAAGCAATGCTGGAAGAAATATTAATAAAGAAAAATATTATTCAAAAGCCCCGGAAAAATAATTTTGGAGCTGCTGCCTCTTCAAGATGATTGTACTATTAAACAATTTGATTGAACAACCAAACTAAACACGCTTTTTGTGAAAGAGATGGAAAACAATTTTTACAGAGACGAATTTGAACAGATGCTGAGGGATACTACCGAGGATTTCAGAATGTATCCTTCCAGGAAAGTATGGCATAGCATTTACAACGATTTGCACCCTGATCGTAAATGGCCTTCTTTTGCTGTATGCCTATTATTGCTCACCGGTATTTTATATATTGGAGTCTCCAATAATAACAGTATTAGCAAACAATCAAAGAATTTGATGGCAACCTCTATTTCGTCAATCATTGATAGTAAAACTCAAATAAACAGTGATGAGAATGTCATCACAGCAATACAAAACAATAAAACCCCAATTACCATTATAAATAATGCTAATCTTGAAAAAGAAATTTTATTAAACCCTGATAATATTAAAACTACTAACAACTTAAAAGAAAACAATACTGCTACTGCTCAGCTTTATATTAAAGAAGTGATAAATGAAAAAAGCACAGTTAGTAAAATAATTGTAGCTGAAATTGCTATAAATGAAGTTAATTCCACCACTATTTATACAGACAATTTTTTAACGACAAACAGTATCAATAAAAATTATTTGAATAATGATAATGGCGACGTTTCGGATATTAAAATAAATGACAACAATAGCAAAAATAACATTGATATAAATACAACCCTTGATTCAAAAAGTAAAATCGACAACGACAACAGTTTTGTAAAACCAGTTGAATTAAATAATACAATAATTAAAGACGCAGTTAGTAATAAACTTAACATTCTGTCTACAGAGGAAAAGTCATGGCTCGAAGATTTTGCTTTCCATAATAAACGTAACCGAAATAAATGGAAAACGAATTTATCGTTTCAATACTATATAACTCCATCTATAGGTTACAGGCAGCTATCAAAAAATTATAATGCTGAGCCTGCTGCCAATGGACTACTGTTAAGAACAATCGACAATGATGTTGTGACCCAACAGGCTGCTCCAAATTTTGAAGCAGGAACCCAGGTTCTTTTTGATCTAAACAAAAAGTTGAAATTTAAAACAGGTATTCAATTCAACTATACTAATTATGTAACTTACGCACATGGGCTGCAGCATCCAACGCAAACAACGGTATTAATGAACGATTTGAACAACAACAATCTTAGGGAGGTTTCGTATAACAGTGTATATGGAAATGTTTTGGGGTCTAACTTTAGCCGTTTAAATAATAAAACAACACAGGTTAGTGTACCGGTAGGATTTGATTATAAACTGGCAGGGAACAATAAAATACAATGGTTCGTTGGTTCAGGCATTCAACCTTCATATATCATTTCCGGTAAAGTATTTTTAATTTCGGCTGATAAAAAAAACTTTGTTGAAGATGCCTCTATGCTTAGAAAATGGAACTTAAATACAAACTTTGAAACATTTGTAAGCGTTAAAACACCAAGTGGTATTAATATTAATGTTGGACCTCAATTCCGGTATCAGTTATTATCTACCTATAGCAAAAAGTACTCTTATACCGAAAAGTTGTTTAACGCAGGCATCAAGATTGGCGTCACAAAAAAATTATAACTATAAAATAAATTATTAAAAAGCGCAACTGTAAACGTTGCGCTTTTTTATTACCCGATATTTGAGGCAATGAGATTTTACGTTTAATTTTGAATATATGAACAGAATAATATTATTAATATGCTTGGCAGTTATGATAATTTCCTGCAATAATGGAGCTGAAAAAATGAAAAATAAAACAACTGAAGAAAAAAAAGAGGCCAGTTTTTTTCCGGTTACCAGTTATATTCAGGGCCAGATAGCTGAGATAGAAAGCAAGGGAATTAATCCATTGAATATATATACTTCTGCCAATAAATCAGATTCCATCTGGTTAAAAGTGGAAGATTTTAGTAGCGCATTTAAAGAGTTTGTTATCCCGGTTATAGACAGTAACAGCCTGGTACAATTTTTTGACGAAAGCAACTTTGCAGATCAAACCCTGGATACCTACACTTTTACATATGATCCTAAGGGAGTTTTGCCAGATAGTATTTTGTTGCAAAGATGGGATGTGCACATTGATCCTGCTACAAATACCGTAAAAAGAATATTTATAGTAAAACGTACAACGGATAATAAAGAATTACAACTAACATGGCAAAGTGGAAAATGGTGCAAAATCGTTTCTATAATAACAGATAAATCAGGCAGGCAATCAGTAGAATATGAACAAACCATCAAATGGAACTTTGACTAAACTATGACCTCAAAAGATTTTTCAGTCATATCATCCACGATCCCTTTATCTCCGGGTATATATAAATATTTTGATTCCGGGAATCAACTTATTTATGTAGGGAAGGCTAAACAGCTAAGAAAAAGGGTGAGCAGTTATTTTAATAAAAACCTGCAAAGCTATAAAACTGTTGAACTGGTGAATCGCATTCACAGAATTGAGTTTACTATTGTAAATAGTGAACAGGATGCTTTTTTATTAGAAAATTCTCTCATTAAGGAATACCAACCCCTGTTTAATATCAATCTAAAAGATGATAAAACTTACCCTTACATTGTTGTAAAAAATGAGCGTTTTCCAAGAGTGTTTTTTACCCGAAGAAAAATAAATGATGGTTCCCAGTATTTTGGCCCATACACATCAGTAGGTAAAGTTCGGGATTTGCTGGATGTAATAAAGCAGAATATCCCTCTACGCACCTGCAAGCTAAATCTTACGCAAAATAATATCAGTAAACATAAGTTTAAGGTATGCCTGGAGTACCATCTTGGAAACTGTAAAGGCCCATGTGAGGGCCTGCAATCAGTAGATGATTATAACGAAGGTATTCTGCAGTTAAAGCATGTGCTTAAAGGAAATGTATACCCGGTAATACAACATTTTAAAGTTTTGGTAAAAGAACATTCCCAAAAAATGGAGTTTGAAAAGGCCTCCTTTTATCAGTCTAAAATAGAGCACCTGCAACAATACCAGTCAAAGTCGGAAGTTGTAAATACCAATACCGGCACCATCGATGTTTTCAGTATTATTGAAGAGGGCGATCAGGCTTTTGTAAATTACCTGGCAGTAAATAATGGCAGCATTATTCAGACCAAAACCATAACACTCCTAAAAAAGCTGGAAGAAAGTCCTGCAGAGGTACTAAGTTTTGCCATAGCACAATTAAGACAAACATTTGTAAGTGAGGCCAAAGAAATCATCGTTCCTTTTGAAATTGAATATCCCGAAACCGGTATTCTTTTAACCATTCCAAAGGCAGGTGATAAAAAGAAATTGCTGGAACTCTCTCAAAAAAATGTAGATTATTTTAAGGAAGAACTTCATGCAAAAAAAATATTGAAACTGGAAGAAAAAACAATGGATGAAAAAGGAAGAGTGCTTCTTCAGCTTCAAAAAGATTTACACCTAAAACAATTACCCATACATATTGAATGTTTTGACAACTCAAATTTTCACGGTAGCTATCCTGTGGCAGCTATGGTTTGTTTTAGAGATGGAGAGCCGAGTAAAAAAGATTACCGTCATTATAATATAAAAACGGTTACAGGTATCAATGATTTTGCCTCTATGAGCGAAGTGGTTTTAAGACGATACCAGCGTCTTGTTGCAGAAAACAAGGATCTTCCACAGCTAATCATTATTGATGGCGGCAAAGGTCAGCTAAGCGCCGCTCTGGAAAGTATTCAGCAGCTTGGCCTCACGGGAAAGACTACATTGGTTGGCTTAGCAAAAAATAAGGAAGAATTATTTTTTTCGGGTGATACTTCTTCCCTTCAACTTCCCTGGGACAGCGAAAGCCTGAAACTCATCAGGCGTATAAGGGACGAGGTGCATCGTTTTGGAATAACCTTTCACAGAAATAAAAGAAGCAAAGGCACTTTTAAAAATGAACTGGAGGATATTAAAGGCATTGGTAAGCAAACGGCTGATTTGTTGTTAAATGAATTCAGATCTGTAACAAAAATTAAAGAAAAGACGCTTGAACAAATAACCAACCTGATAGGGAAACGTAAAGCTGAATTGCTGATAAAGGGTTTGAAGGAAAAGGAGTAAAATAAAAAAGGGCCAGGATAAAAATCCAGCCCCGTTTAAAATCCAATATCCTATGAAAAACCGATGTAAAAATAAGGGCATAATGTAAACCAAACAATACCACATATGGGGTATTTATATTGCAAGACATAAAACATTAAGGGGCAAAAATAAAAAAGGGCCAGGATAAAAATCCAACCCCGTTTAAAATCCAATATCCTATGAAAAACCGATTTAAAATTAAACGCAATCAGCACATAGAAATATACCCTAAATTGGGTATATTCTGCAAATAAAAAACCCTCTAAAAAAGAGGGCTTTTATTAAGAAGTTAGTATTGATATTAATAGCTCCACAAATCCTGCTCATAGTTAAATACCTTGTCTTTAATATTTTCACCTTCAAGCAGTTGTAGAATACCATTTTCATTTAATCCTTTATAATTTTTTATAAATTGATCGTAAGGATTGTCAATAGTACTTTTTATGATTCTACCGTAAAACATGCGGCTCTCAAATAACTCTTCCCAACTCATACGTGCACCAAAGTTTTTACCATTGTACACTTCGTATTTAGCAAAAGTTTCTCTCATATCCGGATAGTATACCCAGAAAAGTTCAGTTTCCCCAAGATTTACCCCCTGAGAAGTAACTACATTTTTAACTGGAGCAATGCCCAGAATACGCCAAAACAAACGTGAACTTTCTTTATCGAAAATAACTTCTTCTTTAATACGAAACTTATAAAATGAATCAAAGTTGATATCATTTACCATTTGCTTGGTACCTGTTAAATTACCATTTTCGTCATAAATGGGTACATCTACCGGATCTCCTGAAATTACTTTCCCAACTTCAGACTTAGTCATTGGGGTAGTAAAACGATCATCTACACTACTAAATACAGTAACAACACTATCCTGAATAGCTTGTAATAAAATTGAAATAAAACGCTGATTACCGTTATTTTCATCAGCCGAATACCTGAATGGCAGGTTGATCTTTTCACGGGTATCAATTTCTCTCCATATTTTATGCCTGTAAACTGCATCATCTGCACGTAAATGCTCGTATGCTAATGGAGTTCTATCTCTCAAAACAGTAGTTTCTACTGCTTCATCTGGTCGAAGAGACTTTTTTACCATTTTAATTGGAAGACTATCATTAGCTGGTTTAGGGGCTTCTGCTACTGCCTGTATAGTATCTACAGTGGCAACAGTTGGTTGAACCTTTGCTTTTGTTTTAGTAGCTGTAGCTCTTTTTGTAGAGGTACGCTTTTTAGCCACGGGCTTTTTCTTTTGAGCCATAACGGCATCAGAAAAGCCACAAAGCAAAACGGCCAGGAATAATAATCTAATAAAACGCTTTTTCATAGCTCTAAATTTTAATATAATGCGATTGATTTACCTTCAATTGATCTGGTACCATCCGGGCCTGAAACCTTAATGTTATCAAATGAAATAACAGAACCGGGACCACATTTTTGCATTTCAGCCTGTAAACCTGCCAAACTGTTGCTACTTATGTTCCTGGTTGCAACGTTCTGAAAGTTAGCACCAGAAAAGTAAACAGTTGCACTTACAACGTTAAATTTAAGATCGAAATCAAAATTCTCCAACTCTGCCCTGCAAAACTGCTGGTTTTTAAATTCTACAGAAGTCATTCTTATTTTACCGGAACCAACTTTAAAAATTGGATCTGGTATCTTTTTAACCCTGAAAGAATAAGTACTAGGTTTACCATCAGGGCTAACTGTAATACTTGCATTTCCTACTGCAGAAACTCTTACACTTCTTTTAGAACCTGTTCCGCTGATAGTACCTCCGCTCATGCTTACCGTTGTTTTATCCCAACCTGTAGGAGAGCCGATAGTTACCGGGTTATCTACACCAATGTAAAACACATTCATTTTATCTAACATTACAGCAGCACCACCTGGGGTACCAATAGTGTATGCAACTTCTACTGTTTTGGTTTGTGGCTTTTTGTTTTGATCCAGGTAAGTAACAGTAACCTGCCTTTTTTGAAGACCTGACCCTGATGCAGTAAACTTTGCACTGCCCTGACCTGCAACAACTGGTACACTCTGGCCCCCAATATTAATGCTGGTTCCACCCTGCGAACTATAAGAACCAACACCAGCAGTAATGGTAACTTCTTCACCTGGCATTACATAGTTGCTTGATTGGCCAACCAATACTGCAGATTCATCCATTCTTAAAGCAACTTCGCCAATTTTGTTATGAGCAAAAGTTACTACCTGGTTTTCTGCATTTTTAATATTATTCTGCATTTTACTTAATAAAGTAATTGCGGCTACAGTAGGCATCATTCTAAAATTAGGAGTAGTGCCATCTTTTCCTTCTACTACATCTACCGGTAAGGTTGTTGCAAAAGCTGACTTAATTTCGGGATCAATTGCCAAAATAGCTGCTTTGTAAGCTTTCATTTTATCATCTAATTCTTTCCCTTTTTTTTCTGTATCAAATATTCTTGAAGTTGCATTCAAATCATCTTCTTTGTATTTTTCAACACCTTCTTCTATTGTTAATCCTGAAGAAGTTTTTAATTCTAACTTAAGCGCTTCAATATAAGTCATCATATCATTTGACAACTTTTTAGCCTGGTCAGCTTTAGGGGCCCATATTTCTGCAAGAGCTTTTGAAGTAGCCTCTGATTTCTTTTTTTCCAGGGATTTAAATAATGTAATATTAGATGCTTCTATATTCGTATTAGAGTTTACTAAACTTTTATCCACTGTTTTAAAAGCTTCAATAACTTCCGCCGATACGTTTAGCGCCAGGATAGCTGTTAACACCAGGTACATGATGTTAATCATCTTTTGCCGGGGCTCTTTGGGTAAAGCCATATCTGATTAATATTTAATGTTTTTATTTAATATTGTTTGGATCTGAATATTAATTTCTAAAAGTTAACTTTCAAAAATTATCTGCCTTGCATAGCACTTAGCATATTGCCATAAACTGCGTTCAGTTTGCTCAGGTTAGTAGCTAAAGTACTAATCTGATCTTTTGCTTTATTGGCATCTTCTACGCTATTCATCATTGCCTGACTGGCTTCAGCCATTTTACCATAAAAACCATTTAAAGCCTTCAGGTGATTGTTACTTTCTTTAAGTTCCAATTCATAGATAGTATTTAATGAACCAAGGTTTTTGGTTAATACCTGTACCTGCTCATGAAATCCTCTTGCACTTTCAGATGCATTGTTGAAAGATGCCATTGTATTAGCACTATTGGTAAAAGAGGTTGCCATATTGGTAATGGCAACAGTAGCTTCTTTGGTTTTATTTCCAAACTCATTAGTAGATTTTACTACATCACTTACATCAGTTATCCCGCTTACAGTTGTGCCTAATTTGGAAAATCCTTCACCTAATTTTTTAAGATTTGCTGGAGTAATATCTGCTTCCTGCAACATTTTATCCATTGATTGCAAAGCTGGATTGCCTCCTGCTAAAGCTAAAACCGGTTCTTCATCATCTTCTTCATGATGTTTTGGTTTTACCCACTCAATACCGGCATATACAAGAAAGATTGCAGTTTCCGTCCACATACCAACTGTAAGCATTATATCTGCATAAGACTGATGAGTTAATTTAGCCCAGGCAGCAAAAATAATTACGGCTGCACCAGCACTAACCAAAACATCAATAAGGGTTAAAAAGGTTCTTTTCTTTTGGGCCATTGTTTTTAGATTTTAAAATGTTTTAAGTGGGGATTGTTTGTGAATTATTAAGTAAGACCGTTAAAATTACCCGTTCTAGTTTTAGTTAGAACGGGTAATTAATAAGTTTATTATAAAGGGGAAAAAAAATTGTGCTTTATCAGCGGACAATTACTTTTTACGACTTGTAGAAGGAGGTAAATCTATCACACATCTGAAACCAATATATGATTTTGAAGTATCCTGGTACTCGTAATTACGGGTACTTGTTTGAAGAAAATGGCCTACATCTTTCCAGCTTCCACCACGCAATACTTTACGCTTCATACGTGGAGGATCTGATTCCTTCGCTGTCCAGCGTATATCCGGGTTCATATCGTGTTGAAAGTTGTAACCCCCCTCATAATATAATGAAGAAGTCCACTCAGCCACATTACCTGCCATGTTATATAGCCCGAAATCGTTTGGCCAGTAAGCATCTGCTCTTACGGTATAAAAACCACCATCTTCGGGATAGTTACCACGACCTGGTTTAAAGTTGGCCAATAAGCAACCTTTTTTATTCCTAAGGTAAGGTCCGCCCCATGGATAGGGAGATTGAGAACGGCCACCTCTTGCTGCATATTCCCATTGGGCTTCTGTAGGCAGGCGGTAATCTGTTTCAGAGGTTCTTTTTTTGCTTTCTAAAAAGCTATTGTAAAAGATAGTTCTCCATTCGCAGAAGGCTGTGGCTTGTTTCCAATTAACACCCACTACAGGGTAATTACCAAAAGCGGGGTGACCAAAATATTTTTTTGCCATTGGCTCGTTATAAGAATATGCAAAATCTCTTACCCAGCATAATGAATCCGGATAAACAGGAATTTGTTGTTTAACTATAAAAGCAGAACGTGGAATTGTAACATCTCTGTTATTAGCGGCGGCTTTATAATCAAATATCTCTGACTGATATACGATTTTTTTTGCATCGAGTTCTTTTTTACCAAAGATGCGGTTATCCGGAGTAACGATGATGGCATCTATTTTTTCAATAGTTGCTTTATCGCCCCATTTAATTGTTTTAACTTTTGCCCAATCTATCAATTCTGTACCATCCTGACTTTGTTTAACAAAACCCATCAATTTGGCAGCTATAGAATCTCTAACCCAGTTGGTAAACTGACGATACTCGTTGTTAGTTACTTCTGTGGCATCCATCCAAAATCCACTTATTGACACCTGTTTGTTACGGGCTGTATAGGCATAATTCACATCTTCGTCACTGGGACCCATGTGAAATGTGCCTGGTGGCACATATACCATTCCGAATGGTTTTGGCATTGACCATTTAGTGCCGGGTGCAACGCCGTGCAACTGACCGTCGTTTGTCAAGGAGCCAGATTTCTTTTTTCCGCTAAGCATTTTACAACTGCTTGCAGATGTAACGATAGCAGCGACTGCTAATAGATAGAATATCCGATTGTTCATTTTTAAATCTTTGAGGGGTAATAGCAAATGTAATGATTATTTTGAATTAACATCACCTGACTGAATTTCGTTTTTATTAATTTTTCTACACACTATTATATTCCACAGAATAATATAAACGAAGCGAATAAATAAATATTGTGATAGAACGATTTTAATTCCTCGTTTCTCTTATAGAATTTAATAGCGCCGAAACCTCTTTTAACGGGAGCCCACAGCTATAATTTCTACATAAATAAATGGTTACATCATCCTGGTATTGCTTTTTAATAAGCAGGGGCATATCCATTTCTTTAGTACTGCTTTGTACTATTTTATTTGGTATGTAATTGATTAAAATGTCTTTTAAAAATAGTTTGATATTTTTTCCGGTAACAGAAATTTCGTGCACACCTGCTGTTTGAACCAGGTAAACTGATGCCCAAACTGAAAAGGAAGTTGGATATTTTTTCAATGCATTAAATACAGATTTAAGCATTTCTGTGCCTTGTAAATGCCATGATTGCTCATCAAAAACGATTCCCAGGTATAGTAGATTATGAGCCATTATAGCATTTGCAGAAGGGGTGGCACCATCATATAGCTCAATTTTTCTAACTACAATGTCTTTTTGATCTTTATGAGTATAAAAAAGAAACGGGCTTTCTTCATCAGCAAAATATTTTAAAACATATACTGTCAGCTCCTTTGCTTTATAGAGATATTGCTGATCGGAAGTAATTTCCTGCAATAAAATACAAGCCTGAATGAGGTAAGCATAATCATCTAAAAATGCAGGGTATCGGGCCTCTTTATTTTTATAAGTATGCCTTAAACCACCCTCATACATATCGTCTTTAAATTTATCTGCAATAAATTTATATAATTCTATTGCTGCTGTTTTGTAAGCTTCTTCCTGAAGCGTTGCATAAGCTTTACAAAAAGCAGTTAACATAAGTGCATTACAACCCAGCAATATTTTATCGTCGGTGCCGGGGCGGATACGTTGTTGTCTTACAACCAATAATATCTTTTTACACCTATTGATTATCTGTTCAAATTCCTCAATACTCAATTGATTCTTTGTTGCAATTTCCTCTGCAGGGCTGGTAATATTTAAAATGTTATTTTCTTCCCAATTTCCTTGTTCGGTTACATTATAGTAATCACAAAATAAGGCTGCATCTTTGCCAAGGAGTTGATAGATTTCTTTTTGTTGCCAAACGTAAAACTTACCCTCCACTCCTTCGCTATCTGCATCCAATGCAGTATAATAACCTCCCTCAGCATGTTTCATTTCGTTCATAAAAAAGAACAACGTATTACGAATACCGTCTTCAAAAGTTTTCTGTTTGGTAATTTGGTAAGCATCACATAGCACACTTGTAAACAAAGCATTATCATACAACATTTTTTCAAAATGGGGAGCCAGCCATTGATTATCTGTACTATATCTTGATATCCCTCCGGCAAGTTGATCATAAATTCCTCCATTCAACATTTTTTGTAAGGTTAATAGGGCATGTTCCTTTGCAGCAGGATGATTATATAGTTCATCATATTGAAAAAGACACTGCACAGCATAAGTTTGAAGGAATTTAGGTGCTTTTCCAAATCCTCCATCAATTGTATCAGCAGTGGCTAATATTTTTGCTGCCATAAGTCTGCAATCATCTTTATTTAAAAAAGATACGGTTTCTGTAGCGGGAATAATATTTTTTGCACTGCCAAAGCTGTTTGATTTTTTTATATGTTCTACCAGGTTGTCTGCCTGTTGTTCTACTTCTTTCCTTTTATTTGTCCATAAATTAGTCATAGAATGTAAAACATCCGACCATGATTCACGGTTAAATGCTTTTTGTGGCGGAAAATAAGTTCCTCCATAAAATGGCTTACCTTCTGTTGTAAGAAAAACATTCAGAGGCCAGCCACCATTACCGGCAATAGCCTGCAGTGCATCCATATAAATATGATCCAGGTCGGGACGTTCTTCCCGGTCTATTTTTATATTAATAAAATGTTCGTTCATGTATTGGGCCACGGTTTCGTTTTCAAAACTTTCTCTTTCCATTACATGGCACCAATGGCAGGCTGAATAACCAATGCTTACTAAAATGGGCAGGTCTTTTTCTTTTGCAAGATTAAGAGCCACTTCTCCCCATGGATACCAGTTTACGGGGTTGTGAGCATGCTGCAAGAGGTAAGGACTTGATTCATTAACCAGCGCATTACTATACTTCTTATTCATTTAGTAAAAATTAAATGGTACCGATATATACGGCAAAAAAAAAGCAACCGTTTTAGTTGCTTCGTAAAATTATTTCTTTTTGGTAGAGAGCAGGAATTTTTCCAGTGCACTGATCATGCTGGGCGTTTGCGGCAAAGGTGCTTTTATTTCCAGTATGAGGCCAGCTTCTTCTGCTGCTTTGAAAGTATTTGCACCAAATGCGCCTATTTTAGTTCCGTTTTGTTTATAAGCAGGAAAGTTTTCTAAAAGGCTTTTTACACCACCGGGCGTAAAAAAACAGATAACATCATAGTTGCGCCCTATTACTTCTTTAATATCATTACTGATGATTTTGTAAAGAACCGGTGTAGCAAACTCACAGTTATTGGTTTTTAACCAGTTGGTAATGCCACTATCAAAAGATTCTGAACAGGGATATAGGAATTTTTCGTTGTCTTTATGTTTGTTTATAACATCAAACAGGCTTTTGTTAGTACCATCGGCACCATAAAAAACTTTTCGCTTTCTGTAAAGAATAAACTTTTGAAGATACAGTGCCACGGCTTCTGTAATACAGAAGTACTTGGTATCCTGAGATACAGTCGTTTTCATTTCTTCACATACCCTGAAAAAATGGTCAATGGCATGACGACTGGTAAATATCACAGCAGAATAAGCTCCTACATCAATCTTTTGCCTGCGAAAATCCTTTGATATTATACCCTCTATTACTATAAAAGGAAAGAAATCTATGTTTAAACTGTATTTTTTGGCAAGGTCGAAATAAGGAGATTTTAAACCCTCAGGTTTGGGCTGGGCGATAAGTACTTTTTTAACTTTTTTAGGTGCAGATACTACAGCCTTTTCGTTTATTGACATACTTATTTTTTTCCTAATGATATCGTAAAGTTAAAGTATTTTAACTATAAAAACGCTAACTGCTTTGTATATAAGCATTAATGGCAATATCTCCACAGAGAAAATATATAAAAAAAAATGAAACCTGCTCACTTTTAATTTATGCTGCAATAAACCATA
>Ga0335397_10007570_pt1 | contig 13812 bp, 11 predicted proteins | sample MAT04_FD_205740 | JGI IMG/M metagenome (GOLD analysis project Ga0335397, IMG submission 205740) | Freshwater microbial communities from Lake Fryxell liftoff mats and glacier meltwater in Antarctica - MAT-04 (spades assembly) (version 2) ...
TCGTCCGCGATCTGCTGGTAGCGAATCGTCCTCACATGCTGCTCCCTTCGCTGCCCCCGTCATCGCCCTCGTGATCGCCGAGTGCTTCGGCGAGCTCGGCCTGGAGGTCGGCCACAGCCCGCCCCTCCACCACCGACACCTCGGTCGTCACGCCCGGCGCAGCGATCGCCGCGTCGAACCGCTGCCAACCGGCATGTTGCGCGATCGCGGCGCGAAGTGCAAGGTCGGCGTCACGGTCGTCGGGTCCGAGCACGGTCATCGACCCACCATGGCCGCCGGCACCGTTCACCTTCCAGCCCCTCGCGCCGTGCTCGCGGGCGAGCGCGACCAGCGCGTGGGCATCGGCGCCCACGAGCGCGGCGTGCATCGACTCGATCGCCTCGTGGCTGTCGTGCATGGCCATCCCGTAGGCGCCGAGATCGCCGATGCGGAGTGCGTCGGCAGCCGCCCGAGCCGCGATGCGCATCTCGTCGAGTTCGTCCTCACCGTGACCGGCAGCGAGGCGTTCGATCACCTCGTCGTGCAACGCCGACGAGGCGTGCGGGGCGCCGAGGTAGACCGTGTGCAGTCGAGCGGACAGCTGCGCTGCGGCGACGGGCGGCGGCACGATCAGCTCGCGGCGGACCGTCGGGTACTGCACGTCGAACCGGCTGATACCACCCCAAGCGGCGGCCGCGTGGTCCTGCACACCTGATTGCTTGCCGGTGACGGTCTCGTACGAGTGCGCCATCGCGGCCGCTTCTCCGGCGTCGAGCGGATCGCCGATCGCCGCCGCGAGGGCGCTCACGAGCGCCACCATCACCGATGCCGACGTGCCGAGCCCCGAGCCGGGCACGGTGGAATCTGCGATGTCCACTTCGATCGAGCCCGGGATGTCGGAGGCGAGGATCGCGTGCTCGATGATCGGGTGTCGGCCCGGTGGATCACCCATCGAGAACTCGTAGTCCTCGCCTGTCATGCGGATGACGAGGCGCACCACGCGGTCGCTGCCGGGTTGGGCGCGCACGCGAACGTCGGAGCGATGGTCGATCGCGACGTTGCACACGGTGCCGCTGCGGGCGAACCACGTGTCGGTCCAGCCGCCCACGTCGGCGGTACGCGTGGGAGCGGTGGCGTGCACGAAGATCACAGGCGGCCGGCGCAGCGGACGGGTGATCGTCGAGTCGGTGGGATGATTGTGGGAAGCGGTCACTTGTATTAGAGTTGTCTACATCGAGCGGTATGAGATCGCACCGATCACAGAATCACAGGGATCGCAGATGCGGGCGACCGCACGATCGATCTCGACGTGATGATCATCGCAGATCATCACGAACGAACACCGAGGATAGAGGAGCCGACATGACTGTCACCGCCGGAACACCGATCGAACTCGTCCAGGGCGTCTATGCGACGCTCGACGAGCGCGTGTCCTTCGGACGCGAGCGCTTCGGGCGACCGCTCACCCTCACGGAGAAGATCCTGCTCAACCACCTCTACGACCCGAACGAAGCCGTCGAGCGCGGCGGCACCTACAACGACTTCCACCCCGACCGGGTGGCGATGCAGGACGCCACAGCCCAGATGGCGCTGCTGCAGTTCATGACCGCAGGCCTGCCCACCACCGCCGTGCCGTCGACCGTGCATTGCGATCACCTGATCCAGGCCAAGGTCGGCGCCCGGATCGACCTCGGTGTCGCTGTCGACACCAACAAGGAGGTCTACGACTTCCTCCGCTCCGTCAGCGCCAAGTACGGCATCGGCTTCTGGGGCCCGGGTAGCGGCATCATCCACCAGGTCGTGCTCGAGAACTACGCCTTCCCCGGCGGGATGATGATCGGCACCGACAGCCACACCCCGAACGCCGGCGGCCTCGGCATGGTCGCGATCGGCGTCGGTGGCGCCGACGCGGTCGACGTGATGACCGGCTTCCCGTTCAACGTCCGCTGGCCGAAGGTGATCGGCGTGAAGCTCACCGGCACGCTCTCGGGCTGGTCGTCGCCGAAGGACGTGATCCTCGAGGTCGCCCGTGTGCTCACCGTCGAGGGCGGCACCGGCGCGATCATCGAGTACCACGGCCCAGGTGCCGACAGCATCTCGGCCACCGGCAAGGCCACCATCTGCAACATGGGTGCCGAGATCGGCGCCACGTGCAGCGTGTTCCCGTACGACCACAACATGGCGCAATACCTGCAGGCCACCGGCCGTGAAGCGATCGCCGATGCCGCCGACAAGGCAGCTGCGAACCTCCGTGCCGACGAGGGTGCGATGTACGACCAGCTGATCGAGATCGATCTCGATCAGCTCAAGCCGCTCATCAACGGGCCCCACTCCCCCGACCGAGCGAACCGCGTCGGCGCAGCCGTTGGCGCCGAGGCACGTGCGAACGACTGGCCACTCGAGATCTCGTCCACCCTGATCGGCAGCTGCACCAACAGCTCGTACGAGGACATCACCCGCGCCGCATCGATCGCCCGCCAGGCCGCGGCGCGCGGCCTGAAGGCCAAAGTCGAGCTGCTCGTCACCCCCGGCTCCGAGCAGACCCGCGCCACCATCGAGCGCGACGGCCTGATCGCCGATCTCGAGGCCATCGGCGCAACCGTGCTGGCCAACGCGTGCGGACCGTGCATCGGCCAGTGGGACCGTCCTGCCAGCATCACCGGCAGGCCGAACACGATCGTCAACTCCTACAACCGCAACTTCCCGAAGCGCAACGATGGCTCGGCCAACACGCTCAGCTTCGTCACGTCGCCCGACACCGTGGTGGCCCTCGCCCTCGCCGGCCGGCTCGACTTCGATCCCACCATCGACACCCTCACGGCGCCCGACGGCACCGAGGTGCTGCTCGATCCGCCCGTCGGCGAGGTGCTGCCCCACGCCGGATACGACCCGGGCGAGAACACCTTCACGCCCCCGCCGGCCGACGGCTCGGGTGTGGTGGTCGAGGTCTCCCCCACCAGCGATCGGCTGCAGCTGCTGCAGCCGTTCGCCGCATGGGACGGTGACGACTACCTGAACCTGCCGGTGCTGATGAAGGCCAAGGGCAAGTGCACCACCGACCACATCTCCGCGGCCGGCAAGTGGCTCACGTACCGCGGCCACCTCGAGAACATCTCGGGCAACCTGTTCCTCGGCGCGATCAACGCGTTCGGCGACCAGTACGAGGCCGGTCACGGCAAGGATGTGCGCGACGGCAGCATCGACACCTTCCCCAATCTCGCCAAGAGCTACAGCGAGGCCGGCATGCGTTGGGTGGCCATCGGCGACCGCAACTACGGCGAGGGCTCGTCTCGCGAGCACGCCGCGATGGAGCCCCGCTTCCGTGGCGGCGTGGTGATCATCACCCGCAGCTTCGCCCGCATCCACGAGACCAACCTGAAGAAGCAGGGCATGGTGCCGCTCACCTTCGCCGACCCGGCCACCTACGACCAGATCGGTGAGGACGACCGGATCAACGTGGCCGACCTCCCACCCAAGCCCGGTCAGAACGTGCGCTGTCAGATCGTGAAGCCCGACGGCACCACGATCGACTTCGAGGGCGTGCACACCTTCAGCGACGAACAGGTCGAGTGGTTCCTGGCCGGTTCGGCCCTCAACGTCGTGCGCCGCAAGGTCGCCGAGGCCAACGCCTGATCGAAGGCTGATCCGATCCGCCTGCGCCAGTGTTTCACCGCCGGGCAGCACGCAGCAGGATGCGGCGTTCCGCTGCGGCCAGCACGCGGTGGGCGGCTTCGACCGAGTCGGGCGTCACCGAGATCGAGTCGATGCCGAAGCGCACCAGGTGCTCGGCGAACGCCGGCTTGTTCGACGGCGCCTGACCACACAGCGACGCGGTGAGACCGCACTCGTGGGCCGAGCGGATGATGTCCTCGATGGCGCGCAGCACCGCCGTGTCGCTCTCGTCGAACAGTTCGCTGCAGACCTCGCTGTCGCGGTCGACGCCCAGCATGAGCTGGGTGAGGTCGTTCGAGCCGATCGACACACCGTCGATGCCGAGCGCCGCGTAGTCGGGAATGCGGTACACCACCGACGGCACCTCCGCCATCACCCATCGCTTCAACCCTCGCTGGCGGCCGAGCGGGCTGGCCTCGACCAGTTCGAGGCACCGTTCGAGCTCCCACGCGGTGCGCACGAACGGGATCATCAGCACCACGTTCGGGCACTCCTCGCGCACCCGAGCCAGCATCGCCAGCTCGAGCTCGAACAGGTCGGGCTCGTGCACGTATCGGAAGCACCCGCGGTAACCGATCATGGGGTTGTTCTCCACCGGCTCGAACCGACTGCCCCCCTCGAGGTTCGCGAACTCGTTCGATCGGAAGTCGATGGTGCGGTAGACCACGGGACGCGATCCGAACGGCCGGGCGATCTGCATCACCGAATCGGCCATGCGCGCCACGAATGCCTCAGCCCCGCCGTCGGCGACGACGGCCCGGGGATGGCGCCCTTCCAGCGCCTCGGTGAGCAGGAATTCGGCTCGGAGCAGGCCGACGCCGTCGACCCCCGGTGACGCAGCGACCTCGGCCGCCTTGGCCACCGTCGCCAGGTTCACGTACAGGCTCGTCGCCAACGGTCCGAACGCAGATCCTGCCGTCATCGCCGACGGCCCCGACTCACGCACGGTCACGACCGGTTCGACCGCCCCTTGCAGCACCACGCCCCGAGCGCCGTCCACCGTCACCAGTTCACCGGTGCGGATCGATGTCGTGGCCGAGCGGGTGGCCACAACGCACGGGATGCCCAGCTCGCGACTCACGATCGCCGCGTGACACGTGATGCCGCCTCCGTCGGTCACCACCGCGGCGGCGCGACGCAGTGTGGGCAGCCAGTCAGGGTTCGTCATCGGAGCGACGAGCACCTCGCCGTCGAGCAACGAGGCGCCCTCGGATGGCTCGCGCAGCAGGCGGGCCTTGCCGTGGGCCATGCCCGGAGACGCACCGAGGCCTCTGGCCAGCTCGGCGCCGGCGAGCGCTCCGAGTGTGGTGATCGGGCGTGACTGCACGACGAACACCGCCCCGGTGTCGTCGATCACCCACTCGAGATCCTGCGGCTTGCTGTAGTGCTGCTCGGCCTGCAACCCGAGGCGCGCGAGCGCGAGCACCTCGTCGTCGGTGAGCACGCGTCGCGCTCCTTCATCGGGGGTGAGTTCGATTCGCTGATCGGCACCATCTGGCCCACGCACGATTGCATGGGTCTGCACGCCGATGCGTGCCTCCACCACCTGCAGCGGGTCGCGGCGGACCAGGTAGGTGTCGGGCTCGACCTGACCTCCCACCACCACTTCGCCCTGCCCGACTGCAGCCTCCACGACGAGCCGGGTGCGATCGCTCCCCGAGGGGTCGACGGTGAACATGACACCCGAGCGCGCAGCCGTCACCATCTGCTGCACCACCACTGCGATCGCCGGCTCGCCCTCCACGCCCTGCATCGCGCGGTACGTGAAGGCCCGGTCGTGGAACGCCGATCGCCAGCAGTCGATCACGCGAGCACACACCGCGTCGGCACCACGAATGTTCGTGAACGTCTCGTGCATGCCTGCGAAGGAGGTGTCGCCCGCATCCTCGGCCGTGGCCGACGAACGCACCGCCACGGCGAGATCGGTGACGCTGCTGCGGCGGCACAACTCGGCGTACGCAGCGGCGATGGCCGATCGCACGGCGGCCGACATCCCAGCTGTGTCGACCAGTTCGCGCCGGTGCGCCGCGTCGGTGGCCGCGACGACGGTCGCGTCGGTGCCCGCCCCGAGGACGGGTGAACCAGAGAGTTCGGTCCGCACACCTGCTGCGTCCATCGAGTCGAGGTACGCCGATGCGGTGACGACGAACCCGGGCGGTACCGGCAGCCCCGCTCGTGCGAGCTCACCGAGGTTGGCGCCCTTGCCGCCGACGCTCGGTGCATCGGTGAGGCCGAGTTCGGCGAACCACGAGACGATGTCCATGTCACCACTCCTGTCTGTTGCAGTCGTCGTGCGCACGCAACGACGCCTGCCCCTCCATCGTCGTTGCTGCAGCGGCGCTCACCCAGTGCCGAACGTCCCCGCCGGCGGCCCGACCCGGCGCTCTAGAGTCGGCGCGTGCTCGATCTCCGTACCAGCCTGCGATCCAACGGGGCCGTCCGGGCCTTCTCCGACCACCCCGTCGACGACGCCACCCTCCACGACGTGCTCGACACCGCCCGGTTCGCTCCGAGCGGCGGCAACCGTCAGCCATGGCGCGTGGCGATCGTGCGCGACCTCGAGACCCGTCGCGAGATGGGTGCGCTGATGCGATCGGTGTGGGATGAGTACGTGGGGGCCAACGCCACCGGTGTCACCGCATTCGCCTACGGCCGATCGATCGATGCGCCGCCGATCGCCGCGCCGAACGCACTGCTCGACGTGATCGAGACGATCCCGGTCGTGCTGGCCGTCGCTGCCGACCTCGACAGCATCGCGATGATGGACGGCAACCTCGACCGTCCGCCGATCACCGGCGGCGCGTCGATCTATCCGTTCTGCTGGAGCATCCTGCTGGCCGCCCGCGAGCACGGCCTCGGCGGCGTGATCACCACGTTCCTGTCGCGCGCCGAACCAGCGATCACACCCCGCCTCGGCCTTGCGCCGGGCCACGCGCTGGCAGCGACGATCTTCCTCGGCCACCCGGTGCACCAGAACACCAAGCTGAAGCGCCACCCGGTCAATTCGTTCGCAACGATCGACCGATTCGACGGAGACTCCTTCGGTGCCTGAGCCCCAGCCCCCCACGCGCACCCCCCTGCCCGACATCGCGCACGTCAACGGTGACCGGGCGATGCTCACCGAGTTCCTCGACTACTTCCGCGTCGTCTTCCTCCGCAAGATCGAGGGCCTCGACGATCGTCAGGCGCGGATCGTGGTGGCGCCCAGCGATCTCGACCTGCTCGGAATGACCCGCCACCTGGCCGACGTCGAGCGATGGTGGTTCCGAGCCGTCTTCGCCTCCGAGGTCATCGACGGCAACTACGAAAGCGACACGGACCCCGACCTCGACTGGCACCACGGTCCCGACGACACCATTGCAGAGGCAACCGCCACCTGGCACAGCGAGGTCGCCCGGTCACGGGAGATCGTGGCCGATACCACCGACCTCGACGCGATCGGCGCCCTCACATCGAGCCGGAGGGGCGAGGTGTCGCTGCGGTGGATCGTGATCCACATGGTCGAGGAGTACGCCCGTCACTGCGGTCACGCCGACTTCCTGCGACAGGCGATCGACGGCGTCACCGGCGACTGATCACCGGCAGCAGGCTCAGGCAGCGGGAGCGCCGCTGGGACGACCCATTGCGGTGCGGGCGCGCTCGGCGGCATCACGGGCACGGTCGGCCAGCCGACGAGCAGCCACACCGATGCGGTTGATCCGGTCGAGCACCGCATCGCGGGCTTGCTCGGCCTCGGTGGTGAGGCCGCTCAACGACTCGATCTTCCACCACCGCACGACCACGGGCTGGAGGATCTGGTCGTGGTGCTGCTGCAGGTTGTAGAGACCGTCGCGGGCGATCGCCTCGGCGTGCTTCTTGAACCCCGGGATGCCCGTGCCCGGCATCTCGAACTCGCGCACCTGGCGCTCGATCGCAGGCAGCACGAGTGATGGCGCGATCTCGAGCGCCGCCGACGTGAGATCGCGGTAGAAGAGGAAGTGGAAGTTCTCGTCGGCGGCGACACGGCTGATGACCTCGTAGCCGGCCTGGCCCACTGGGTGGTCGCCGATGTGCTCCTGCAGCGCCTTGCCGGTGTTGCGATGGGCGATGCGGGTGGCGAGTTCCTGCAGCGCGACGTAGACGAACCCGTCGACGGCCGAATCGGGATCGGGCACCTGACCGCCCGACATCTGCATCATCCGGCCGTCTTCGACCGCCCGCGGGTCGAGCGCACGGGTGACGGTCATGAAGTCTCTGAGCGCGATCGAATGGCGCGCCTCCTCGGCGGTCCAGCGGTGCGACCATTCGCGCCAGGCGCCCTCACGACCGAACATCCGGTCGATCGCGCGGAAGTAGTACGGCAGGTTGTCCTCGGTGAGCAGGTTGACGAACAGCGCGCTGCGCACCGAGTCGGGCAGCGGCACCTCGCGGGCGTCCCACTGCTCGCCCTCGGCGAAGTCACGCCCGAGACTCCACGGCACCAACTCGTGTGGGTACCACGGCTTGCATGTCTCGTAGTGGCGAGCGGTGAGCTGCTCGGCCACCGGGGTCAGTTCATGGAGCAGCTCGACCTCGTTCATGGTCCTCAGTCTACCTACCGGCAGGTAGGCGTGGTGGGTCGACGGGCATGACATGCGCAGAGGGCACGACAGCTCGGTCGTTTCGCGTAACGTACCCATTCGTGGCCACGGCGAGACGCCGAGTGATGTGCCCATCCCGGGGATCGTCGTGGCGGCGATGCTGCTCACAGCGCCCGTACCGGTGTGGCTGCCGCTCGCGGTGGCAGTCGACCTCGTGCGTCTGCGCACGCGACTGCCCACGGTACGGCTCCTGATGGTCTGTCGCCACGCCAGCCGCGCGGACTCCCTGGTGAGTGCATGGGTGGTCACCATCGGTGCCGGTATGCATCCGAGATACGTGCTCAAGCGCGAGCTCCTGGCCGATCCGTGCCTCGACGTGGTCGGCAATCGCCTTCCGAACCACTTCGGCGACCGGGGAGCGGCCGATTCGGCCACCGAGCTCGTTGCCGACCGTGCAGTCGACGCCCTGCTCGCCGGCGCCGCCTCCGTGCGGGCCTGACCCGTCCGTCTACCATCCAGCCCCGCACCTGCACACGCCCCACTTCCGTCCCACTGCAGCATCGGATCGAGTCCTCATGTCGCCAACCGTCACCGCCCTCGTCGCCTCGGCGCTCGCGATCGTCGTCCTGATGCTCGTCACCTGGGGCATCAGCGTGGCGATCAAGAACGCGTCGATCGTCGACATCGTCTGGGGCCTCGGCTTCGTCGTCGTCGCCTGGACCGTTCGCCTCGCCGTCGACGAGGGCCTCGACGCGCGGCAGTGGTTGCTGGTCACGATGACCACGGTGTGGGGCTTGCGCCTCGCCGGGTATCTCGCCTGGCGCAACCTCGGCCACGGTGAGGACTACCGCTACCGGGCGATGCGCAGGCACCACGGTCCGAAGTTCCCCCTGATCAGCCTCTACAGCGTGTTCGCGTTGCAGGGTGCGCTGATGTGGATCGTGTCGCTGCCGGTGCAGCTCGGCCAGGCTGACGCCACGCCCGACATCGGTGTGATCGCGATCGCGGGTGTGGTGATGTTTCTGGTGGGGCTGTTCTTCGAGGTGGTCGGCGATGCCCAGCTCGCCCGCTTCAAGGCCGATCCAGCCAACGCCGGCAAGGTGATGGACCGCGGCCTGTGGCAGTACACCCGCCACCCCAACTACTTCGGTGACTGCTGCGTGTGGTGGGGCATCGCACTCGTGGCCGCCGAGACCGGCACCGGCGCGATCGGCCTGATCGGAGCCGTGGTGATGACGGTGCTGCTGCGCCGAGTGTCGGGCGTGACGTTCCTCGAGAAGACGATCGTGAAGCGCCGCGAGGGTTACGGCGGGTACATCGAGCGCACGTCGCCGTTCATCCCCCGCCCCCCGAAGCGAGCGTGAACCCGAGCAGCCTGAACCCGAGCGATCAATCCTTGCCGGGTCGGCGCGCCGTCTCGGCGGCCGCGCTGCCGTTGTACCCGGGTGGCAGTGTGGCTGCCAGCTCGGCTGCGGTGGGCTGACGTCTGTCGCGGCTCTCCGGAGGGAGCAGGTCCATGATCGCCTTCATGACCTTCTTCGTGTCGGCGTCGGGATCCTTGTACTTCAACGGCACTGCGGTGCCGACGCGCACCCGCACCAGGGGAGGATCGACGACATTGAGCACGTTCGGCAGGCGCGCCGAGCGTGGCCACACCCGTTCGGTGCCCCAGAGACCGACGGGCACGATCGGGGCGCCGGTCATGGCAGCGAGGCGGGCGGCACCCCAACGACCCTTGAGCTTCGGATCGAAGAACGCCGTGCCCCGCGGGATGGTGCCCTGCGGCATGATCGCCACCATGTCGCCGTTCTCGAGCGCCTCGGCCGCCGCCTCGAGGGGCTCGTCGCTGCCGGTGCCACGCTCGACGCGGATGCCGCCCATGGCGGAGGCCATCTGACCGATCACCGGAGCGTCGAACACCTCCTTCTTGCCGAGGAAGCGCACCATCCGCTCGGTCTTCGCGATCGTGAGCGCCATCGCGGCCACGTCGAAGTAGCTGCGGTGGTTCCCGACGATGATCGCCGGGCCCTGGATGGGGATGTGCTCGGTGCCGGCGATGTCGAACTTCGCGTACGGGAAGAACAACGGGTGCGTGAAGCTGAGCGCCAGTCGCTGGATCTCGAGGTTGACGACCGGGATCTTCGCCATGCCGTGGCCCGCTCGGTCGGTGTCCTCGCTACGCGGCTTGCCGAGATCGAGCACCGGCCAGCGGCGGGCGGCTGCGACCAGCACCATGCGCGGATCGGGGTTGACCACGAACGGCGAGCCGACGGCAGCCAGCAACGGGGTGTCGTACACGCTGTCGCTGTACGCATAGCTCGCCGCCAGATCGATGCCGTTGCGCTCGGCCCACTCACGAACGGCTGCCAACTTCCCGGCGCTCCAGACGAACGGACCGCTGATGGTGCCGTCGTAGGTTCCGTCCGCGTTCACGCCGTACCGGGTGGCCACCACGTCATCGAGACCGAGTCGGTCGGCGAGCGGCTTGACCAGATCGAACGGTGTCGTGGTGGCCATCACGATCGGACGGCCGGCAGCTCGATGCTCGGCGAAGATCGATGCCGCCATCGGCTGCACCATCGCCACGAGGGTGTCGGCCGCCTGCTCGGCGGCCGCCTGCACCGCGGCTCGTGAACGCCCCTTGGCCAGAACGGCGGCCTGGCGGGCCAGCGCCATCGATGGCAGGGTCTCGCCCACCGTGTTGAACAACCGGTACAGCAACGACTCGCCGGGGATCGACCTGGTGACCAGCCCAGCTGTGCGCATCGCGTGCGAGAACACCTCACCCGACGCTCCAGCGAGCAAGGTGCGATCGAGATCGAAGAAGGCCGCTCCACGCGGTGTCGCCGTCGCCATGAGCACGCACACTAGGGCACTTCGGTCGGCACCGAAACGGCGACTGGACAGTGACGGGACAGTGACGGGGCGACGCCAGCACGGCCGAGACGACCGCACCCGAAAACGGGAAAGGCCCCGCTTGGGGGAAGCGGGGCCTCTCAACCTAAACCCGGCGGTTTGGGGGAACCACCTTCATGGGTTCTTGTCGAGCAATCCTTGGGGGAAGGATCACTTCGATCAACATGTGAAAGTATGCACGTGAACAACTGATCTTTCAAGTTGGAATCCCGGATACTTGGTATCGTTTTTCGAGATGGATCTCCGGCAGCTCACCACCCTCGTGGCGATCGCCGACCACGGATCGTTCTCGGCAGCCGCACGTGCGCTGTACACGGTGCAGTCCAACGTCAGCGGTCACATCGCCCGGCTCGAGAAGGAGCTCGGTGTCATTCTCGTCGACCGCCAACGCGGCGGCCTCACCGATGAGGGGATGGTGGTGGTCGAACGGGCCAGACGCGTGCTCCACGAGCTCGAGGACATCGCCGCCGACATGGCGTCGCGCGGCGACGATGTCAGCGGCGACTCCCGCTTCGGCTCGATCGGCACCACAGCCCGCTGGCTCCTCCCCCAGTTGCTACCCCAGATGGAGCGAGTGCACCCTGGTGTGCACGTCACGGTCCACGAGGGCAACACCACGGCACTCGTGCCCCGTGTGGTGTCGGGCTTGCTCGACGCAGCGGTCGTCCACCTCCCGATCGACGACGCTGACGTCATCGTCCATCCCCTCTTCGCCGAGGACCTGGTGCTCCTCGCGCATCTCAAGCACCCGCTGGCCGAGCACGACTCGATCCGTCTGCCGGCGCTGGCCCACACCCCGTTGTTGCTGCCGCCCACGGGCACCGCGCTGCGGCGGATCATCGACCGAGCCTGTGGTGCGGTCGACACCTCGCTCACGGCGCACGCCGAGATCGACGGTGTGCGCCTGCTCGCGTCACTCGCGTTCGAGGGGTACGGCGCCGCGATCGTGCCCGCCACGGCGATCCCCCGGTGGCTCAAGGGCGACTTCAAGCGCATCGCCGTGCCCGAACTGCCCCGCCGCGTGGTGGGCTGGGTGCAGCGCAAGCGTCCCTCGCCGAGCGCCCCGACCAAGGCGCTGCTCGACGTGTTGCGCGAGGTGGTCAACAAGCAGGGCGAACGCCAGCCGGGTGTCCACGTCGGCGCTGACGCCTTCCCGTTCGGCACCGGTCGCCCCGGCTGACAGCCTGCATCGGGGGCCCGCCATGCAGCCGGTGGGGCCAGGGCTCGACCAGTAGGGTGACCGCCATGTCGCTCGCCATCCGCGCCCGAGTGCCCGGCATCGTCACCGCCGAGGTCCGCGATGTCGACGGCCGGGCCGTGGTGTGGGTCGATGTCGACGCATCGGAGAAGCAGGGCGCACTGTCGTCGACCTCGTCGTCGCAGATCGAGGCCGCCGCCGTGTTGGCCCGCACGAAGAGCCTGCCGTTGGTGGCCGTCGTGCGGTCGAGCGGTGCCGACATCGCCGAGGGCCTGGCGGCGCTGCACGGCTGGGGCCTCGCGGCACGGGCGATCGCAGACTGCTCTGGTGTCGTACCGGTGATCATGGTGGTCGACGGCCCGGCCGTCAGCGGGCCGGCGCTGCTGCTCGGCCTCGCCGACCTGGTGGTCATGACCTCCCGGTCGTACGCGTTCATGAGCGGTCCCACCATGGTGGCCGAGTTCACCGGGGTGTCGATCGACAACGAGGAGCTGGGCGGGGCGGCTTCGCACGCTCGGTACACGGGGGCAGCGAGCCTCGTCGCCCCCGATCTCGCCGGTGCGGTGGAGATGGTTGCGCACCTACTCGCGTACCTGCCGTCGAGCAACAACGCAGAACCTCCCCGCCTCGCCACCGACGATCCCGTCGACCGTGAGACGCCCGAGGCAGGCACGTGCATCCCGCCCACCAGCACCGGCAGCTACGACGTGCGCGATGTGATCCGTGCCCTCGTCGACGACGGCGACATGCTCGAGCTGCGGCCCAGGTGGGCGGCCAACGTCGTCACGGCGTTCGCGTCCGTCGGCGGCAAGCCCATCGGCATCGTGGCCAACCAGCCGATCTCCCTCGCTGGCACGCTCGACATCCCTGCCTCCCAGAAGGCGGCCAGGTTCGTCGCGTTCTGTGACGCGTTCAACCTGCCGATCCTCACACTCGTCGACACGCCTGGCTTCTACCCGGGCAAGGATCTCGAGTGGCGGGGCATGATCCGCCACGGCGCCCAACTGGTGTTCGCATACGCTCGGGCGACGGTGCCGCGGATCTGCGTGATCCTGCGCAAGAGCTACGGCGGCGCCTACATCGTCATGGACTCGAAGAAGATGGGCAACGACCTGTGCATCGCCTGGCCGTGGGCCGAGCTCGCGGTCATGGGAGCCGGCCAGGCCGCCGCGATCCTGCAGCGCCGCGCCACGCCCGATGAGCGGGCCGCATTCGAGCGCGACTACTCCGAGCGCCTGCTCAACCCGTACGTCGCGGCCGAGCGCGGGTACGTCGACGCCGTGGTCGAACCAGCCGAGACACGCTCGGTCATCGGCCATGCGCTCGAGATGCTCGTCGACAAGCGCGAGCAACTCCAGCCCCGCCCGCACGACAACACCCCGCTGTAGCGGGTGGATCCGTTCACGGTTCTGCTGGCAGCTCGATCGCGCCGCTAGTGTCACCCGCCGGGGAGAAAGCCCCATCATCCATCCGTGTCATCCGAGGGAG
>Ga0335397_10007576_pt1 | contig 13804 bp, 12 predicted proteins | sample MAT04_FD_205740 | JGI IMG/M metagenome (GOLD analysis project Ga0335397, IMG submission 205740) | Freshwater microbial communities from Lake Fryxell liftoff mats and glacier meltwater in Antarctica - MAT-04 (spades assembly) (version 2) ...
CACAGGCATGGGCTAAAAAAACCAATAAAGCACAGCGGGGAGTAAATTGGCAATTCAGTATTGAGAAAGCGCGACATAAACTAAAATCAATTTATCCTAAGATCGTGTGTTGATGGCGCACTAGTCTTCGTTTGGGACTGGGTTATCAGTTTGCCAATTTGGGCAAGACGACTTTAGGTCCAAGCCCAGCAGCTATCACTAACCAGACATTGACGCAACCGCATTTATACAGCCAAGCAGTTAAACTACAATTAACGGCCTTTATGCAAGGATAGGTACGATGAAAAAAATAATCACAGGGATAGTGTTGTGTTGGCTGGTGGTTTATTCGGCCTCGCTCATGGCAGCCAAACCGGTTTTCATTATTACTGCCACCCAAAGGGCGCCAGCGATAATTTTCCCTGGGCAAACGGCAACGGCCAGTTATACGATTACTAACAATGTTCCGATGACGCTTAGTAGTATTGCTTTACTATCATTGCCGGCGGGAGTAAGTCAAACGGGCGGTAGCTGTGGTCTGCTGTTTAATTTATCCGCAGGTGCAAGCTGTAGTGTTGATTTACAAATTGTTGCTGATGCACTGCAAGGTTCCGTAACTGATGGGCCAATTGTGTGTAGTACTCTCGCTAATCCAGTGTATTGTAGCAGACCGGCGCAAGCTGACCTTTTAAACGTGGTTAAAGGCACTAATCCATCACCGCCACCCTCACCACCGGTGCAACCCTTGCACTTTGTAACAATCGGATATTATTCCGATGGCGCTCGATACCTTCCATCAAGTTACATCTCTATTGATAACGGCCAAAGCTGGACGGTATCAGCAACCATGCCACCAGCACAAAGTGGTGCTAACAATTCGCTTGCCAGCATTGTCTGTGACAGCACCGGGATAAAATGCGCTGGGGCGGGTGTGTATGATGATGGATTCGGTGGCGCCCTTCCACTCAGCGACACCTCTAGCGATGGAGGGAATACTTGGCAAGCGTCATTAACGCCGCCGCCAGCGCAAGCTGCATTCAATTTCCTGAATGGCATAGCATGTGATCGAAACGTGATGATTTGCACTGCAGTGGGTTCCTATAACAATGGCGGCCCAAATATTCCATTAAGCTACACTTCTGGGGATGGTGGAGTTAGCTGGCAAGTGTCATCAATACTGCCACCAGCGCAGGGAGGTGGCCAGAATTATCTTCAGAGCGTTGCCTGTGATAGCACCGGAATGAAATGTGCGTCGGTAGGTGTTTATGACAATGGCGGCCCAAGTTTGCCGTTAAGCTACACTTCTGTGGACGGGGGGAACAGCTGGCAAGTATCATCAACGCTGCCGCCAGTACAGGGAATTGGAGCCAATGTTCTTAATAGCATTACCTGTGATAGCACCGGCATGAAATGTACGGCAGTGGGTCAATATATCAATGGTGGTCCATCCATTCCATTGAGCTACACCTCCAGCGATGGCGGTGATACTTGGCAAGTGTCATCAACTCTGCCGCCAGTACAGGGAAATGGAGAAAGTAAGCTTTTTAGCGTTGCCTGCGACAGCACCAGGATGATCTGCACTGCAGTAGGTTATTATAAAAATAATGCTTTATATGCTTCATTAAGCTATACGTCCCAAGATGGTGGTGCTACCTGGCAAGTATCAACAACGCTACCACCAGCGCAAGGAAGCGATGACGAACTCAGCGGTGTTTCTTGTGACAGTAGCGGATTGATTTGTGTGGCGGTGGGTACTAATTATGATAGTCAAGGCGTTCCTTTAAGTTTTACTTCAAGCGATGGCGGGATAACATGGATACCCTCCACTATTATGCCGAGCGTCTTAAGCCCATTTGATAACAATCTTACCGCAGTTAGTGGCAGCCACTGAGCATGACTTAGCGTAAAAGTATGTGATGATGTGGTTAGATTTCATTGGAACAAGGAAAAATCGTATGTTTTTAAAGCAATGTAATATCGATAAAACCGATAGAACTAATCGTGTAGTGATCGGTGCTCTATTGTTTTTGGCGGCACTTTTTGGGATGGGCAAGGTGTTTTTTATGGTCGTTGGTCTTATTTTAATTATTGAAGGGTTGATCGGCTGGTGTTCTATTCCATATTTGATTAGTAAGATAAGTGGGAAAATTGGGCATTAAGCAAGCAAAAAATCTAACGGTTTAATTTGATAGACGTTTACCAGCTATTAGACTATTCTTCCATCCTATTTTATTTTCTGCACCGTCTTCGAGGTTTATCGAGTCATGGATACTATTTCTTAAGTTGCCCAGGCACTGGGTTTTGGTTAAACACCATGTGATTTTGTTAATACAACATCACGACCTTACTTAAGAGACTGACATGATGCATAAACCCATTCAATTTAAAAATATTTGCTTTTCACTTCCACATAAACACTGTTTTGAACAATTTACTCAGACGATTTCATATGGTCAGCGTATTGCTGTCATTTGTAATCGGCCAGATTATCCCATCAACGATACTTTATCCGTTATGTTTAAATTTTATGCCAGAAGCCAAGGCTCGCGTTTCTGCCATTATCGTAGGTGGCCGCCTTATTTTATGCGCACTATCGCTTCAGCTCGCAGGATTTATCTACCGAGGATCGTTTCAAAATATTGGTATCATCATTTTGCCATTTATTCTGCTCTCAATAATTACATTATTTAAGGTAATTAAAAATGACGAAGTAATGGAATTTGGGGTAGGTAAGTGAAGCAGGATGCGGCATTTTGATGAATTGCTTTTCCTCGTAATCAGTGGCTCTCAATCCTGACCGTTTGAGAGCTTTTTTTCCATTATGCAAGTTGGGAGGAAAACCTAAATCATAGAGTAAAAAAAAATTTCTATGCAAATCGTTTGATTTCATGATTCAGAGCTTGGAGAAATCTAACATTCATATGATTTTAAACATATTAATCTACTTGAGATTATTTTGGATCAAAAATAAATATGATGAATACTTATGTTGCAGCAGCCCTATTATCTAATTATACTTCTATGAATGTTTAGATGAGCCATATAATGAAAACTGCATTAATTACAGGAATAACTGGACAAGATGGAGCTTACCTCACATCTCATCTATTGGATAAAGGATATGTTGTACATGGTATAAAAAGGAGAGCTTCCAGTTTTAATACGCAGCGAGTTGATCCAATATACAAAGACAGGCATGAAAAAGATGCGCAACTTTTTCTTCATTATGGTGATCTAACTGATAGCTCTAACCTTATACGCATTATTCAAAGTACTCAGCCAGATGAAATTTATAATTTAGCTGCAATGAGCCACGTCCATGTCAGTTTTGAGATCCCTGAATACACGGGTGATACAGATGCTTTGGGAGCTTTGCGAATTCTGGAAGCCGTCAGATTACTGGGGATGGGTGAAAAGACAAGAATATATCAGGCATCAACCAGTGAGTTGTATGGTAAAGTCCAGGAAAATCCGCAGAGTGAAACAACACCTTTTTATCCGCGAAGTCCTTATGCTATAGCCAAGCTTTATGCTTATTGGATGATGGTTAATTATCGAGAGGCATATAATATGTTTGCCTGTAATGGTATTTTATTTAACCATGAATCACCCTTGCGGGGTGAAAATTTTGTTACTAGAAAAATAACCCGAGCTGTAGCAAAAATTGCTTATAATATGCAAGCTAAACTGTATCTTGGAAATTTGAATGCAGAAAGAGATTGGGGACATGCAAAAGATTATATTCATGCAATGTATTTAATTTTGCAACAGGATAAACCAGATGATTTTGTAATTGCCACCGGTGTGGTAAAGACAGTAAGAGATTTTGTAATCCATGCATTTTTACAAGTAGGAATTACCTTGGTTTTCTATGGTACTGGAGTAAATGAACGAGGAATAATTGAGCGTATAGAAGAGGATTTGTTTTTTGATGCAGTAGGTTTTGCTCCCAATCATCTTCATATAGGTCAGGAATGTGTTACCGTAGAAGCAGAATATTTTCGTCCAGCAGAAGTAGATACCTTATGTGGTGATTCCACAAAAGCAAGAAATCAATTAAATTGGACACCCACCTATAATTTTCAACAGCTCGTTTCAGAGATGGTTATTAGTGATCTGGCTCTTTTTAGTAAGGGAAAAAGTTTAATAGATAGTGGTTTTAAATTGCCATTAGCTTACGAGATATAACATGCAGCCTAGTTTAATTTCAGTAGTTTTACCTTGCTTTAACGAAAAGGGTAATATTATTCCATTGATTCATGAAATCAATGCAACTTTATATAATCAGCCTCATGAAATTATCGTTGTTGATGATAATAGTCCTGATGGTACCTATCAAGCAGTGGTTGATCTTGATTTGCCTAATGTATATGTGATTCTCCGCACCACCGATCCGAGCCTGGCTAAATCCATTCGAGCTGGAATAGAAGAAAGTAAGGGTAATATTATTGTGATTATGGATAGTGATTTTAACCACGAACCCCACTATTTACCTGTGATGATTTCAAATTGCCAATTTTATGATGTTGTTTCTGGCTCCCGATTTGTTTATGGTGGCAGCATGGGATCTAAATTCAGACATATTAGTAGCTGGATTTTTAATATTTTTGTCAGAATTTTAACAAAAAAACTAATTACAGACAGTTTGTTTGGATTTATTGCTATTCGTCGAGAAGCCTTGGAACGGGTTAATTTTGATGCTGTTTTTTGGGGCTATGGTGATTATTGCATACGGTTAATGTATTACTTACAAGAGAAATCATGCACGGTATTGCAAATCCCCGTTGTCCTGGGTCAGCGAAAATATGGGGAAGGTAATAAAAAATTAGTTAAAATGCTGTTTAAATATCTTAAGGCGACCCTTCACCTTGCTTTTATTTCCAAACAGGATAGTTAATATGTTCAACGCAATTGAAAGCTGTAGAATATGTGGGAATAAATTATTAATAGAAATTCTTAATCTTGGTGAGCAGTCATTAACAGGTATTTTTCATGAGCCACAAGAGACTGTGGATACAGCGCCACTTATTCTTGTTAAATGTTACGATAATGATTCATCAAAGTGTTGCGGTTTAGTTCAATTGAAGCACACTTATGAATTGAGCAAGATGTATGGCGCGCATTATGGGTATCGCTCCAGTCTTAATTCCTCAATGGTTGATCATCTCCAGGATAGCGTGAATGAATTATTGGAATTTAATATACCGCTTAAGACCACTGACTTGATCATTGATATTGGCAGTAATGACGGAACTACATTAAACAGCTATCCTGATACCGAAGCTACATTAGTAGGAATTGACCCGACAGCGAAATATTTTAAATCTTTTTATAAGCAACATATTAAAATTATTGATGATTTCTTTTCTGCTCAAAAAGTAAGAAGTTTGTTTCCAGAAGGTAAAGCAAAAATTGTTACTTCATTTTCAATGTTTTATGATTTGGAAGATCCGCAGTCTTTTACAAATGAAGTTGCAGATTTACTTGATGATGAAGGTATGTGGGTATTGGAGCAAAGTTATTTACCTTTAATGCTGCAAAATAACTCGTTCGATACCATCTGCCATGAGCATTTGGAATATTACTCACTTAGTCAAATTCAATGGTTGTTTGATAAAGCAGGCCTTAAAATAATTGATGTGCGTTTTAATTTGGTGAATGGGGGTAGTTTCCGAGTCTATGCTGCAAAAAAATCAAGCGCATATCTTGTGAATCACTCAGTAATTGAAAAAATTATTGCTGATGAAGATGCAATGCAATTATGTACGATGAAGCCTTTTGAAGAGTTTTGCGCCAGGGTCGCGCGGCTTAAAGAAGAATTGTTGGAAAAAATTAAACTAATTAATGAGTCTGGAAAATCGATTTATGGTCTGGGCGCATCAACTAAAGGTAATGTCTTATTGCAGTATTACAACTTGAATTCCAGTCAAATAAAAGCAATTGGTGAGGTTAATTCTGATAAATTTGGTAAGGTGACTCCCGGATCACGAATACCTATAGAGGATGAGGAGTTAATTATGGAAAGAAAGCCTGATTACTTATTAGTACTCCCTTGGCATTTTAAATCTTTTTTCCTAAAAAATTCCCGATTTACACAAACTAAATTAATTTTTCCTTTACCTGCTATTGAGGAAATATAATGATTCCATGGTTTAAACCAAAGTATTGGGGTAATGAGAAACTCTATGTGATGGATGCTTTGGATTCTGGCTGGATTTCCGGCGGTGAATATATTAGAAAGTTTGAATCCAGTTTTGCACATCTTCATGACGCCCAGGGTACAGTCACTGTGTCAAATGGTACAACTGCTTTATATCTTGCATTGTTGTCCTTAAATATTGGTCCTGGTGATGAAGTTATCATTCCTGGCTATACTTTTGCAGCTCCTGCTAATATGGTTATTGCAACGGGTGCTAAACCGGTCTTTGTAGATGTTGATCAAGCTACCTGGCTTCTTGACGCTTTTTTACTTGAAGAGAAAATCACAAATAAAACCAGGGCTATTTTACCTGTTCATATCTATGGAAATGTCTGTTCCATGACCCTGATTAATAATATTGCCAAAAAATATGGTCTTTACGTTATTGAAGATGTAGCAGAAGCTGCTTTTTCAAAACAAAATGATCGTTATGCCGGCACGTTAGGTGATATAGGTTGTTTTAGTTTTCAGGCGACTAAAACGTTAACTATGGGAGAAGGGGGGGCTGTTTTATTTTCTGATAATTTACTCGAAGAGCGAGCAAGAGTGATTAGAAGTCATGGAATGACAGTCGATAAACCTTATTGGCATATTGAAGTAGGCCATAATTTCAGGCTTACCAATATGCAAGCAGCGTTTGGGCTGGCACAACTTGAAAAATTAAACGAAATTATTATAGAGAAGAAAAGGGTGTATCAGCGTTATGTAACTAATCTTAATTCTGTAAGTGGCATAAAAATGCAGAAAATTAATGCTGATACGGATCCTGTTATCTGGGCAGTAGCAGTACGAATTGATCCTCAATTTACCGCTATTTCCAGAGATGATTTACGTGCATCAATGACTAAAAAAGGAATAGAAACCAGAGCAGGTTTTTATGCTTTCAATGAAATGCCGGTATACAACTCAGAGGAGTTGGCTGTATCAAGTGCAATTAGTTCCAGTGTCATCAGTCTCCCCTCTTACCCAGGTCTTGAAAATGATCAGATTGATAAAATTTGTGAAACATTTATAAAAATAGGAATGGATTCGTATGTTTAATGAAAATTTTTTTGAGAATTATCTGAAACAAGCTCCTTTGCCTTTAGCGGTAGAGAGAACTCAGGAGTGTATATTATTATCCAGGCAAAAATTTGCAGAACCTATACTGGATATAGGGTGTGGCGATGGCATTTTTGCTAATATATTATTTAGTAAAACAATTGACGTGGGTATTGATCCAAATAAACATGAGCTTCAAAGAGCAAAAAAAACGAATAAATATCGTGAGTTGATTCAGTGTTATGGAGATAATATTCCGCTACCCAGCAATAGCTTTAAAACCATATTTAGTAACAGTGTAATGGAACATATACCGGACATTAAACCGGTATTGAAGGAGTCCTTTAGACTTTTAGATAATGATGGACGTCTTTATTTAACACTGCCTACAGACCTGTTTGATAAATATACCTTTGGTTATCAAATTTTAAATAAAATAGGGATGAAAAAAAACGGCAATAAATTTTCTACTTTTTTTAATAAATTCTGGTGCCATTATCATTATTATGATGCCGCCGGTTGGCGTGAGCTTTTTAATGACGTAGGTTTTAAAGTAGAGTTTGAACAAGAATACGGCAAGAAAAAAATGTGCATGTTTAATGATTTAATGGCGTTTTTCTCTTTTCCCGGTTTTTTGACAAGAAAAATCGCAAATAAATGGTTTTGGTCTTCGAACTGGCGAAGTAAATATGTGCGCTTGATGACACCTTTAGTGCCGTTAAATTTTAAAAATATTGAGGCTCAGCAAGGAGCAGGTGGGTTAATATTCTTTATTTTGCGCAAAGATGATAAATAAATCTTTAATAAAAATAAGTAGTATCACTTTAGTCAATGTCATCCTGGGTTTTCTTATTACCAGATGGTTATGCGTCCATGTCGATTTTAATTTAATTGTAAATGAGTTAAGAGAATTAGATCAAAGCAGTATAGTCTTATCTGTATTATTAGGTATCTCTTTATATCTGGTTTATGGATTACGAATGGCTTTATTATTAGATATCGACTTTATAGCCAGTACTCAAATTATTATTATGGGCTTTGGATTAAATGCTTGTTTACCGTTCAGATTAGGTGATGTATTTAAAATTCTATTTGCAAAGCAATTTTATAAGATTGATTTAACCAAAACATCTTTTGCAACGGTAATTGAAAAAGGGATGGATCTAGCTGTAATTAGCTTGTTAGCATTGATTTTTATTTTTAGAAATTCGAAGTATTACCTCGCGTTATTTCTACTTTTCCTGGTCATTAGTTTTTTATTTATGAAATTTAAACGCACGACAGTTTTAATCCATAATCATTATATAAATGAATCTATAGCGGTCATTAAGCTAATACTCTCAAAAAATAAACGTAAAGCTATTATTTGTTGTACGTTGGGTATTTGGGTTTTAACGCTGCTTGTTTTTTATATATTTTTTAATGGAAATATAAAGGGTGATGTTCCATTTACTATTTTAGAAGCAATTATTTTACTTATTTATACAACCTTATCATTAGCAATTCCCTCCATGCCTGCCGGTATAGGTTTATTTGAATCAGGGATAGTTTATTACCTTACGTATCATTTTCATTTATCTGCAGAAAAAGCAGTTACTTATGCATTTATTTATCATTTAATCATAGTCATCCCACAAGTAATTTTTACGGGAGTTATATTGTTCATCAATATAGTAAAATCCCCAAAATTAAGGTCAGCTTTACATGGAACTTAGATCGTATAATAACCTGTTATTAATAGTAATGGCGTTACTTATTAGTGTTTTTTTAAATCAAGACAGGGTTATTCGTTCTTTTTATAATGATACAAATAAGCATGCTGTACCTATTGCGAGTAGCCGTACTTTTCTTGGGGATGAATATTATTATTATGCTGCGGCCAATGATAGTCTTAACATAGGTCTAATCTCAAAGGATAAGGTTTATTCAACCAATAATGTATTATTTGGTAGCTTCGTTATTAGTGGATTAATAAATTTCTTTTGTCAAAACCTGATTAGTTCTTCTGATTATGCGATTTTAATATCATTAATTTTGCAGACGTTTCTTCTGGTGCTAGCTATTCTATATACCTTAAAAAAAATAGGCGGGTATGAAGATAATTCAGGTCTTTGGATAAGCTTTTGGGGCTTTATTACTTTGATTTTTACGGATTATTTTATATTAAATTCCTATGAAGGTTCTGTTCATGCGAGGGCATTGTTATCTTATTATCCCAATATCTTAAGAGTAGTTAATCCTCAAATGGGATGGGCATTTGGTCTATTATATTTGGCAGTATTGTTTGTATTTTCAGCAGATAAGACGCGGAAATTTTTTTTTACTCTAGCGCTGATGTCTTTAATTTTTAGTTTTTTTTCTCCAAGTTTATGTTTAACCATGTTCTTTGCGATGTCAATTATAGTAGGGTGGCTAAGTTTAAGAAGTAAATCGATAAATTATTCTTATCTACTCTTGGCAATGTTACTTTTAATTTCTTTTATATTTAATTATGTTCAATTACATAATTTTCAAGCATCGCCGAAGGGGCTTGAAATTGGAACTGGGGTTATAAAAGGAGTGGTGTTTAAAGAACATTATTTTATTTTCTTACTTTTAATTTTACCTATAGCCCATTATTATAAAAATACACAATTTGTAATTTTGAGTTCAGTTCTTATTAGTTCAGTTCTTATAGCTTCTTTTTGTGAAACTATCCATTTAGGTGAGCGGTTATGGATTAGAGGAGCGGGGATTTATGTATGGGTTATTTGTATTATTTTAATTAGTAACTGGGTTAAAGGGAAAGTATATAGTCAAATAATAGCAGCCACTGGAGTTCTGATATTAGGGGTTTGGACATTTTATTTATTACCTCATCAGTTTAAAAATGATTATGGTTATATTAATTCTGATAAATGGTCTTTGTTGGATTGGATCAACAGGAACGTACCTTCTGATTCTGTAATCATGAGTGATGATCTGGAGTTTAGTTTTTTATTACCCATTTATACCTTTTCTAAAGCTTTCGTTCCTTTATTCGGTCAATCCAATATATCGTTAGAAGGAATGGTAAAGAGATATTATTATACTTTAAACCAATATGGAACTAAGGCTCAGATTGATCACGATCTAAAAGATTTCAACTTGCAGACCAGTGCTCAGAGTTTACAAAGGGTTCTTTCCGGGAAGCAGTTAGATGATAAGAGTTTTGTTCAGAATGTTTTTTTTAATTATATTATTTATTATCCCTATGCAAAATTTTCTGAGTCAGCATTTTCTTCTAAAGAGCAAACAGAAAAATTGTTTTCTGTTTTGGATAAATGGAATAATGAGAAATATTCAGAGAAATTTCCACCGGACTATATAATAATTACTCCTAATCAATTATCGAAATTTTCCCTAAATACCAAGATAGTTTTCAAAACAAATAAATATATATTGCTCTCTTTTAAAAATACACCGATAAAGGATTAACACTTATTATGCAATATCGAATTTTATACGATTATGATCAAGAAATTTTAAAACAAATTGCTAAAATGCATTATGATTCACTTAAACACTTGAGCTTTTTGACTTTATTTGGTCAAGAGTTTTTAGTTCAAATATATAAGTTAATTCTTGTCCATAATTTGGGTTTTTTTTCTATAGCATATAAGGAAAATGAGATATTTGGTTTTGCGCTATTAAGTTTCGATAATACCAAATTAATGCCCACATTATTGAAACATCCCTGGCGTTTCATGTTTTTGTCTATCCCCGCTATTTGTAAACACCCTAAAATTCTTTCTAAAATAATAAGAACTCTATTCTATTTTAATGATACAAAAAGTGATACGGCTCATATAAAACCTGAATTTTTAGCTCAAGTAACAAAACCCGGAGAAATTTCAAAGGGTATCGGAACTCAAGTTATAAAGAACTTCGAGAGTGAGTACGCAAGAAAAGGAATTGAGCAATATAAATTTGCAATTGCTCAATCAAATATGGATTCTGCTAATTTTTTTGAGCGCAGAGGATTTACAGTAATGCGGATTTATAACTTTTCAGGAACAATGTGGAATATATATGTAAAGTGCTTAAATATTGATCTTCCATCGAATGAGTGAATAACGATGCTTAATTTTGAAATAATTCCAATAACTGAAGAACACATTGAGTTTTTTGGTTTCAATATACCGATTTGTTTTCAACCCATGCTATGCGATGATGTGATTTGATCCATTGAAACAAGGAAAAATTCATGTTTTTAAAGCAATGTAATATTGATAAAACCGATAGAACTAATCGTATAGTGATCGGTGCTCTATTGTTTTTGGCGGCACTTTTTGGGATGAGCAAAGTATTTTTTATGGTGGTTGGACTTATTTTAATTATTGAAGGTTTGATTGGTTGGTGTTCTATTCCTTATTTCATGAGTAAACTAAAGAGGAAAAAGGGTTATTGACCTGGTAGTTACGTCATTGATAGCGCGGCGAAAAATGTTCTAAGTGGCAAACACGTCAATTTGCAACCGCAAGAAGATTTTTCGCCACGCTCTGGATGACGCGGATCCTTGCTTAGTTTGACGCCTGATCCGGCAAAGGATTAACAGTTTATTATAATAGATTTTTACCCGCTAATAGATTATCATCTCAACCTATTTTATTTCCTGCATCGTTTTTGAGGTTTATCGAGCCATGAATACTGTTTCTTAAGTTCGCCCAGGCACTGGGTTTTGGTTAACACCATGTGATTTTAACAAACATCACGCCCTTACTTAAGAGACTGACATGATGCATAAACCCATTCAATTTAAAGATATTTGCTTTTCACTTCCACATAAACACTGTTTTGAACAATTTACTCAGACGATTTCATATGGTCAGCGTATTGCTGTCATTGGACAAAATGGATGTGGTAAATCAACATTATTGCGTATGCTACGGGGGCTTGTTGAACCAACCGATGGTGAATTAATAATTCCTCAAGATATAAATACAGGTTATGTACCGCAATTGATTGATGAGTTTCAAACGGTAAGCGGCGGGCAGCGGTTTAATAAAAAATTAACACAAGCCTTGGCTTGCTCTCCTGATATTTTATTGTTGGATGAGCCAACCAATCATCTTGATCGCACCAATCGGCAGTCCCTTATGAGAATGTTACGATCATTTACTGGTACTTTAATTGTCGTGACGCATGATGTGGAATTGTTAAATCAGGCTGTTGATATAATATGGCACATTGATCAAGGCAGGATTTCCGTCTTTACAGGATCTTATGAGGATTGCCAACGCGAACGGGTTATTCAATATCAAGCAATTGAACAAGAACTATCACAACTATCACGGCAGAAAAAAGACACGCATCGTTTATTGATGAAAGAACAGATGCGCGCAAAAAATAGTCGTGCAGGTGGTGAAAAAAAGATTGAAAACAGGAAATGGCCGATGGTTGGTTCCATGATCAAGGTGGGGCGAGCAAATGAAACATCTAATCGTAAGAAAAGTGAAATCAGCTATAAAAAACAGGCATTGTCAGAACAAATGTCAGCGCTAAGACTTCCTGAGATCATCAAACCTGCGTTTTCTATCCAGCCAGGAGAAAGTGGACGAGTGCTGGTATCCGTTAGTGATGGTGCTGTCGGATTTGATCATCCAATTTTAACTGCAATCAATTTATCCATTACAAGTGGTGACAGAATTGCAATTTCTGGCAATAACGGATCGGGGAAATCGACACTGATTCGAGCTATTTTGAATGATGCTGAAGTTATCAAAACAGGTTATTGGCAATTATTAAAGCGAGAAGCAATAGGGTATCTTGATCAGCATTACTTGACCTTGGACAAGGAAAAAACGGTTCTGGATATTATCCAGGATTGCGTTTCAGACTGGTCTTATGCTGATATTCGAAAGCATTTAAATGATTTTTTATTTCGTAAAAATGAAGAAATCAACGCAATTGTTTCAAGCCTGTCTGGCGGCGAAAAAGTACGTTTATCACTTGCATTGATTGCGGCTATTACACCTAAACTGTTAATGCTCGACGAAATTACAAATAATCTGGATTTAGAAACCAGAGAGCATGTGATTCAGGTATTGAAGAATTATCCAGGGACAATAATCGTTGTCTCGCATGATACGGACTTTTTGTCATCTATAGGAATTACATCACATTATTTTATTCATGACGGCTTACTTGAGCCGATAATTGCAGGGCTATAACTATGAAACAAACTATTTCGAAAAGCATGATTTTATTAACCATTATAGTGATGGATTTATTAACAGGTATGGAGTTCGATCTCTTTGTGCCAAGCTTTCCTGAACTGCAACAGCATTTTAACCTGACTCCTTTTTGGCTAGAAGCGTTATTATCGATCAACTTTTTAGGCTATTGCCTGAGTTTATTTTTTGTTGGGGGGTCTGGCAGATCGTTATGGCAGAAAGCCTGTTATTTTACTTGGACTTCTTACTTTCATTATTGGAAGCCCAGCAGTTCCCGCCACCGCATAGACTCCACAGCAGCCGTGCACTCTAATTATTCCATTTCGTAAACTTGTTTGGTATTTTAGCATCTGATTTAAGTCGTAGGATAGGATTTCGCTCAGATGTTACA
>Ga0335397_10007578_pt1 | contig 13800 bp, 9 predicted proteins | sample MAT04_FD_205740 | JGI IMG/M metagenome (GOLD analysis project Ga0335397, IMG submission 205740) | Freshwater microbial communities from Lake Fryxell liftoff mats and glacier meltwater in Antarctica - MAT-04 (spades assembly) (version 2) ...
GCTGCTGGAATCAAGAAATTTGTGTTTTCTTCTACTTGCGCCACTTACGGCGTACCTGAGCAAATCCCGCTCACAGAAGACCATCCACAAAATCCGATCAATCCCTACGGTGCTACTAAGTTAATGGTAGAACGGATTTTATCGGACTTTGACACTGCGTACAATTTTAAGTCTGTTTGTTTCCGCTATTTTAACGCGGCTGGGGCTGACCCTAACGGGTTGTTAGGAGAAGATCACAATCCAGAAACCCACCTGATTCCGTTGGTGTTGTTTGCGGCTTTGGGTAAGCAGGATTCGATCGCAATTTTCGGCACAGATTACGAGACTCCAGACGGAACTTGCATTCGGGATTACATTCACGTTAACGATTTGGCCTCGGCTCACATTTTGGGATTGGAATATTTGTTAAATGACGGCAAATCTGATTTCTTTAATTTGGGGAACGGCGGCGGTTTTTCGGTAAAAGAGGTGATCGAAACGGCTCGCGAAGTGACGGGAAAAGAGATAAATGCTGTTGAGTGCGATCGCCGTCCGGGAGATCCAGCAGCCTTAGTTGGTAGCAGCGAAAAAGCTATCAAGATTTTGGGTTGGTGTCCAGAATATCCCGACATTAAGGATATTTTAACTCACGCTTGGCAGTGGCATCAAAAACGACACTCCGCTTAGTATTTAGGGTGCTGACGGCCAGAGAAAGTCTGGCGCGAGATACAAGGTAAGCTCGAAAGAATCGAGGGCGATATCTCCCACGGCGTTAAGAAAATGTTTTTGGTAAGCCGGAAATGCTGTCGCTAGCTCGTTAATAAGAGCAAAAGGAAAGAGTAGGCTTGAGTTGCGTAAATATTGGATTGATGGGTTTACCGCAGATTTCAAGCGGATACACACAGATGGACGCAGATGCATTCAATAGTTGAAAGCGAATTAGTGCCAGATGTCTAGTGGATGCTCCAAACCATATTTGATGATATGACTTACGTGCAGAAAACTCCCATCAGCGTGCTGGTGAAATTACCCAGTTTAAATTATATATATGAAGTTTGCCCGATCGCTCCGAAAAGCAATTCTGTTATTCCTGATCTCCTGTCTGCTAGCAGTTGCAATTCCTCCCGTAGTGGCTCAAATTCAGTCACCGCCTGCAGTACATCTGATCCGACAAGCTCGCACTCTGTGGGAAGAAAAACGTTTTTCCGAAGCTGTACCGCTGTTGCAGCAAGCGGCGGTACAATTTGAGAAAACAGGCGAAAATCTCGATCGCGCCACAGCCTTGAGCAATTTAGCTGCAACCTACGGGCAGTTAGCACTTTGGGAACAAGCAGAACAAGCTGTGAATTCGAGTTTGTCGGTGGTGCGAACCGAACCAAAAACTGCCGAACAGCAGCGGATTTTGGCTGAAACTCTCAACATTCAAGGACAGTTGCAACTCGAACGGGGACTGACTCAAGATGCGATCGATAACTTCTACTCAAGCGCTAAAATATTCGAGCAAATCGATCGCAAAAACCAACTTTTTCAAGTTCAAATAAATCAAAGTCGGGCTTGGGAAACTCTCGGACTTTACCCAAGAGCCTGCAAAATTCTGTTAACTTCCTTGATGTTGGAAAACCAAAATTGTGCAGTTTCGACAGCAGATTTGGCAACTTTAAAAAATCAGCCTATTTCCGCCGAAAAAGTCCGGGCTGTTCATGCTTTAGGGCGGGTGCTGCGGGTTTTGGGACAACTGGAAAGCTCCCAAGATTTGCTATTAGAGGCACTGACAGCAGCCCAAAAATTAGGTATCAAACAAGAAGAGGCGGCAATTTATCTCAATCTGGGAAATACGGCGCGGGCGAAAAGTAATAAACCGGGTTTGAGCGCCCGACAGCAGACTGAGTTGGAAGGCTCGGCCCTAGAATATTACGATCGCTCGGCGGCAATCACAGTCGCAACACCTCTACAAATTCAGGCGAAGTTGAACAAATTAAGTCTGTTGGTCGATCGCCAAAACTGGTCGGAAGCAGAGGTTTTGTGGCGTTCCATCGAACCTCAAACCGCTCAATTGGAGTCGAATCGCGCGGGACTTTACGCTCAAATTAACCTCGCTCAAAGCTTGATGAAATTAGCTCAGTCACCTGCAAAAACTTTGAGTTTAAGCGATATTGACAAAATGCTCGATCGCTCTTTCGAACCAGCGAACAGTTTGGGCGACAAACGGATACAAGCTTATATTCTGGCAGCTAGGGGCAAACTTTCGGAACTGCAGCAGCAGCACCAGCGGGCGGAAAGTTTGACAAATCAGGCTTTGAGTTTAGCGCCGGCGTTTGAATCTCCCGATATTGCTTATCAATTATTGTGGCAAATCGGGCGGATTCGGAAAGCTCAGGGAAATACAGAAGGGGCGATCGCTCAATATACTCAAGCTGTGAATGTACTGTCTTCTCTGCGCGGCGATTTGGTGACAGTCAATCCCGAAGTGCAATTTTCGTTTCGGGAAAGTGCCGAACCGGTTTATCGGGAATTAGTCGGACTGCTTTTGGCAGAGGAATCTCCCAGTCAAGCTAAATTGAAACTGGCGCGCCAAACGGTGGAATCTTTGCAGTTGGCGGAATTGGACAACTTTTTTCGGGATGCTTGCGCTGATGCTAAACCACAGTCGATCGAGCAAATCGATCCTGCGGCGGCGGTGATTTATCCGATTATTTTGAGCGATCGTTTGGAGGTAATTTTGTCAATTCCGGGCAAACCCCTGCGCCGCTACACGACTAAGAAGTCTCAAGCCGAGTTAGAAACTGCCTTCAGACTAGCCAAAAATGCCATCAGGCCTGCTGCGTTTCCCCGCGACAGGTTGCCCCCCGTCCAACAGGTTTACGACTGGTTAATCCGCCCCGCAGAGGCAGATTTGACTGCTAGCGGGATTAAAACTCTGGTATTTGTGCTCGACGGTTATTTGCGAAATCTGCCGATGGCGGTGCTGCACGACGGCGAAAAGTTTTTGCTAGAAAAGTATAGTATTGCTTTGGCACCGGGACTGCAATTGCTGACACCCAAACCTCTGAGCCAAGTTAAGTTAAGAGTGCTCACCGCTGCGCTCTCGGAAGCGCGTCAAGGCTTCTCGGCTTTGCCGGGGGTGAAACGAGAAATTCAACAAATTTCTGCTCAGATGCCCGCTACTGACCTGCTGAATGAAGATTTTGTCAGCGGGCGGTTGCGCGATCGAATTAAATCTTTGTCTTACCCGATCGTCCATTTGGCAACTCACGGTCAGTTTAGCTCGAATGCGGCGGATACTTTTATTGTGACTTGGGATGAGAAAGTGAATGTCAAGGAGTTCGATCGGCTGCTGCGATCGCGCACTGGGGACAACCAACAGCCGATCGAGCTTTTGGTATTGAGTGCTTGCGAAACAGCTTCCGGCGATAACCGGGCAGCTTTGGGTTTAGCCGGGGCGGCAATTCGATCGGGTGCCCGCAGTACAGTCGCCACGCTTTGGCAAGTCAACGACGAATCTACTGCTATCTTTATGACTGAGTTTTACCGGCTGCTTGCTGCTTCTAAAACCAGCAAAGCTGAAGCCCTCCGCAACGCTCAATTAACCTTGCTGCAAAACCCAGAATATAAAAATCCCTATTACTGGGCACCTTTCATACTCGTGGGGAATTGGCAATAAGCTGAGGAATTTTAGAAGCCGCTAATCAAAACCGTTCGGTTCGTAGTGCGGACTTTAGTCCGCATCATGAAAGCGGACTAAAGTCCGCACTACGAACCTTATACCATTTTTCTAAAGATCTGCTACAGATGAATTCTGAGCCACCCCGATGCTTTGGGGGGGTTGGGGGGTAAACTGTAGCGCTACTTTATGAAATTGGTATTATTTATGGCGATCGACCGGATCTGATTTTACAGGCATCCGGCCGGAATTTTACAGGCTGCAGGCGGGACGTTCGCACTGGATTCAGAAAATTCTGTATAATCAGGTTCGCGATAGGGACGATCGCACTCTATTCAGAAAATTCTGATTTTCCCAGTTCGTGTCGGTTTTTTGTTAAAGATGTTAAAGATTTGTAAACTGTTAGGGAGTGCTTTCTGCATCTAATATTTTTTCGAGGAGTCCCATGAAGCAACTTTTGATGGCTGAGCGCTTTTGCTTGATAGCCCACGTCGTGTCAATGGCTTTTGGATTGGCAGGGCTGCTGCTGATTGTACCCAATCCTGAATTAGTGATGAGTTTACCGCCCGCCGGACAAACTCTGTTCCAGTGGGGGATGGCTGGGGGTGGAGTAGTTTATATCATTTTTGGTGCAGCAGCCGTTGCTCTGTATGCCTATCGGACGTTGGGGTTGGGTGCAACTCTGGCATTTTTGGTGCCTTCTGTGTTTTTGTCATTAGGTAGCGAGTTGTTGGGAACGAGTACGGGTTTTCCCTTCGGAAACTACCACTACTTGAGCGGTTTGGGCTACAAAATTGCAGGGCTAGTTCCGTTTACAATTCCGCTGTCGTGGTTTTATCTGGGACTGGTTTCCTATATAATTGCTCGCGCTGGAGTCGCTGGCGGTAAAGGCCAACTCAACTGGGTGGGCCAAATCGGGGCGATCGCCCTTGGTGCTTTGCTGCTGACAGCTTGGGATTTTGTACTAGATCCGGCCATGAGTCAAACTTCAGTACCTTTTTGGGAGTTTGAAGAACTCGGGGCTTTCTTCGGGATGCCTTACCGCAATTTGGCGGGCTGGATGGGTACTGGAGCGCTATTTATGTCAGTAGCAGCTTTCTTGTGGAGAAAAACGTCGATTAAATTAGAGCGATCGGAAATGGGTTTGCCGTTAATTGTTTATTTGGTAAACTTTGCTTTCGGAGCAATTATCACTGTAACTTCCTTGGATTCTCGGTTTTGGTTCCCGACATCCTTAGCTGTGCTTCTGGGTGTAGTTCCGGCGATCGTTTTAAGCTGGCTGGCGAAACCCGCAGCAGATGACATAACAGAAGCAATTCCGTCTTTGGAATCTGCTCTGAAAGCTGAAATTCCTTCTCAGCGCGTCGGTGCTTTGCGTAAGTAAGCGTCCCACGCGCGATCGCGGCTGATTTGGCAAAATTTTACACGAAATTTTGAGCGAATTTAAAAACCCGGTTTCTTGTAGAAACCGGGTTTTTCAGCGATATTTTCAAGCCCAATTGCTGTAATATGTTTGAAGTCAAAATTTGATCAACTTCCTTATTTTAAATTGATTTCCCCCATCGCCCCCAACCTCCCAAATCTCTTGACAAGCATCATCCCTGTCGCACTCCTGCTGCTGCAATTACCCGCCGCCGCCATTTTAATGTCGCGGTTAATTAAAGGCCCGTCGCGCATCCCGCCCCTAGAACCCGATTCGCCAACGCTGGAGTTACTGGGTGCTTGTACGGCGGTAGTACCGACTTTGAACGAAGCAGAGAGAATTTCGCCTTGTTTGGAAGGATTGAGCCGCCAAAGTTACGAGCTCCGAGAGGCGATCGTAGTTGACAGCTATTCGGTAGATGGAACAGGGGATTTAGTCAAAGCTGCCGCCCAAAAAGACCCTCGGTTTCGGTTGATTAACGACGATCCGCTACCGGCGGGCTGGGTTGGTCGTCCCTGGGCGCTGAATTGGGGTTTTTTGGCAAGTTCCGAGAAGTGCGAGTGGATTTTGGGCATCGATGCGGATACTCAGCCCCATCCGGGCTTGATCGCGAGTTTGCTCAAAACGGCTGCTGCTGGAAATTACGATTTGATTTCGCTATCGCCGCAGTTTATCCTGAAATATCCGGGCGAGTTGTGGCTACAACCTGCGCTGTTAATGACTTTGGTTTATCGGTTCGGCCCCACGGGAACCGGCGGCGATGTGCCGGAACGGGTGATGGCGAACGGTCAGTGTTTCCTCTGTAAGCGCGAGGTTTTGGTGGCTTTAGGGGGCTATGAAGTGGCAAAAGGTTCTTTTTGCGATGATGTGACTTTGGCTCGCTATGCTGCTGCTCAGGGCTTTAAGGTGGGTTTTTTGGATGGGGCGAAGGTGTTGAAGGTGCGGATGTATGAGGGGGCGATCGAGACTTGGAATGAGTGGGGGCGATCGCTCGATTTGAAAGATGCTGCTTCTCGCGCTCAAATTTGGGGCGATTTGTGGCTGTTATTCGCGGTTCAAGGTTTGCCGGTGCCGATCGTATTATGGTATTTGTTGTCTGGTTCTGTGCCGGCGGTTGGTGTATTTCCGCAGTTTTGGCTGTGGGGATTGAATGTGTTTTTGGTGGCGGTGCGATCGGCTTTGTGTTTCGCGATCGCTCCGAGTTACGATCGCACTCAAGCATCGGGTAAATGGCTGTTTTGGCTGTCACCTTTGGCCGATCCGCTGGCGTTTTTGCGAATTCTGATTTCTGCGTTTAATCAGCCGACTCAGTGGCGCGGGCGCAAGTATAGTTAGTAACAAACCTGAACAAACTCGGCGGTTGAAACCGCGTCTTGTCAAACGATGTCCGGATGGTGCGCGGACTAAAGAGTAAATGGGGTAAAAATCCCGGATGTCATATAATTTCCGTAGGGGCGGGTTCACCCACAATCTTTCGTTGAGACTAACAATCTCAATAAACCCGCCCCGGCCTCAACTAGGATGATCGATGGGCGATCGCGATCGGGCTGAATTATCCCATTTTCAAGCCCTCAGCAGCCGTTTAGAGGCTGATTCCCCAGCGATTCGGAGTTGCAGCCTCAATTGCAGATTCAGTAGTACCAACACAGTCCACTGGTCGAGTATGCACAGAAAAATGGTATCTACCGAAGCCCACCAATAGCTAAAAATGGGAAATACTGAAAACCTCAAAATTAAAAGAGCTTTTTCATGAGTTACCGAAAGCATATAGCCTTTTGATATAGCAGTTGTCACCCGCATTTCGCCAAATAAATTGTTAAGTTTTAAAAAGAGTTTGAGTTTTGGTAAGGTTGGGAAAAAGGTAATTAATAATTGGTAAACTTATTACGTGATTTTTTGAGGGATTTAGAAGCCGCAGATCGAAGCAGATTAACACCATTTTTCAAAGATATGCTATAGATGAAGTCTGAGCCCCCCCGAACTCGCGGGGGGGTTGGGGGGGTAAGATCTAGCGCTACTTTCTGAAATTGGTATAAGATTTTAGAATAATTATCTACAGGTTTGTGATTAGAGAACAGATAACGCATTTACAGCAGCCCCATATCTTTGAAGCAACGGCGCGTTAACTCGATTCTGGCTGCTCCATCGTTTGTACTGCGAATGTCAATGTTTGTGGCAAAAAAATAAGCATTTTTATTCTGCTCTAAATAACCGACATACCAGCCAATTTGAGCCTTTGTTTGTTCTCCAAAGCCGGCCCAGCCTGTTTTTGCCCGGATTGTGTAAGTGGGAGTTTGTTCGACAATCATGATATCTTTAACTAGAGAGAGCGATCGCTCGGAAAAGGGTAAGTCATTTTTGTGGAGACGGCGCAAAAATTGAATTTGCTGGTTGGGTGTGATTCGCAGTTCTCCTTCTAACCAAAATTTATCAATATCATCTTTTTTTCCAATGTTTTGGTTGCCATAATCGGCTTTCGCTACCCATTTTTGCATTTGCTCGTGTCCAACTCGGCGCGCGAGAACTTGGTAAAACCAGACGGCGGAAAGTTTGATGGCTTCTCTCATATTGAGGTCTCGATTCCAGGCGGGAATTTGCCTTTGAATTCCATCCCAAGTGAGAATTGCAAGTTCATTGGAAATTACGCCGGTTTCTAAGGAAATCAGGGAGTTGAGAATTTTAAATGTAGATGCGGGTAAAAAAGCTGTGCTGTTGCGCTGCGGGTTGTGTTGGTAAAGCCGATCGCTATTCAAGTCATAAATGGCGATCGAGCCTTCTACTCCTAATTCTTGAAAGTGCCGTCCAAAATTGGTTGTTTGAGCGACATCTCCTCCTCGATTCCCGAATTGCTGCGCTAGAGTTGGTGCGGTTAAGGCCGATCGCGATGGCTGAATTAAAACAGCAGTAATGCAGCTTAATACGATTAAAATCAGAGCCGCGCGAAATATTTTGTTCATAAATTTTGATGTATCAGGTGCGTCAGACTTAGGCTGTGTACAAAACAATTAGATTGTCGGCTTGACGCACCCTACAATATATGCTCATTTTTGCATTTGTAGTGCTGTCCCCGCTCGCGTGCTTGACACTCGCGTGCTTGACACTCGCGAGCGGGGACAGCACTGTAAAAAAACATCGTTTTTGCGAAAATGAGATGCTCCCAATGCTTTTTTTGATTTAGGAGGGAATGCTTGCAATTCAAGTCTACTTAATTGTGATTTCTCAACTACAAAACTGCCATAATAGTTAAGGCGACTAAGCAGCTTAACTGAATTGCTAAACTCAATGCCCGAAATTTGGGATCGAGGCCGGCAATGTGAATTATTGAGTGTACCAACCGAAATACGATGTAGGTTACAATCAGCGCGTCTACGGCTGTTCCTGAAACACTCCTAACTGTTAGCAAAAAAACCACTCCCAAATACAAAGGCAGGTTTTCTACCAAGTTGGATTGTACTCGAAATAGTCGCCACAGCAAACTTTCATCGTTTTGTGTGCCGAAATCTTTGGGAGAACCGCCTGCAGATAGATGCCGAATCCTGACTGTCAGCAGCATGACTACAACTGCGATCGTCCACAGGATGAAAATTACTACACCCCAGAGTGGTAAGGTCATGTTTGTCTGTTCGATTTGGATCATTTTTTTACCTTGCGAAACTATCGCACCATTGTATTGAGCAAATGTTCGATCGCGCTTGGGAGATTTTCGCACAAACCAGTGTGTACCCTAGATGTTTGAACGATCGTGCTGCGGGGCGCTACGAGCCAGTGAAAGCGCTCTCTGTGGGGAAGTTGACCGATCGCGCCAGATTCGGGGCCGCCCGTACAAATGACGGGAATGACTGCTAGGTGGTTGCGAATCAGTTCCAGATCCAAGGTTGAGTCGATCGCCCTCAAGCGCTGTTCGTCAATTTCGATCCGGGCTTCGAGAAATTTTTTGGTACCGCAAGAAACGATCGCCCCGACGTTGATAAACTCTTCGCGATCGACTTTGGGCACGACGCGGATAATTGCATAATCATACAGAAATCGATCGCGCACTAATCGCTTCCTCCCAAAAAATATGTGTTGATTCTAGCCGATTTAACAGGTATTCAATATAAGCATCGCGATGTTGGTTGCTGTCGGTGAAAGGGGAATTTCCCACCAGCCAAACATCGGGAATCAGTTGAACGATGTTGCGAATGATTTCTGGCGTTAGCATCTGAGTCATCTTGAAGTCTGCCGCTTCCAGATTGCTCGCAAAACGCAGCAGAACGTGGTCTTTAATTGGGGGAAAACGATCGCGACTGCGCGAGAGATAATCTTTCCAAGTGTGGTGGAAATACATCGCCGCACCGTGATCTATCAGCCACAGCCGGCGGTGCCATACCAGCATATTTGCATTGCGCGGCGTGCGATCGATGTTGGTGACAAAAGCATCGAACCAGACAATTTCTGAGGCCAGATCCGCCTCAGATTTGCCCGCTACGGGGTCAAAGGTGATGGAGCCCGGGAGATAGTCGAGGGCGAGGTTGAGGCCTGCACTGGCGCGAATTAAGTCTTGAATTTCCGGGTCTGGTTCAGTGCGGGCGAGTTCGGGATCGAGTTCCACAAACACGAGTTCGGGGATTGGTAGCCCGGAGGCGCGCGCAATTTCCCCGGCTACTAACTCCGCGATTAAAGATTTTGCTCCCTGACCGGCACCGCGAAATTTGAGCACGTACATACCGTCATCGTCGGCTTCGACGATCGCCGGTAGCGAGCCTCCCTCGCGCAAAGGAGTGACATATCTGGTAGCATTGACTGTTCGCAAGCTGAGACTCATTCTATTTTAGATTTTAGATTTGAGATTTGAGATTTGGGATTGAAGAATTGGACTGGACTAGACTGCTTGTGTAAAATTTTGATTGATTCAACCGCAGATGTCAGGCAGATTGACGCAAATCAACGCAGATACATTTTTATTTGGATAGTATAAGTTTATAGCAATTATCATATAATTTATGCACAAATTTGCTGCGGCTTCTGAGGATGAATTAATTGTGTTTGGTGCGGCAAAACCGGGATACGGCGATGCAGAAGTTGCTCGCTGGATTGATTTTATGCGGCGACAGAAGATCGATCGAGTTTGCTGCTTGCTTCCTGAGACGCAACTCATGGGCTATTCTGACTTGCTGGGAAGCTATGGAAATGTTTTTGGGTACGATCGCGTATGCTGGGCTCCGATCGCAGATTTTGAATTTGTCAGTCGCGAAATTTTAATCAGTCGCATTTTGCCGTTTTTGGCATCTGCAAGTCGATCGGGCGATCGGGTAGTAATTCACTGTGGCGGTGGGATTGGGCGCACAGGACACGTCTTGGCTGCTTGGTTGGTTAGCGGGCGGGGATTTTCTAACCAAAAGGCGATCGCAGCGGTCAAAAAAACTGGGAGAAATCCCTATGAAGCTGCGATATTTGCTTTTTTGAAAGGTCAAAACCCGTGGAAAGTTGCGGCAGAACTTGATGCTTTATTAGATGATTGCCGTCGTGCTTTTGGGCATGACTTATTTGAATAGATAAATCTTTGATCGATCGGGAAACCGCAGATTATAGCGGTTCTCAAGCGTGGTGAGGTATGCCCACGGAGGCCTATGCCCACGGAGGCCTATGCCCTATGCCGTCAGCCGTTCGCGTACCTGATCTTTCTGAGAAAGGCTATAACGCAGATTAGCGCAGATAATTTCAATAGACTTACGCACGGATGGCTAGAAACCGAGTTTTTTATGACAATCCTTTACCGCAGCCCGCAGTCCGGGTAAAAAACCGGGTTTCTTCATATTGTTCCTCTAACATTTTCCTGGGTATGCTATTAGTAACCTGCCCATCAACATCTCTGAAAAATATCTTAAATTCTTGTCCGATCAAGAGACTTGTTGCACAAATCTTTGATTGATAGATCAACCGCAGATGTCAGGCAGATCAACACAGATGCAACGCAGATCTATTGGGAGGATCTCAGTTTTGCTTTTATAGTGCTGTCCCCGCTCGCGAGCTATATAATACTCGCGAGAACAATACGGTTCACTTAAGACTGTTCAGTTTATAAAACCATGTGAAAAATATATAACTGCGATTGCCGCGCGTGGACGTTCTCCTCGGACAAAAAAGCGTTAAATGAACCGTATTGAGCTATGTAATACTCGTGAGCTATATAATATTTGCGAGCGGGGACAGCACTGTAAAAAAAATGGTTTTTGCAAAAATGAGATGCTCCCGATCTATTTTAATACCAATTCAAAAAATCCTTGCTACAATAATTGAGGTTGAGTTTGTTTATTCAAATATTGTCGATGGTGCGTCGCCCTCGCTTATTTTTCGTCTTTTTGGGATACTATCGATGGCGACACACCCTACTAATATTGTTGCATTGATTTGTCAAATTGGTATAAGATAGGAATGCGAATGAATGTAAGAGATCTAAGGTGAAAATCTAAGTCATACAAATAAGGACACAACAATGTTGTGTCCCTACGGAATTTTGAAAAATCTTGCTTTGAGACAGTCACCAGCCATCAGTTATTAATCAACTATTGACTAGCAACTAACAACTAATGACTGATGACTAACAACTAATCAGTCGTACTAACGTGGTCAATGCGCTCTAATTGCCAGAGAATTTGGTTGCCCTCGCGGCGCACGCGAGAAACTACCCAGTTGCGCCAAACCCAGTTGTCTCCGCGGCTGGTGACAGCGCTGGCATTTACATCCATCAAATCAGCCAGTTCAGAACTGGTAATCAAGTAACCTTTGGTGGCCACTTCATCGGCGATGTGCAAAGTTTCGATCAGATTGCGGAGTTCCTGAACCCTTACCTCGCGGGGCAAGTTCTCCAGGGTATCGGCAGTTGAATCCATCATGGTAGAGTTGGAGATCGGAAGGTCAGAAGTTATGACATAGGATTCTATCGTTTTGTTACCAGTTGCGTCCGTTTCTGCCAAAACAATTGTGTTTTCCAACTGTAGGGGCGGTGCCCCCTGGCCCGCCCGTTCCCCGTCTGCTGTTGGTTTCTGCTGTTGCAGTTGGGGGGTGAGATTGTGAGAGAATTTACGGGCGATTTCATCGCACCTGTCGTTGTAGAAGTCGCCGGAGTGACCGCGGACGTGTTCCCAGTTGATTTGTCGCGAATTCAGCTTGTCTAGCAGGTGCCAGAGGTCTTGGTTGACGACATCTTTGCCCGTCGAGGTTTTCCAGCCTTTGTTTTTCCAGCCTTGAATCCATTTGGTGATGCCGTTTTTAACGTATTCGCTGTCGGTGTAAAGGGTGACTGGTTCGGTTTGACCGGAATTGGCAAAAAATTCTAATGCAGCGACGGCAGCCTGCATTTCCATGCGGTTGTTGGTGGTTTGGGGGTCTGCACCTCCGAGTTCGTGGCAGTTGCCGTCGGCGAAACAAACTACTGAACCCCAGCCGCCAGGGCCTGGGTTGCCGGAACAAGCGCCGTCTGTGTACAAGCTTTTGATTTTGGGAGTTGTCATGAGTGAGTTAATTGGTTATTTAGACGTAAGTTGTTGGCGGGTGCGATAATTGAGGGGAATTGCGATCGAATGTAGCTGCCATGAAAAACGTCAACTTAAAGATTAAAAAGGTCGCGCTATTTATTTGTCCGTTTTCTTTGTTAATTTTTAATACTTTCGCGCAGGCGCAAACAGTCGTGCCTGCTGCTGACGGTACGGGCACGGCTGTCACCCGCAGCGGCAACCGCTACGATATTAATGGTGGCAGTTTGTCGGGAGACGGGGCGAATCTATTTCACAGTTTTGGGCAGTTCGGCTTGAATCAAGGTCAAATTGCTAATTTTTTGACTAATTCGGCTATTCAAAATATATTAGCTCGCATTGCTGGCGGGAACCCTTCGCTAATTAATGGTTTGATTACTGTCACGGGCGGCAATTCTCATCTGTTTCTAATTAATCCGGCGGGGATTGTGTTTGGCCCGAACGCGAGTTTGAACGTGCCGGGGGCTTTCACTGCAACTACTGCTACTGGTATCGGTTTTGGTTCTAATTGGTTTAATGCGACAGGTACAAATAATTTTAGCCAGTTAGTTGGTACGCCAAATGCTTTTTATTTTGGGGGGACTCAACCGGGAAGTATTGTTAATGCTGGTAATTTAGCTGTGACTCCGGGGCAGAGTTTGACTTTGCTGGGCGGTACGGTTGTGAGTACGGGGCAGTTGTCGGCACCGGGAGGACAAATTACTGTTGCTGCGGTTCCGGGTGAGAATGTTTTGCGTATCAGTCAACCGGGACTTTTGTTGAGTTTGGAGATAGCAGCGGGGGGGAATTTGGGGAATTCTCCACAAGGTTTAAATCCTGTTTCTTTGCCGCAGTTGCTGACAGGTACCGGGCAAAATCAGGCGACTGGTGTTGCGGTTGCTGCTGATGGTAGTGTGCGGCTTGTGGGTTCTGGTTTGCAGGTGAATTCTGGAGATGTGGCAATTGCTGCTGGGAATATGTCTGTGCTGCCGCAGGTGAATGCGGGAAGTGCGACTATTTGGGCTGCGGGAAATCTCACGTTAGCGGGTGCTAGGCTGCAAACTGCGGGGGATTTGAACTTGCTGGCCGGGGATGCGGTGCGGGTTCGAGACAGCGTTCAGAATCCGTTTTTGGCGCGGGCTGGGGGGAATTTAGAGATTAGGGCCGATCGCGCGATCGACATTCTCACCGTAAACGCCACGGGCGGCTTGTCTCTTCCCGCACAATTCCAAAGCGGTGGCAAT
>Ga0335397_10007581_pt1 | contig 13798 bp, 10 predicted proteins | sample MAT04_FD_205740 | JGI IMG/M metagenome (GOLD analysis project Ga0335397, IMG submission 205740) | Freshwater microbial communities from Lake Fryxell liftoff mats and glacier meltwater in Antarctica - MAT-04 (spades assembly) (version 2) ...
GTCATTGATCTTAATACCTGGCAACGTGTGAATCCTCCTTCGGAATTGTCTGTGTTTCCGTATAGTTTGAGTGTGAGGGAGTGAGGGGTGGGAGATGTTGGATGTCAGGGAGCAGTTGTTGGTTGTCAGTTGTCAGTTGTTGGGGGAGCCAGAGAGCAGCGTGCAATTAGCAGTTGGCAGCGAAGCAGTCGTATATATTCATCTGTGTTCAAATCGCAAGTGTTCAGTTTGTAATGAATACAATATATTTTCAGTGGTATGTTTTACACTCGTTTAATGACTATCCGTAATCGTACCCAATGGCAGATTTTAGTAATTGAAATAAAAGACAAGGCCTTCATCAAAGTTGGTGCCAGCAAGCTTTTATACCAATACCATTTTTATTTTAGTCCAAAAAAATATAGCATTATGCCGTAGCAGTAGATGTTTTGTTCATGCCTAATGGGCTAATACATGTACGTTAACGGTATTAGACACATTCCTGTCATCCTGAATATCTATTTCTTTCTTCTCACTTTTTTCTTGACAAAAAAGTACGCAAAAAGTCAAGGCGAAAAAAGGCGATTGCTTCGGTCCGACCTATTCGGACAATCAAAACTGCGCTTCACGCTTTTGGTTTGAATCCGGGATTAGAGTGAAATGAACTGATCGATTCAAACAACGCGATTTCGCTTGTTTCTCTTCCACCCTGAGTTTGTCGAAGGGGCTTGTTTTTCGCCGCTTCGTAGCGGGATTATTGTAAACCGCAGATATCGGATAGTGAACAATTCCGCTACGAAACAAAAGTTATAGCGGTTATAAGTCAATGGTAGCCCTGTCTGCCGAGAGGCAGGTTGTCGAAGGAGGGGCCGGCGTGATAATACTTCCCAAAATATAGCCGGTGTTGTCTATCTCCTTGAATGCCACCGTACAAATTTACAAGAGTACAGCAATTGCTGCATAGAAGTAGATTGAAAGGTATAAATAATATTATGTTTTCATGTTATGATAATAATTGTAGATTTTCTAAGATATGGAATTGGAGAATGTGTTCTGATTTCCTACCCGGACACAAAATACATAGCGATCATTCCTTTATTCTTAGCCTCAATTTTTCCCCTGTATTCACATTGGAATGTATCCTTAATCATCTCAAAAGTATTCCCACTTATATTTACCTTGCCCGGTTCACCACTCGATTCCATACGAGAGGCTATATTCACTGTATCCCCCCAGATATCGTAGGCAAATTTTTTGGTTCCAACAATACCAGCCACAACAGGGCCTGTGTTGCATCCTATCCTGATCTCAAAAAATGTTTTTCCTTCCGCTTTCCGTTTTTTTTGTTCCTGTTTAATAAAATCCCTGATCTCAAGGGCTGCTCTTATGGTGTCTTCGACAGTGGCAGTACCTAATAGTCCTCCCGCACACATATAGCTGTCACCAATTGTTTTGATCTTTTCCAATCCGTAGTTCGAGATAATAGTATCGAATGCAGAATAACAGTAATTCAATTCATCAACTAATTCAGATGCGGTCAGGTTTTCACTTAAGGTAGTGAAATTCTTAAAATCAGTAAACATCACAGTCACAGATTCATATTCCCTTGGTGTGGACTTCCCTTTTGTTTTCAATTCCTCCGCAATTTTTTCAGGTAGTATATTAAGCAATAAATTTTCAGAATGTTGTTTCTCAATACTCAACTCATGTGTTCTTTCCTTCACTTTTATTTCTAGTATTTCGTTTTCTTCCTGTAAGCTTTTTTCACGCCATCTTATAAAACCCCTCAACGAAAGAATGAAGAGTATTGCATACATCACATAAGCCAACAAAGTGCGATACCATGGAGGTGTTACCCTGAAAGTAAACAATGCAGGTTCGCTCCATGTTCCTTCCCGACTTCTGGCCCTAACCTTAAATGTGTATGTGCCTTCAAATAGGTTGCCATACGTGGCTGCAGTTTTTTCGGTGATAGCATTCCATGTATCATCGTATTCTTCAAGCATAAATTGATACTGAATAAGAAAGGGCCACGCTGGTTCAATAGCCGCATAATCAAATGTAATATTATTGTCTTTGCAAGGCAATACAAGGTTTAGGGGCAAATGATAAAAATCGGCGACACTATCAAAACAAACGTCCGCATATTTTTTTCTCATGGCGTCACGCTTATCATCACTTAGTGTATGACCGAAAACAATACTTTCATCAGTGATATAGGCCGGGGTATGGCCTGCATCTGCTTTTAGGAGGGATGAATTATTCTTAAAACATTCCAGATCGAACCAACTTATATTTTCATTATTCAATTTGATATTTTGTATCCTGACCAACGGTGGCAATGAACCTTCATTGAGTGAATGTTGATCAAGCCGGATGAGTTTGTCAGAAGTCCCTGCCCAAATAATTCCTTTACTATCGATAAACATTGCGTTTGTGTTCATATCATTAATGTCATATCCTGTTTGTTGATTAATGTATTGAATACTGTCTTTGTCAAACTGTTTTCCCGGCAAATGATAACCACCTTTTATTATTGTAAATCCTTTGTTTGTGCCAATTATTATATCACCTTTTTTATTTTCCACGAGGTCGTATACCGCATCGCTTGCTAGTCCTTCCCTGGTGGTGAAATTTTCGAAGAAGGGACCGTTATTCGCAAAACTGCTTGCTAACGCCTTATGATCCGATAGAATGGCTAGTTTGTCTTTTCGTAAAATACTGACACCACCGCCACCCGTACAAACCCAAAGGTTTTCCTTAGAATCGGAGGTAATGTCATACACTGTATTATTGGCAAGACCTTGTGCGGATGTAAAATTGATAAAGGACGACCCGTTGAAGCAACTAAGACCACCACTTCCGGTTCCGAACCACATATTCCCATTTATATCTTCAGTAATACTTCGTATTCTGTCATTTGCCAGGCCTTGCCGCGTTGTATAGGTTGAAATAGATTGGCCATCATATTTTGAGACACCGCCTTCGGTTCCAAACCACAGACAACCTGTTTTGTCTCTACAGACAACCCACACTTTATTATTGGCAAGGCCTTGCTTTGTTGTGTATGTCCTGAATGTTTTGCCGTTGTAGCAGCTTACGCCATTTTCATCACCGCCAAACCATATATTGCCAGAGGAATCCTGCTCAATATCATATATCACATGATCGGGGAATCCTTTTGATGTCGGGAATGAATAAAATGATCCATCATACAAAGCGGCTCCATTATCAGTTGCAAACCATAACATACCTTCCTTGTCTTCAAGAATATTATTGACAAAGTAGGGCACTGATGTGCATCCTGTATAGGAGTAAAGATATACGCCTCCACCATAGGTGCTGAACCAGAGGTTTTGATTTTTATCCTCAAGAATGCTTCTAACTTTCATAGAGGAAAGCTGATATGAAGACGCTAATGTCGAAAATGAATGGCCATCATATATACTCACTCCACCCGCTGAGCCAAATAAAAGGTCACCCTTCTTATCTTTCGTGATACATAAAATGTTGTTGTCTGCTAATCCATCTTTACTTGTAAAGCTTGTGAAAGTATGACCGTTATATGTTGATATGCCATTGAGGGTTCCTGCCCAGATATTTCCCTGATAATCTTCTGTAAGGCATTTAACCGTATCGCTGGCAAGGCCTTCTCGGGTTGTAAACACAGAGATTGAGTTTTCATTGGAATGTATCAATCCGCGGCCTTCTGTACCAAACCATAAAGATCCATCCTTGGCTGAAAGAATGCCCTTAACTTTACTTGATGCAAGGAGAGACGATGTTGAGAAAGCACTGAATGTTTCTCCGTTATAGATGTTTACACCATTGCCGGTACCCAGCAGTAATTGGCCTTTATTGTCAAAGGTGATACAATACACCACATCACTTGAAAGACCATTTTGTTTAGTGAAGCTTTTAAATGATCTGCCATCATACCTGCTCACGCCACCTCCATTAGTTCCAAACCAAATAACATGATGTTGATCTTCGGCGATACAATATACCAGGTTATTGCTTAGTCCATGACCCATGGTAAAGTTGGTAAACGATTTGCCATCGTATCGGCTAACCCCGCCACCATCAGTTCCAAACCAGAGATTGCCTTCATGGTCAGCATAACTGCAGAGTACTGAACTCAATGCCAGTCCATGTTCAGTATTAAAATTTTTCAACCCGACAGCAAAATGTGTGGAATCATTAGAAGGTATAGTAGCGGCAATGCTCTGAGGAGGAAGACAAGTATCAATTTTAACAATGAAGGGTTTGCCTGCAGGATGTACAATGGGTGCTGGTATTATTTCTTTATGTCCTCCAACAGTTGGCTCGTCGTGCTTATTAGCACAGGAAGAGAGAATCAGAATTAGAACAAAGAGGAGATTCCGCATTGAGGCATTTTAGATTTCTTCTTGAAAGTATTTAGAAAGGAGAAGATATTACTTGAATGGCTGGTTTAATATAATGAATACGTCAACTCAATGTACGAACAGCAAGTTTGAATTTTCTCTCCATGTGCCAGGAATATTTTTCCCATTCTTGTCAACCGCACACAAAACTACTCTAATATAGTTTTCGCAATCACTTCCGCTGTCATAGCCAAAGTAATATCTTATTCCTAAACAGTCAGTATTTAGAAAAAAAGAACTCAACGCACTATAATAATAAAAATAACCTTCAAATTTTCCGTATTCTCCAGCGCGCAAGTACATCGTCCAATTAGTAGAGCCTTCAAAATTTGTTCTCACTTCATTTGCTTCCTTATTCGAAATTTTCTGTGCATCCAATGGTTTATATATTGGTTTTTTTTGATCAGCCTGTAATGCTAAGTCATAGTCTTTGGTAATTGATGATTTTCTGAAAAGCGGCCCAAAGGTGTCGGAAGGTTTAATAAAACCATAATTTGAATTTATTTCAGGATCGCAGTGCGAATTTGTAAATGTTAAAAAAAGATCATTGGACCCTGCGACTGGAACGCTATAACGAAAATTGAAAATAAGTCCATCATCATCAGGTATGTAACTTGAAGAAATTCCCTTGAAATAATCTTTGTCAAGGTAAATGGTTCCACCGCAAACAAGTTCTGAATCTATCATTTGAAATTTTTCCTGAAAAGCCTGAATTAATTCTCTTGCATATGTTGCGCCGATATCATGCTGCCCCTTTCCTCTATATTCGCATAATGTGCATGGAGTTTTGGAGCCACTTCCTTTCTGTCCATTACTATTGAGCGTAATTGCGAACAGTGATAATACTAACATCAGTTTTTTCATAAATTTTTAGTTTTAAAGGTTTTTGAAGTTTAAATGGTAAGATTAGAAATAGAATCTGAACAAAATACAAACATTTTCAGAATTTCAGCCATTTTGTAAATTTTGTTTTTCGAGTTCAAAGTAAGTTAACATATACCCCTTCTATTCATTTGCTATCGCGATATCTACTTTCTCAACTCTTCTCCTTTATAGGCCGCCTGTAAATAGGTATCGACAATCGAATTAAAGAGTTCAGGGTTATTTTTTGTTACGTAGTGGTTCTCTCCGGTGAGGATGCAAAGATTAGATCGTAAAATATTTCGGTAAATAAATAAGGTATGTTCTTCGGGAATGATATCCCTGTCGGTGGACATGACTAAAACCGGGCATTTAATTTTATGAAGATCCTTCACAGTAATATGAGGCTGAAATTCCATCATACGATTCCGTTGTTGAATTACTTTCCAGTTTTGAGTGGTGTCTTTTTTTGCCAGCATTTCGTCGGCATGTTTTCTGTCTCGTATAACTTCTTCATAATTAAACGAATACAGTCCAATGGTATCAGGGGTAAGGTTAGCCGCAAATGCAACTGCTTTCTTTACTTTTTGTGGAAACTCGATAGCCAGTAACAACGCAAGAATGCCACCATCGCTTCTGCCTACCACATACGTTGAGTCAAGGTGTAAATGATCCAGGATAACGACAATATCTTTCGTCATCTGAGAGTAAGTAATACCAATTCTATTTTCATTTGGACAAAAATTAGAAAGGTATTATGCCGTTGCAGAAGATGTTTAGTTCATGCTTCATGGACTATTACATATTCGCTAACGGTATAAGAGTATCTTTTCCAAGTTCACTTTTCCCTCTTCCCCGGCAATCCATCACAATCACTTTGTACATTCTGGCGAAATATTCAATTTGTGGTTTCATGTAGGCAATATTTCCTCCATTCCCATGAATCAGGACAAGAGGCTCTCCGCTTCCATAGGTTTCATAATAGAGTTTGGCACCATCTATGGTGATAAAGCTTCCCGCTTCTTTGTTACTTCCGTATGTTATTGAATGTTGGTCAGACTGCGCATGGGCATAGTGTAGGAATAAAAAATTGAGTAGGAAGAGGAAGGTTTTGATGAGGTGATTTGTCATGTGTGGGTGGGTGGATAATGGTTGGATGATGAGCAGAAATAGGCGTCGATTAATCTATTATAGTAGACTTTTAGCAAGTCTTATATTCAATAACTAGATACTCACAAATCTACTCCTTAATCGTTCATTTTCAATCCTTCCTACTTTTGTTTAAGTGATTTTATCCTTACATCCTGTTCTGCTTTTTTCAGTTTCAGTTGTTCTTTTTTTATGATTTAAATCGTTCTTGATTATGGTATTTTAAAAACTCACTGTCCGGTAAGAAACGGGAAGGTAAAATAATATCTTGGTCTTGGTATCTAGTAAAATAAGTTTCCATTGAAGGTGATATTTTTTGTTTTAAAAGAATTGGTGAAACTTTTATTTTAAATTCAGGGGTGATGGTAATTAGTCCAGTTTCAAAAGCTTTATCGTGTAGTGCATTCATGGCCATTCCATTACAAGGATTTAATCGGTTATTTTCATCCAAGCCCCATGGACGAATATGTCCAGCAATAAGAAACTCAGGTTGTTGTAAACCAGTGATACAACAAGTGTTATTATAAGAAGCAAGAATGGAACATCTAAAGAATGATTGATTTACCCGCACTTTGACAAGTTGTTCTCTCATTTTGCCTTCCTTTGATAATTCGTTTTCAGGAATATGGTTGAGTTTTTCTACTGTTGTATTCTCAAACCTAGCAAGGAGTTTTTCACTTTCAAATGGTAATTCATCCCAATGATGATAGAATTCATTCCATATCTCTTTATCTAAATTGCTGGCATTTGATGCTCCTTTTATTCCCCTTGCTTGGAGACTTGGATCGAGACTGGCAAAGTTTACAAGTTTAAAGGCAACAGAATTTGATGTTCTTCCGATTAGGTTTGCAAGATTAATGATCTCTGGATTACGGCTATGCAACCGCCCAAATGGAAGTTTGCAATAAAGATTCACTGCTAAGATAAGTTCTTCCCTTGTCCAAAGTTTTTGTCCTTCCTTCATTTTATTCAGTATTATTATTATTATTGTGTTCCATAATAAACCGATAGCTACAATCCGATGTCAGGCATTCATGTTCTTGAACTTTCACCGGAAAATCTTTTTCTTGAAGGGTCTCAGTTCTATTCCCACAAATAGTACATGTTGCCGGTTGGTCGCCAAATGCATAAACCTCTTTAAATGGATAGTTCTCCTGCATAGATTCAGAGAATTTCTAAAAATACAGAGTTTGCCATCACATTTCTAATTTCTATCTGAGTTCATCCAAAATTCAGACAAATCCCCATTAGCACATCATCATATCTGCCTATTAGCACATTAAATCCCCCGTTACCCACACGTTTTCCCCTCCTTTTTTGCAAATACACACAAATTCTGAATTTCCACTGGGTTTATGCTATTTTCACGCCTCCAAAAAACATAGAAACGTGCGACTGAAGTCATTAGAAATAAAAGGATTTAAAAGCTTTGCAGATAGAACCGTCATCAATCTCGATAACCAAATTACAGGGATCGTTGGTCCCAATGGCTGTGGTAAATCGAATATCGTAGATGCCATCCGCTGGGTAATCGGTGAACATAAGATCAAAACCCTCCGGTCTGATAACCTTGAAGACCTGATCTTTAATGGCTCCAAAACCCGTAACGGAAGCGGTCTGGCCGAAGTTGCCCTCACGTTCGAGAATACGAAAAACTTGCTTCCAACGGAGTTCAATACAGTTACCATTTCCCGTAAATTCTATAAAAATGGCGAAAGCGAATACCGTCTTAACGATGTTACCTGTCGACTCAAGGATATCACGAATCTTTTTATGGATACGGGTGTTACCTCAGATAGTTACTCGATTATTGAATTGGGTATGGTAGACGATATCATTAAAGACAAAGATAACAGTCGTCGCCGTATGCTCGAACAGGCCGCCGGAATCTCGATTTATAAAACAAGAAAGAAAGAGGCAAAACAAAAACTGGATGCGACCGAACTGGATCTGAATCGTATCGAAGATCTCTTGTTTGAAATTTCAAATAATCTTAGAACGCTGGAGAGCCAAGCGAAAAAAGCTGAGAGATACCTACAGATAAAAGGCGAGTATAAGAATGTAAGTGTGGAGTTTGTCAAGGCTTCACTCGAAGATTTTAATAGCACGTATCAAACCCTCAATACCCAGCAGCAACATGAGGTGGATACCATCCTTGCCATGGAAACAGTCATCGCTACAGAAGGCGCGGCGTTGGAAGAGCAAAAGTTGGAACTCACAAAACGTGAAGAGGAATTGCATCATTTGCAAAAGACCTTTAATGAGCTGGTTAGTCAGTTGAGAGGATTGGAGAACGATAAGAATCTTTCGTCTCAAAAAATTCAACATCTGAATGAACTGATCAAAAATATTCAACGTGGTATAATTGAATCAACGACGCAATCTGAAAACCTGAGTAAGGCCACACAACAGGCAGAAAGTAACCTGGCTAACGAAGAGGAAACGCTTTCAAAATTTAAAATACGACTCGAAGAATTACGCTCCGGATTGGATACGAAACGTAGTGTATACGATACGCAAAAAGAGGAGGTCGACAAGTTGCGTAATGAACATCAGCAATTGCAAATCCACCAGTTCGACGCAGAAAAAAAGGTAGCCATTGCAGAAAATAATATTAATAACCAGCAACGATCGATCGTTCAATTGGAAGAAGAAAATAAGAACCGTCATAGCGAAATTGCCAAACAGGAATTCCAGAAAATGGAACTTTCAGATAAGGTAGAGGTTACAAAAGTGGCACTCGAAGAACTTACCAGGAAACAGGAAGAGGCAACTGCTAAATTGCTAACCTCTCAGTCTGAACTGGAAGAGCATCGTGTGAATTTATTTGAAGAGAATAGGAAACTCGATGCCCGTCAGAATGAATATAACCTATTGAAATCCTTGGTGGATAGTCTTGAAGGATATCCCGATAGTATCAAATACCTGAATAAGAATGCCCAATGGCCTCATGGTGCCCGATTGTTGTCTGAATTGCTGAGTGTGAAGGAAGAATACAGGGTTTGTATTGAAGGCTATCTCGATAAATACCTGAACTATTATGTGGTAGATACACCCGAACAGGCCTATGAAGCCATCGACTTATTGAAGAATAATAAGAAAGGGAAAGCAGGCTTTTTTATCCTGTCGGAACTGGAAGCAAAACCTGTGGTGGAAGATATTCCGGAAGGAAGTGTGAGCGCCTTGGATGTCATCAGTTTTGATGAAAAATATGGGGCGATCTATAAATACTTGTTGCACAATGTCTGTATATCGGATGATCTTGGTGTCATGAATCCAGGCAAATCGGTCATCCTCCAAAAAGATGGAACCGGGTTTAAAACCAATAAACGTATTGTTGGTGGTTCGGTTGGTATTTTTGAAGGGAATAAGATCGGTCGTACACAACGATTGGAGAAACTGAATACTGATATTAAAGGATTGGCAGAATCAGTGGCGTCCTTCAAATTAAAAATTACTGAAACACAGAATTTGATTGTTGGATTTAATCAGGCCGTTAAAGATGATCAAATCCGCCGCACGCGAGAGGAACTAAATAGAACCGAGAATACCATTGCACAGCTTGAACATAGGGTGGAGAATTATAATCAACAGATCGATCAATCGGTCAACCGGATCACGCAATTGAACGATCAACTTACACAAACGAAACGCTCGATCGAGGATACACAGAAACTTCATGTGGAGATGAAACAACAAATGACCTTTGCGTTTGATAACCTTCAACAAAGTCAGCAAAAATTTTCCACAGCAGAAGCAGAGTATAATAAATCGAACGAAGAGTATAACCAACATACGATTATCATTGCAAGGCAACAAAGCCGCATCAATGAGATCAATCATGAACGTGGAATTCGTACGCAACAGATCGAAGAGTTGATAGTGAAGATCAATTCGGGCGGACAACAATTGGTGGATACTCAAAAACAATTGGCAGAAACTACTACTCAACTATCTACGCTTGAGGAGAAATTGTATAAAGCCTTGCAGGATAAAGAAGCCGGCGAAAAGAGTGTAAATGAGAAGGATCAGGCGTTTTATAATTTCAGAAATGAACTGACAGAAAAGGAAAGTGCGTTGAATCGAAAACGTCGGGAGAAGGAACAAAGTGAGGCGCAACTCACCACCATCAAAGATAAGCTGACAGAGATGAAACTTCAACTGGCTTCTATGAAAGAGCGTTTGCATGTCGAGTTCAGAATAGACCTGGATGATGTATTGAAACAACCGCGAGAAGGCGAACAAAGTATTGAAGAGCTTACCGCTGAGGTTGACAAACTGAAAAAACGAATTGATAATCTGGGCGAAGTCAATCCAATGGCTGTGGAAGCTTATGGGGAAATGAAAAGCCGTCACGATTTTATACAAGAGCAGAAGGCCGATTTGACGAATGCGAAAGACAGCCTGATGAAAACGATTGAGGAAGTGGAGGCGACCGCTAACCAAAAATTCAAGGATACGTTTGAGAAAGTGAAAGAAAATTTCATCAATGTATTTCATGCATTATTCACACAGGATGACATGTGCGATATGAAACTCGTAGATCCGGATAACTTGGCCGAGACCGCCATCGAGATTTATGCACAGCCAAAAGGAAAGAAACCAAGTACGATTACACAACTTTCGGGAGGGGAGAAAACGCTGACATCAGCCGCCTTCCTGTTCGCGATCTACCTCATCAAGCCGGCTCCGTTCTGCGTACTGGATGAAGTAGATGCACCGCTGGATGATGCCAATGTGGGCAAGTTCACAAAGATGATTAGGCAGTTTTCAAACAATTCCCAGTTCATTATTGTGACCCACAATAAGCAAACCATGGCCAGTGTGGATGTGATCTATGGTGTGACGATGCAGGAAGCCGGTGTGAGTAAATTAGTACCGGTAGATTTTAGGAGTTTGAATTAGAAGGGATGAATTGTAGTGCGTCACGCTCCTCGTCACCCTACCAATTTCAAAAGTTCACAGTATAATCCTACAGGCTCTATAAGTGAATTAACATCCAAACCGCTTAAAAAAGTAATTTAAGTATCTTTGACTACAAACTTTATAAATCATATAATGACAGAATCGATATCCATAAAAAACTTAGGTCCCTTAAAAGATGTTCATATAGAGAATATTAAACCATTTACTGTTCTTATCGGGGAGTCGGGAAGTGGGAAAAGCACATTAATGAAAGCCATTGCATTATTTAGGTGGATATATAAAATGCACAACATTCGTTCCTATTTAAAGCACAGTAAAATATCAAAATCGCCTTTTAGATTTAGAATGGAGACTTATCTAAAAAATTGCGGATTTGAGCAATTCATAAAAGCCGATACAGAAATAATTTATACTACAACATTTGACGAGAATAGAAGCTATCAAATAACATTTAGCAAATATAATTTGTCAGGGACAGGCAACGATAAATTAATTAATAAGGACGACATATACTTTAATAAAGTAAGCTTCATTTCAGAAACAAGAAATATCATTCCACTTTGGTCTGATAAAGGGGCTTCATTTTCTGGAGGATATTTGGGCTTTTACTTTCACGAAGTTTATAGAGATTTCGAGTTGGCCTCTGAAACTGTGAAAGAACTTGATTTGAAATTTTTAAACTTAAAGTTTGCTGTAAGAAGAACCAATTCAGGTAAAAAATATACAATTCAATCCAGTACAAAGGAGGCTTTTGAAATTGATTTTAAAAACAGTTCATCTGGTACACAAACTTCTGTTCCAATATCTCTTATTACACAATATTTTTCAAAAAAATTCAACTTTGAGGACGCATTTAATCGTTCTGTATTGAACTATTTATCTAACACTGATAATTTGACTGATTTTAAGGCAGTTAAAAATCTAAGTGAAATAAACAAAAAAATATTTATTCACATCGAAGAGCCGGAACTAAGTCTTTTTCCTGATGCTCAAACACAGCTTATAAATGACTTAGTAAATAAATGTTTTATTACAAACGATAATTCAATAGAACTATTTTTATCAACCCATAGCCCCTATATTATTAATCATTTAAACTTGCTCATAAAAGCTTTTGACAAAGACAAACTTATCAACGGTGCTAAAATTGATTATGATAATTTAGCTGTTTATCAAGTTGTTAATGGTGAACTTGAAAATTTAATTGCCCAGAATGAGAGGCTGGTAAATACGAACCCTCTCTCTGAAACAATTAACAATATTTATGATCAATATACAGCACTTAATTAGTTTATGGAAACATTATTAAGAAATGACTTTACAGCACATTATGGTTTGCCCACTTCAACTACATCTAATATTAGCATAAGCACTGCTGCTCCATACTTCGAGATTGAGGATGATGAATATAGGGAAATACATCTTCATCTAATTCCTGGAGTTGGAATGGCTGGTTATAGAAATCTAAATAGCTATGCTGCTACAATAATCAATTATGACAAATTCATAACGGGTCTGCCTCATGTATTTCAACAAGGGAAAGAAAGATGTGATTTAATTGTTCATACGACTAATCAACGCTATTTTCTTCTGAATGAACTTAAAGACAGAAAGCCAAAAGACAGAGTGAGGACAAAATCTATTTCTCAATTATTGTCCTCATTAACTTTGATAATGAGTGTTCCTGCTATTACAACTTTTGCGAACAGTCATGTATTTCGGCATTGTTGCTTTTTTAATAAGCAATCAATGTCACCACCAACTATAACAGCAACGACGGCATTCAATCGGTTAGGTACTATAATTACCGTTGGACTTAGAATGTCAAAGCCTGCAATTGAAGCATTTGGCTTTGAGTTTTGGGAATATTCGGGTAATCAAGTTTATAATTTGTAGACGACACAGTTTACTGCCGCCCAATATCTTAAGAACCCTTTAATTTGCAGATTATGAATATTGAAGACATACGCGATTTTGCACTTTCTCTTCCAGATGTGGAAGAAGCTTGTCCTTTCGGTCCGACCGTGGTCGTGTTTAAAATTGTCAAGATCTTTTTGTTGTTACCATTGGATACAGACGATGTACGCTTCAATGTAAAATGCGATCCGGAAAGAGCCATACAACTTCGACTTGATTATCCCGATGTGGTCCTGCCAGGTTATCATATGAACAAGGCTCACTGGAATACCATCATCGCTGACGGAAGACTGACTGATGAACAACTGAAGCAATTCATTACAGATTCGTATGATCTGATCAAACCTAAAAAGAAAGAGTAGGCATGCATACAGATGAAGAAATCATAGCCGGTACTACAAAGTGGATCAGGGATGTGGTGATCGGTTGTAATTTTTGTCCCTTCGCGGCTAAGGTGGTCCGCGAGCAAAAGGTCCGTTATGTGGTCTGGAGAAATCTAAGTGACGAAGAATGTCTTCAATATTTTCTGAATGAATGTATTCTGCTTGATGAGGATGAGC
>Ga0335397_10007592_pt1 | contig 13791 bp, 10 predicted proteins | sample MAT04_FD_205740 | JGI IMG/M metagenome (GOLD analysis project Ga0335397, IMG submission 205740) | Freshwater microbial communities from Lake Fryxell liftoff mats and glacier meltwater in Antarctica - MAT-04 (spades assembly) (version 2) ...
CGCGGGTGACTTCGGCTCTTCCTTGGCCGGTTCCTTCGGCGTCTCTTTGGGCGCTTCCTTAGGTTCCACCTTTATCGATCCGGTCGGCACGATCTTCATCTTGCCCGTGTCGATCAGTTTCTTGTACTTCTCCCACTCCGACGGATCGTCCGCTTCGAGGCTCTTGTACTTACCTTCTTCGATTACGCCATTTTTCTCGTCAACGCCCGGCGTTGCCGCGGCGGAAACGGTGGGGGCTACGACCGGTGGCGGACGGCTTTGCGCCGTCTTGATGCGCTCCTGGTTCTCCGCCTCCATAATCTTCTTGTTCAGCTCAGCGTACGGTTTGGGAAACGCTTCCAGCCGTTTTTTAGCGTGAGTGCGGTCGTCTTCAAAATCGACTTCCTTATCGTTGACGCGGCGTTTGAAGGTATTGGGATAATCGTAAACGCCCTGCCAGGCATTCATCGAATCGTCCATCAGCTTCTTGGCTGTTATCAATTCTTCAAGTTTGTCGCTCTTGGCTTTTTCCTTTGCCTTGTCGTACCAACCTTCGGCCTGGTCGTATGACAGCAGCACCGCAGTCGCGTCTTCAGGAAGCACTGTGACGACAGTGGCCTTGCGATTGGGCTTGATGAAAAAGATGTAACCGATGGTGCCGAGGATCAGGACGAAGAGCACGCCGCAGGCGATCATGGCGATCAGCTTCGGCATGTCGCGGCCGGCGCGCGCGGGAGGCGCGCCTGCGCTTCGGCGTGAGGAACCGGTGGCGGAGGGAACACCCGGCGTGCGGGCCGAAGGCCGGCTCGGCATCCCGGATGCTCTCTTCGCCACCGGCTTGATCACCGGTTTTGTGGCGTCTGACGTGTCTGAATCAGCAGCCTTATTGTCACCTGCGGACGCAGCAGCGGCGGCCAAGCCGGCCGCCGCTGCAACGCCCACTCCAACACCTGCTGCTGTTTTTAAGACACTGCCTTCGCCACGGGCTTTCTTGCCCTTTTTCTTGCGCTTGGGCTTTTTTTCGTCGTCGTCGTCTTCAGAATCGCCTTCTTCTTCGTCTTCTTCATCATCATCATCGTCGTCATCATCATCGTCGTCGTCTTCATCGTCCTCGTCGTCTTCATCATCGTCGAGGTCGTCGTCATCTTCGTCTTCTTCGTCATCTTCGTCGAGGTCGTCGTCCTCTTCGTCGAGGTCTTCCTCGTCTAGCTCTTCTTCATCGATTTCTTCTTCGAGTTCTTCGTCGTCGGCGTCTTCTTCTTCTTCTTCTTCCTTCTCTTCTTCGTCCTCGCCTTCTTCGTCGTCCTCTTCGTCGTCTTCTTCTTCTTCGTCCTCTTCTTCGTCGTCTTCAGTTTCTTCGTCGTCTTTAACCTTCTCTTCTTCGTCGTCCTCATCTTTGGGCTTTTTTCGCGCCAACTCGTCATTCTCGCGTCGGCGTGACGGCGGCCCGGATGGGTTAGTAGGTTTGCCTGGTTTGGACGGTAGAGCCATGAATGTAGTGCCTCCTCTCGATTTATTCGTTTCTCTGGTCGATCCTGCACAATTCGAGTACCGGACTTTCGCTCCGGCGTCAACTCAATTCATGCTACTTCCTATGGAGCGCCCAGCTACTTGATAGACAACTTACGCTTACACCGCACTTTTCACACTCTAGAGTCGCGCGTAGTAAAAGTAACAATTCACTTTATCAAGCTCGACTCATTCGATTGCATCACTCTGGTGCGAAAATTCACCAGCGGCTGCAACAGCTTGCTGACCAGATCGCGCAGTGCCGCCTCATCATGCTTGCTTCGCAAATTCTGAGCAAATGAAAAAGTCTGTCCATCTAGAACTCGCACGCCTTTTGTCTCGGCAATGCCGTGCATCGCTCGATCCGCATCTTTTAAATCCCAGCCATGAAGCTTGAATATGATGCGGCCTTCTTCATTGTCCAATCCAATATAGGGCACGCGCGCCAGACGAGCATGGCGGCGCAGCTTCGCCTCGTCGAACATGCGCTGCGCCGTGCCCGGCAGCGGCCCGAAGCGGTCGACGAGATCCGCGCGCAGTCCGTCAATTTCAGCATCCGTATGCGAATCGTCCAGGCGTCTGTAAATTTCAAGCACCACCTTGTCGTCCTGCACATATTCTTCGGGAACGTACGCCGCGCCGCGAAGCTGCAGATTGACTTCGATCTCTTCCTCGCGCACTTCGCCGCGCAGTTCACGCACGCTGGCATCGAGCAGTTTGCAGTACAGGTCGTAGCCGACTTCGACGATCTCGCCGGATTGCTGCCGGCCGAGCACATTGCCGGCACCGCGAATCTCCAGATCTTTCAGCGCAAGCTGGAATCCCGCGCCCAATTCATCGAACTCTTCGAGCGCGCGCAGGCGGCGCAGACCTTCGGGCGTCACGCCGCTTTTTTCGGGCAGCAGCAGATAACAGTACGCCTGCAGATCGCTCCGCCCGACCCGGCCGCGCAGTTGATGCAACTCCGAGAGTCCGAACTTGTTCGCTTCGTGAATCAGAATCGTGTTGGCGTTGGGAATATCCAATCCGGATTCGACGATCGTGGTACTGACCAGCACATCCACGTCGCCCTTTAGAAACGAGTCCATCACTTCTTCAAGGTCATCGGCGTCGAGCTGCCCGTGTCCGACGGCGAAGCGTGCTTCGGGAACCAGTCCGGCGAGCTGGTCGCGGAATTCAAGGATGTCGTGCACGCGCGGATGAACCACGAAGACTTGGCCGCCGCGGCTGATCTCGCGCAGGATTGCTCGACGCAAAAGATCGTCCGAGACGCGCGCGACTTTCGTGGTGATGGAGCGGCGGTTGCGCGGCGGCGTAGTCAGGTTGGAGATGTCGCGCAGCCCCAGCAGCGCCATATGCAGCGTTCGCGGAATGGGCGTCGCCGTCAGCGTCAACACGTCGATCGACCTGCGAAGCTGTTTGAAAAATTCTTTATGCTCGACGCCAAAGCGCTGCTCTTCGTCGATCACCGCCAAGCCCAGATCCTTGAAGCGCACGTCTTTTTGAAGCAGGCGGTGCGTGCCGATGACCACGTCGACGCGACCGTTCGCCAGACGCTCCAGCAGGCGTTTCTGCTGCGCAGGTGTTTTAAAACGCGAGAGCACCTCGACGGTGAATGGGTATCCGGCGAAGCGTTCCTTAAAGGTGCGGCCGTGCTGCTCCGCCAGCAGCGTGGTGGGAGCGAGCACCGCGACCTGCTTGCCGCTGGCGGTCGCTTTGAACGCGGCGCGCAATGCGACTTCCGTCTTGCCGAAGCCGACGTCGCCGCAGATCAGGCGGTCCATCGGACAGGTCGCTTCCATGTCCTTTTTCACCGCGGCGATGGAATCGATCTGATCGACGGTCTCGTCGTACGGGAATGCTTCTTCGAACTGCTCTTGCCACTCGCCGTCCGGCGGATAAACGATGCCCGGCAGGTTGCGTCGCACCGCCTGCACGCGCAGCAGGTCTTCGGCGATATCGCGAATGGCGACCGCGGCGCGCTGTTTCTTGCGCGCCCAGACTTTGCTGCCGATCGTGGAAAGTTCAATGTTGGCGTGGCCGCCGATGTATTTGCTGACCCAGCCGATATGCGTCGCCGGAACGTAGAGCTTTACTTCATTGTTAAAGAGTAGCGTTAGATAATCTTCGGTGCGTCCCGTTTTTTCAAGCCGAGCCAGGCCCAGGTAGCGCGCGATGCCATGCGCCGCGTGCACGACATAATCGCCGATCTGCAGATCCATTAAGTGCTGAATTGCAACCGTGCCGGGCGCGGCCTTTTTCTTGGGAAGCGCGACGCTCTTGTTCCCGCTTAGTGCGTGTTTGCTGAGGCCCAGGATCTCGCGGTCGCTGATCGCCAGCAATCCCGCGTCGCGCAGGTCGAATCCGCCGGAGAGTTTTCCGAGCGAGATATGGAGCAGTCCGTTCTTCTCGCCGCTGACGACGCCTGCGTCGTTGAAGAGCACCTGCAAGCGCGTGCGATGTCCGGGCGTCTCGCACACTACAAACGTCTGCTCGCGCTCGGCGACGGCGCGTTTCCAGGCGTCGGCGGTATGGCTGATCTCGCCCTGCAGGCGCTGCACGGTTTTGCAATTGATCGGAATCGCGGCCGCGTCCTCGCTGAGTTGCGGGAATGTCTCCACGTGCGGTTGCGCAGGCTTTTTCGAATCGTCGGCAGGCGCATCGAGATTCTTCGAACTGTCGAACTCATCGATAAGCTGCACGGATTCGAACTTCTCACGCGCGCGTGCCAGCAGCGTTTCAAGATCGAATAAAATCGAGCGTCCCGAGACGAGGCTGGCGGCGTAAAGCTCCGCGCGCTGCCGCAGGCGGTGCGGGTCCTGCAGAACCAGCAGCGTGCCCGCGGGCAGATGATCGAGCAGCGCGTACGGTCCGGCCGCGGCGCCTGGTGAAAAAAGTTTCTTCAACGAGTCCGGCGAGGCATCTGCGAAGCTGATCTCGTCGACGCTCTCTTCGGAGCGCTGCGACATCGGATTGAAAGGTTTGATCGACTCGATCGTCTCGCCGAAAAAGTCGAGCCGGTACGGCGTCTCGGACGTGTATGGAAAAATATCAAGGATGCCGCCGCGCAGCGCGAATTCGCCGCGCACTTCGACCTGCCCGACGCGTTCGTAACCGGCGTCGCCAAGCTGCCGTCCGAGCAGAATCGGATCGTGCTCCGTGCCCGTGCGCAGCCGGATGAATGCGGCGCTCTCGCCCGGTGATTCGGTGGGCTGCATCAGTGCTGTGATCGGCGCGATCAATACAAACGTCTGCGGCAGATCGTTGAGTGCTCCGCCCTGATCGGATGATGACCGGCGCGCGACGGGATTGCGAATCTCGCGCAGCCGGTCCGTTGCTGTGCGGCGCCCGGCCAGCGTCATGCCTTCTGGGCGGTCGGATTCCGTTGGCAGTACGTCCCACGCGGGAAACGCGGAGCACTCCAGCGCCAGGCCGCGCCGAAGTTCTTCAGGCAGAGACAACGCCGAGGGCGCGCCGCGGTCTTCCCAGTCGCTCGCCGACGCCAACTTCTCCGCGCGCCCGGTTTTTACCGACGCCGGACTTCCCGCTGCTTCATGCAGAGCCGTAAAGGTGCGCAGATCGTTCAAGGCATCGAGCGCCGCCTCGGGCCCTTCAACGACGAACAAGACGACACTGGTACCGTCTTTTTTTGAAGCGCGTTTATCGCCGGCACAAATTGCGCCCGAACGTGCCAGACCCAGCGCGCCGGCCAGCAGCGAGCGCGAGGCGCCCAACAAACCACTCAACACCGCATGTCTGGTTTGAGAACCGCGATGTGCGAAGGGGGCTAAAGACGGCAGAGCGCAGAGGCGCTCAAAAGGAGTGCGAACAGCCATGCTGGGAATCATTAGAATTGAAAAGACGACTGTAGGGAAGGGAAATCCGTGGGGGAAAGTTAGCTGACGCCGCGCTTTCTCCAGCCCTCTAACCACATGGCCGCGATCTCCGGCCCGTAGACGCGCTCCGTTAATTGGCGCATTCGTTCCACTTCGGGCAAATGGGCGGGAATCGAAGCCAGAACCATTTCGCGCGCGGCGTCAAACATGCGCGCACCCATTTGCAATCGGGTCTCGCCCGGGAGGGCCATCAACTTTTCACGAATGAAAGCTTCGATTTCGGGGGAGGTATCGTTCATTGGTGGCACTTCTTCCAGAGTTCACTCAGATTCAACTGGGCGGACCAGTTCTCAATGTACATCTCGTCGCATCCAGTAGACACTAGATTTTTAATATCCCGAATTTGAATCTCCGAGAAAGTATCTTTAGCCCAGAATAGTTTGGAAATAATCAAATCTTCCTTACTGGCAATCCATATGTCGCGATTACGCACACGAAAGTTTACTCGACGTTCGAATTCCATTTTGCGAAACGGACTGTTTTTCCGCACAATAACATCCACCTTGATCATACTCTGTAAATGAACGGCGTTGAAAACGGATTCACGTTTGATCGCCTGAGTGACGGCCTCGTCCGAAATGTAATAATCCGTTTCAAACAGCTTTACCGCACGTTCGGCATCAGCAGGTTCAAGCGCCACAACCAGGTCAATATCACGAGTCATGCGCGGCTGCGCATAGAAGTTCATCGCGGTTGAACCCGTTAGCATATATGGAAATCCACCTGCATCCAGCCGGGAGGTAGCATCAAGTAATACATCCGTTTCGTTAAACATACTGCAGGTCGCCCCTACACTTACTTCCCCACCGCATTCAGCGTCGCCCCGATCACCACGGCCGTGTACTTCACCAGTTCGTCGATGGGGATGCGTTCGTCGGCCATGTGGGGCATGGAGTGGTCGCCGGGTCCGAAGGCCGCGGCGGGGATGCCGGCCCAGATGAGCTGCTTGCAGAGCGTTGCGCCGCCGACTCCGATGAAGCGCGGTTCTTTGCCGGTCATGTCGGCGATCGCCTTGAAGAGCGCCTGCGCGACGGGCTGGTCGGGCTTCACTTCGGACGGCGCCAGCTCGGCGATCTTCTCCACGTCGACAGATGTTCCCTTGCGGCGCGTCACGATCTGCTCGGCCATTTTGCGTAGTTCGTGCGCCACGCCGTCGCCGCTCTGCCAGGGCAGATAGCGGACGTTGTACACGGCGGTCGCTTTTCCAGGCACGATGTTATGCGCGATGCCGCCGTCGGCTTTGGTGATCGAACAGGTCGTGGGAGAGAGCAGCGGGTGCTTGCGGTCGCTGCCGTGCGGGTGCCAGTTTTCGGTCAGGTACATCATCTCGGCCAGAGCCGCCAGCGCGGAGACGCCCTCCTGCGGCGTGCTGCTGTGCGCCTGCTTGCCGTGGAACGTGACGCGCACATTGACGAGGCCCTTCTCGGCGATCTCAACCTCTTGCAGCCAGCCGGGGATGTCCGGCACGAAGGCCATGTCGGCCTTCACGCCCTTCTCCTTAAGGAGCCAATCCAGGCCCAGGTCGGAGCCGTGTTCTTCGTCGGCGATCGCGCCGGCCATCAGCGTTCCTTTAAATTCGCCCTCGACGGTCTTCAAATAATCCACTGCCGCGAGCAATCCGGCGAGCGGGCCTTTGTCGTCGGTCGCGCCGCGCCCCCAGACTTGCCCGTCTTTTACGACGCCTCCGAAGGGCGGGACGCTCCAGCCGTCGCCAGCGGGCACGACGTCGGTGTGAGCGGGAATGAAGAGCCGCGGGCTGGCGCCGGAGCCGATCTCCGCGATCAGGCTGGTGCGGCCCTCGCCGGGATCGTAGGTCTTGAATGAAATCTTCCGTTCGTCACAGAAGCGCGCGACGTATGCCACGGCGAGATGCTCGTTGCCGGGCGGATTGGTCGTGTCGATCTGAATCAGCTCGCTTAACAGGCGCGTAACGAGTTCGCGGCGCGCTTCGGCGGCGGCGAGAATGGTGTTGCGATCAATTGGCATGAGTGGTTCCTGAGTTTCCCATCGATAGAATCGATGCAGAGCGCCCGCTTGTCCAGTCTGTGACCGTATTTCTTTGAGTCACCCGGACGATAGTGTAAAACAGTAAGCATGGATGGTGACTGAAATCGAAGCTTGCAGACATAAAACGAAAATAGGAACTTGATCATGTCCGACGTCAAAGCCGCAGGAGTCATCTGTTTCGCGCAGGAAGGAAAAAAGACGCTTTTCCTGATGCTCCGCTCCAGCAAGCATGGCGAGTGGGGTCCGCCCAAAGGCCACGCTGAGCCTGGCGAGACCGAAATTGAAACGGCCACCCGGGAATTTTTTGAAGAAACCGGGCTGCGCCGGATCAGCTTCGAAAGCGGGTTTCGCGAGAGCATCACGTACAACGTCGAGAAGAAAGGCAATAAGTGTCTGAAAGAAGTGGTCTTTTTTCTCTGCCGCATCGACCCGGATTTAGTTCAGATCTCCGCCGAGCACAGCGAAATTCATCTGGGCACCATTGATGAAGTTGAAGTGCTGATTTTGCACGAGGACGTTAAAGCGGTGTTTCGCAGAGCCCAGGAATTCATCACCGCGCCGGAACGGAATTGAGCCGGTTTTTGTCTATTTATTATTTAGCGTCGAGCCTATCCAGCGACGCCACCGCGGCTTGGCGCACGCCCTCGTCGTCGTCCTCCAAGACGTAGAGCAGCGCCTCCATGGCACTCTTATCGCCGATGACTCCCAGCGCCAGAGCGGCTGCTTTGCGCACCTCCGGCTGCTTGTCCTTCAACAGAGCCTTTATCGCCGGGACGATTTTTGAATCACGTGTCAGCGGCAACGCCGCGGCGGCCAGAGCGCGGCATTGTGGATTCTTATCATTCAGCGCGCGCATCAGCGCATTCACCGCGGCCGAAGTACCGTTTTTTGCAAGCTCGAGAAAATCGGCATCGATTCCGACGCAGCGCTGCCAGCGCGAATCGCCCAATCGGCGCAGCGCTTTAACGACCGTCTTGCGAATCTCGGGCTGCCCGTCGGCCAGCAGCAGAAGCAGCGGTTCCGCTGCTCTCTTGTCGCTCCATTTGCCCAGCGTTCGCGCCGCGACCGCACGCACAAAATCATCCCGGTCCTCAAGTGCGTCGATGACTTGCTGCACGGCCTGGTAATTGGTGTACTCGCCGAGAATTCTAGCCGCATTGGAACGCACGGCTTTTTCCGGATCCTTCAGCGCCTTGAGAATCGCCGGAACCGCGCGGCTCTCGTTGAAACCCGCCAGCGCCGTCAGCGCCGCGTGACGCACCTGGGCCGATTCATCCTTGAGAATATCGATCAGCGGATCGATGGCGCGCTTATCCTTCATCGCTCCAAGCGCTTCGATCGCCGGGACAAACCGCGTGCGGTCCGCGCCGTTGAGATTCTTAAGCTGGCTCTTGAACTCCCATTCAAGTTTGATCTTATCGAGCATTCAATATCCCGTTTAACCGTTGGTGTTTATGGAGCGCGGGCGCCCCGCGACCGCCTTTTTTTTATGTTAAATTCGTCCGGCGACCCACGGGCAGTCCAACAACTGCCCGTGCTACCTCAGCCGCGCCAGAGGCGGTCGCGCATTTTATCCAAGCCGATTCTAACACACATATTCTTGAGTTGCTGGCGCGCGATGCCGTTCATTCCAGTGACCTGCAACCCCACGCTGCAATGCGCCGTCTTGGTGACGTGTTCCTTGCGCTTGACGTGGCAGACTTTGCAGATGCCCTGCACGTGGTCGGGTTGCAGATTCAGTATCACGCGCATATGGCGCAAGCCGTGCTGCGACTCTTCAGCGAGGAGGTCGAAGGCGCCGCGCGGCAATTCGATCTTGAATCCTTCTTCGCTGATGTCTGTGGTCATGCCTTCGAACATCGGGCCTTCTGGATTGGCCTGCTCGTCGCAAACCTGCACCGAGATGGGAAGCTCAGCTTTGATTCGCGCCGACTTGCGCACAATCTGGTTGCGGCTCGGGCGTAGTTCGTTAAGCACGTGAGCGATCTGGTGATCGGGCGCCAGAAACACTTCGATGTGTTTGCCGGCAAAATCTTCCAGTTCGGCAATCCGCTGCGGCGTCATGGGGTGTTTGGCCGCGACGCAGATCATCTCCGGCGATTCATAGTAGGGCACAAATTCATGCTTCAGCATCAGCGGAAACGGAAACTTCGTCTGAGCCAGCTTCGGGATGTCATTCTCGGGCAGTTCCACCATCGGCAGCCCCGATTGCAGGGAGAGCGCGCGGCAGACTTCAATCGGCGTCAGCAGACCCATGCGGATCAAATACTGTCCCAGGAACTCACGCGTCATGCTCGCCTTCCGCTCGGCCTCGTCGATGTGCCGTTCGGTCAGTTTGCGTGTGGCCACCAGAATCGCACCGAGACGCTTGCCGCGATAGGTGTCCTGCAGGTCCATTGCCGCCGGATGCATGATCGCCGATGACGAACGCACGTTCACCGCTTCCGGCACCGGATCAGGCGGCGGCAACGGCGTCGGAGGAAGCTCTTCAAAACGTTTGCGCATCATCGTCGTGCGCGGCATGGGTGGCAGCGTTTTTGGCTTTACGATTGGAAGCGCGAAATCTGTATCCGTTCCCGTGGCCGGCGGCTCATCTATGTAGCGCTCCGGATGCAGAACTTTCGCCGCCTCTTCCAGAGTGGCGACCTGAAAGGCGGTCAGGTTTGCAAACTGGAGAGTGATGTCGATCTTCTCGTCGCTTGTTTGAATATGAGCGACGCTGGCGACGACTGCAAAATGGTTGAGCAGTGTGCCGGACGAAATCTCGACACTCAGCAACATGTTCAGATTCAATTTTTCGCGCCAGGATTGAACCGTCTCGAAATCCAGTCCGCTGTGCGGCGCAATGCATTTGCAACCTTTGCCACTGAGTTCCACCAGCGTGCAGACCAGGGTCGGCATTCGAAACTGATGCAATAGCACGAAGCCTTTGTCGAGGCTTAAACGAACGGCGTTAAATGGGTTTTCGGGATTTTGCATAAGCACCCTCATCCAATCTTAAGTGAGTCCAGTGTGGATAAAAGAGTTTGAAACGATTCAACTGTCAATCGTTTCAAACTCTTTTCCCTTCATTAACAAACACGGGACTCAATAGGCTACTTTCGTAAAACCGATATATACCACAGGCTTCTGGTTTTTCATCAAAGAGGCGCCGCAATTTTGCTCCGGCTGGAGTGCAAACTACAAAAGACTCGCCGACTCGCTCTCCAGCAGCAGCGTGCACTGTTTCTGTGTGCGCAGAAACGAACCGGGGCAGGCAGTTCCGACGGGGCCGTTGAGCGAATCGCGGACGGCTTTAGCCTTTCGCTTTTCGGGGACGATCGCCAGCATCGCCTTCGCCGAACAGAGCGCGGGGATGCTCAGCGTCAGCGCGTATTGCGGCATCTTTTCGATGCTGGGGAAGTGCCCTTCGCCCACCTGCTGCTGGCGGCAGCCTTCGTCAAGCTTCACGATTTTGACGAAATGAGGATCGTTGAAATTGGCGACCGGCGGATCGTTGAAGGCGATGTGCCCGTTCTCGCCGATGCCCAGACAGCAGAGATCAATCGGCTGCGCCTTCAATAAGGAGCCGTATCGCTCGCACTCGGCGATCGGTTCGAGCGCGTCGCCTTCGACATAATGAAAAACCTTCGGCTTGACGCGCTGCTCAACGCGCTCGCGCATGTATCTCCGGAAACTGGCCGGGTGATCTTTCGAAAGGCCGAGGTACTCGTCCATGTGAAAGAGCGTGATCTTCGACCAGTTGAGATCGTGTTTGATCAACTGTTCGAGAAACTGAAGCTGAGAATTTCCAGTCGCCAGGATAGCCGCAGCGCTGCCGTTTTTATCGATCGCAGCCTTGAGCAAGCCATGCGCAAGGCGCGCGGCATCGACGGCCATGTCGGCCTGCGTGCTGTACACCCGCACGGCGAGGGAGTCCACTGAGAATATTTTTGTCGTCTGAGACATGCGCGCCCTCTCTTGTGTTGGCACAGAATTCTGTCTATAGTCTTACGAGAAGGAGGTATTCGATGCCACGCGCAATTGACGTCAAGGCTCTGGAAGATTATCGCATCTGGCTGAAATTTGACGACGGCATTGAGGGCGTTGCGGACTTGTCCGGCTACAAGCGCGACGGGGTGTATGCCATTTGGAGCGATTGTAACGAATTCCGAAAAGTTCAGGTGGGAAACAGCGGTGAAATTGCGTGGGGCGCACAACTCGACCTTTGTCCGGACGCGCTTTATCTAAAAGTTACCGGGAAAATTCCTGAGGACTTGTTTCCGCGATTGAAAGCAACAGCGCATCATGCCTGAGATCAGCCGCTTCTTCGGCATCGTAATCAAAATTTATTTCAGCGATCATCTTCCTCCACATTTTCACGCTGGGCTTGGTAACGGAGTGGGCAGCACTACATCAGATCGAACTTCTTGATTCATGGGAAAGAGCAAGACGGGGAGAAGTCCTTAATCGTATTGACCCATTGGAACGAAACGCAACCGGGGAAAACCACAATGAAACTCCGCTTTCACGGCGCCGTCCGCACAGTTACCGGCTCGCTGCATATCGTTGAAACATCGCGCGGCGAGATCATCCTGCTCGACTGCGGCATGTTTCAAGGGCGCCGGTCGGAAGCCAAGATACGCAACACAACGTTGCCGGTGGATCCGACGCGCGTCAAGGCGCTGGTGCTCAGTCATGCGCACATCGACCACATCGGCAACATTCCAATCTGGGTCTCCAAAGGAATGCGCTGCCCCATCTTCGCCACCGGCGCCACCGTGGATCTCTGCGGCCTGATGCTGCGCGATTCGGCGAAGATCCAGGAATTCGACGCGCTGCATGTGAACAAGAATCTGCGGCCCGGCGAACAGCGCGTCGAGCCGCTCTATACGATCCAGCACGCGGAGTCCTCGATCGCTCTGCTGCGCGGGCGCAATTACCGCGAATGGTTCGAAGTCATTCCCGGCGTCTTCGCCATCTATCACGACGCCGGCCACATCCTCGGTTCGGCCAGCATCGTGATCGAAGAGCGGACCAACGGGAGCAGCAAGCGCATTGCCTTCACCGGAGACATCGGACGGCCCGAGACGGCGATCCTGAAAGACGCGGAACCGTTTCCCTCGGGCGCCGATATCGTGCTCAGCGAGTGCACTTACGGAGACCGCGATCACGAACCGCAGTCGGAGCTCAATGAAGGATTGCGCGCGGTCATCTCGAAGACGTTCGCGCGCGGCGGCAAAGTACTCGTGCCGGCCTTCGCTCTGGGGCGCACGCAGACGATCATGTATGCGCTGCGCCAGTTGCAGCGTGAAGGAAAGCTGCCCGAGATTCCGGTCTACGTCGACAGCCCGCTGGCCAGCGGCGCCACCGAGATCACAGCGCGCCACCCGGAATGCTACGACGAAGCGGCCGAGCGGAATTTCCGCGCCGACGGCGGCCTGTTTGCCATCGACGGTTTTACCGCCGTACGTACAGCGGATGAATCCAAAGCGCTGAACAACAATCGCGAGTCCAGCATCATCATCGCCGCTTCGGGCATGTGCGAAGCGGGACGCATTCTGCATCATCTCGATCACGGTTTATCGGATGCGCGCAACACGGTCTTGATCGTCGGATTTCAGGCGGAGCACACTCTCGGGCGCCGGCTGGTCGAGAAGCAGCACATCGTCAAAGTCTTCGGCCGCGAGAAGGAAGTGCGCGCCGAAGTCGCGGTGCTCAACGGTTTCTCGGCGCACGCCGGGCAACGCGAACTGGGAAACTACCTGGACCGTTGCCGCGGCACAGGCCCGCTCTTTCTGGTTCACGGAGACGAAGCGCGCGCGACGGCTTTCCAAACTTACTTGAACGGTCGCGGCTTCGCCGACGTTCGTATTCCGACGGTCGGAGAAGAGATCAAGCTGTAAAACTTTTGAAATCCCAGGCATCTACGTTGCATCGTCCTCAGCGTGGAGGGCGATGGAGCCGACTCACTTGCCGAAAATGTTTATCAGGCCGGAGATATACGCACCCAGCCCCAGCGAGACCAGCATCATTGTGCCCAGCGAGAACTGGAAGCGGTGCGTCTGCGGCTCGGCCAGAAGGCATTTGTCCGTCAGCCGGCCGATGATCATCACCATGATGCTGTCGGCCAGAAAAAGCGCCAGAAAGCAATTGAGGCCAAAGACAAGCCCCAAGTCCTCATTGTAACCGGCCCGCCTATGGTTGACCGCACTTATCGTCCACAGACTTATACACATCATAATCACAATATAGAAAACCGGATACGCCCACGCGCCGGATTTGCTTTGCAGAATATAATTCTTGCGCGCGGCACTTTGCAGATAAAAGAGCATCACCAGCGGCCCGAGGAAGCAAACGCTGGCCATGAGGCAGCCCACTGTCCAGGTGACGCATCCGGTTTCGCGCGGCTGTCGCGACC
>Ga0335397_10007593_pt1 | contig 13790 bp, 10 predicted proteins | sample MAT04_FD_205740 | JGI IMG/M metagenome (GOLD analysis project Ga0335397, IMG submission 205740) | Freshwater microbial communities from Lake Fryxell liftoff mats and glacier meltwater in Antarctica - MAT-04 (spades assembly) (version 2) ...
GAGCGGCCGAACCCCCTGGTCAACACTGTCGTCACGCTGACGCGCCGTCAGCGTGAGGACCACCCATCCTCACTGGCCGTGTCGCGAAGACCACCACTGGTGATCATCCAGCCTGTCGCTCAACACCAGCCAACGGCAGTTGACCGCAGGCCGCGCCCCACCCAGTCGGTACCTTAACTCAGCTGACTTCATTCATGGACGCCGCCGCCCTCCGAGTCTTACCGACACGCCGCCCGTGCCTTGCCGGCTACATGAGGGGAACGTCGTCTAGGTGCCTACCCGCAGCTAGGCAGGCCGCGCGAGCACGATCTTCGAGGCTGGTGGTTTCATCCCACCTGAGGGTCGCAAGGTACTGATTCAGCGTCTCCTCTGTCCTCAGGTAAAGGGCGAGGTAGTACAGAGAGACCCCGCGGGGCCAAGTGAGCTCCGCAAGACGCTCGGGGGTCGATTGGTAGACCGCGTCGGGGTCGTACTCCTCGCCGAAGTCAGGCGGCTTGGGCAGGTCGGTGGCGGCCGGGTAATCGTTGCGGAGCCACCGGCACGTGAAGCTCAGGACGCCGTCCTCGTGTTCAGAAAGGGCGCCCCACAAATCATCAAGGGTCCGAAAGCCGCACCTGCGCAGCTGCGTCGCTCTTGCCCCGGCGTACTCGCGATCCGGCACGGCGTTGGTCGCCTCAACCCCACCCGCGAATTGAACAATAGCAAGGTCCATGCGATCCACTGTTGCGTCCCCGGATCGGATCAGCGCGTAGATTGAATCTTGATCGATTTCGACGTCGCGATGACCCTGGGCCACTTCATCTTCAATTGACGCCTGGTGTACGGTAAGTCGATCCCGGATACGCACGAACTCGTCGTCAGCGATCTCAAGCAGCCCTGCCAAGCGAGAGAACGCACGCCGCTCTGCTCGCGGCACGGCGGACTCGGACTTGTAGCCGAGGTCATGTTCGATCTCCGCCCAAGCGTGCTGGAGGACAGACCGAATCTGCAGTTCGAATCTTACGTTCTCGAACCTGCGATATTCGGGAAGAGCGGTTCGCTTCTGGGCGAGCGACGCTACGTAGTGCAATGAAAGGTAACCAAATCGATCTGGATCCAGAATCGCCCGCTTGTCGACGGAATGTTCTTTGTCGACTGTGAACTCGCGCTCTACAATCTTGGCGACAGCGTCCACATCGTCGCGCATATAGGTGATGACCCGCAGACCCAGAACGTCCGTCATTTGTTCGAAATTGGTCAGCGCCTCGCCCGCCTTAACCAACTTTCGAAGAGCTGAATCCCGCGTCTTCATCCTGTGCACGATGCTTAAGGTTGATATGCCCTCGGCGCTGAGCAGTTCCTCAAGAATCCGCCCGACCGTGACACCGAGATCAGACCTCAGTTCGAACTGCGAAGTGTAGGCGCTCTCAAACTCACGCTGCTCCATGCCAGTAGTTCTACCCGATGGACGACGGCGGTCCCCGAGCGGGGGCCTGATCGGTACGTAACCGTCGTGGACCCGGCGCCGGTCAGATCATCTCTCTCTGAGCACTGGCTTGGTGACCTCCTTCGTCGCCGCTTCGCCGGCGAGAGGGCACCGTGGGGCGTCCGCGCCGGGGCGCGACAGAACCGAGGCTCGCCAGCCGGCCACCTTTTGCACGAGATCCCTGACTCGCACGATACTTCCGCCCTACCATGTCGCCCTGGCCACTGTTGGTTGGGCGACGGGGTGACAGCGGGCCGCGGTTGCGGCGATCTAGTCGTCAAGATCCTGCCATGGAAGGGCAAGGGCGTCGATGCCCATCCTGGCTTTCACAGCCTCAGCCAGCCTGACGGCGTGCCCCGTACTCCGGGCGGCGTCCGTCACTACGAGCGATGGCTTGACGGCGTCGATGTAGTCGCACGTACCCTCGAAGTCCGCATGGTCGGTGATAGCAATTCGGCAGTATCGAGGGGTGATCTCCAAGTACGGATTATCCATCTGAGTGATTGACGCAGACAATTTTATTTTGTGCTCACCCGGCCTAAGCTCACGTTGAGGGTCGCCAGTGCCAACGAACTCAATGTAGGAGCCGGACTCACGCGCCGCCTTGCCTTCTAGGCTCGCGGGGTCCAAGAGTGCTGATTGAATGTAGCCAAATTTCGCGTGAACATCACTCTCCGCCCGCTGTCCCGGCGAACCAAGCATAGGCAGTCTACAGGTGTCGTCCAAGAGCGCTATTGCGCGCTGCAAAGTGCCCCGGTGCGCGTAGACGACAACGGTCCCCAGTTTTGCCCTCCGCAGGACTTCCTCGACAAAACGCTCCTCCGCCTGCGCTTGCGTGTAGCCACGCCGGCTGGTGTCTGGGCTTCCGTATGTCGCGTCGATTACCAGTTCGTCCACATGCATAATGTCATCGAGTGGCATCGCGAAATCCCCACTATAGCCAGTCCTGTACCCGTCCGACGCCTCCACCAACGTCTGAGCCGCGCCGACCATATGACCCGACGGCAAAAGGGTAATGCTGGCGTGACCCCCACCCTCTTCTGCAACCGCGAAGGGGGTGTCGTAGTCCAAGCCGATGAAGTTGCTCCTGAACGCAAGGTCCGCCCCGCGCATTGCGACAAGAAGGGCCTTCGTTGCCTTTGTGCAAACGATCTTCCCGGTCCCCTTACTCTCGTCGAATCCTGCAAGGTGGTCAGCGTGCACGTGTGACTGCACTCGCACCGATGCGTCATGCCGAAAGCCGTCAGCAACTATGCCGGACCCAAGATCAATGGTGCCGTCGGCGGCAATTGAGACTCGGTGGGAACTGTCCATCGTCACGCCTCCCCCAGCCAAGCGTCAAGGGCTCTATTGATCTCGGCCTCTAGGTGGTCAGCGTTGGCGGTCGCTCCCGCGTCCTGGTCCATGACCAGCACGTATCCGCGTTCGCTCAGCGAGGCGTCCAGCGTTTTAACGCCGACCGACAAAAGAGCTTGCCTCAAAAGCACAGATCTGGCCTCGATGGACAACCGGCCAATCGCCGACTGAGTCGAGTCGCTAGTGACACTGCCGATCTGGACGTAGCGCCGCTCTATTACCGGTCTTAGGCGGATCGTCTCCTCAACACCAGTCCCGACGTCGACGCCGCGTCGCAGACAGATCTGAACTGCCCCCCGAACCTCCGTGCCGCTCATCCGGTAATCGAGCGCGAGACGTGCCAACTCACGCTGCTGGGACGGCGATGACAACCGCGCCAGCTCCTGAGCTTGAGTCAAGTTGATGGATTTGGTGCTTTTGCCCCAACCGACGCTAGCGGCGATCTCTTGCGGCAGACTGGCAACACGGATGAAGCGGCCGATCATCGCGGTCGAATCGAGATGCAGTGTGCGCGCCATCGCCTCGTGCTTAACACCACGCGCCGCCTCCCGAGCCATCAGTTCACCGACCGCGGCGGGCGTCAAAGGGCGCTCGTGTGCCCCTCCCCCAACACTCGTGAGAAGCAGGGCTCGTTCGTCGGGGGACCACCACGGTTCAGGTCCCGTCATCGGTCTCAATAGCCGAGGTTGGTGAGAGCGCTCTCAATCAACTGCGCAGCTGCGTCGTCCTGCTTCGAACCCTGATCCTTCGCGTAGTTCTGCACTCGGGCGTGCACGTTGGTGGTTAGGGTGACGACGATCTGGGTAATTCTGCCCGGACCTTTCGCATCCTCGATGAGCTCCTCCACGGGAGCATCCGGCTCCGCCTCGGCATGGGCTGCCAGCTTGTCCTGTTGTGCCCCGCTCATGCCCGACATTTCGAGCGCAAGTTCCGCTGCGACCTCAGGGTCGGGTTCGCCAGAGTCCGTCTTCGATGCGGCGATGTCTTGGGCCCGCAGTGCGACCTTCAGCTTGACCTTGTCGTCGTCAACGAGATCGCGCAGCGCAGGCACGAGTCGCGGGTACTTGATGTACTCACGGAGGGTCCTCTCCGAGATTCCCGTCTGTGCGGTCACCTCCTTAATCGAGTCATAAAGCCTATAGAGGAAGAGGCAGGCTTGGATCGTGTCGCGAAGGGTGAGCGGACGACGCATCAGGTTTTCGGTCAAACTGATCGCCTTGGCCTCTGCCTCGGTCACCTTCTCGCTGAGCACCGCACACATGATTTCTGGCGGATCAAGGCGACCCTGTTCCCTGAGCCTGACGTGAGCGAGGAACCGCCTCTGCCCCGTCAGAATTTCGAATCGCTCGCTCACATCGGCAGGTGCCACCACGATGGGCTCCAGTAGACCGACAGTTGCGATGCTGTCTGCCAACTCATCGATGCCGATGCCGGTCTCGCTGACGCGAACCTGTCCCTGTCCGATCTCCAGATCGTCAAGCGGAAGGTACCGGTAGTCTTGGAACTTAGCCACGAAATCGTCTCCTGGGGGCGCTTAGGTCGTCATCTTAGAGCGATCCGCGGCTGTCACAGCTCCATTCGCCGCGTGTCCACCGGATCACGACCCACGTTCCAGGACGCGTAGAAGGTCCGCGCGCGTCCAGCCCGAGTGCTCTGCTCCCTCCACGAGTCGACCCTCGACGACGTGTTCGAACAAGTCAGCCTTGCGTTGGGCGATCTCGACGATGCGGTCCTCGACCGAGTCGACTATGCGGAAGGTGTAGACGAGCAGACTCCCTTCGCGTCCAAAACGGTGAGCCCGGGCGACAGCCTGCTGTTCCGCGGCCGGCGTCCACCACCTGTCATACAGCACTACATGGCTTGCCTCCGGGATGTTGAGTCCCACTCCGCCGGCCTTTAGGGACAGCAAGAGCATCGAACTGGTCGTGTACTCGCGGAACGACTGAAGCGCCTTGTCCCGCTTCGTCGCGTTCATATCTCCGGTGTATAGGAATGTCTTTTCTTGTAGCTCTTCAGCAAGCCACTTCAATGTTTCTGTATACTGACTGATCAGGATGACTTTTGCTGGTTCCGGAGATGGGTCTTCCAAGATGACACGTAAAGCGTCGAGCTTCACACTGGCTCCATCTGTCGATCGGTTACAAACAAGCTTCAGGCTTGTAATAAGGGCAAGCAAGTCGCCGAACGATCCATTCCAGTCGTGCTCCTGCAACAGCCCGTCGTACTCCACTCGCTGGGAACCACTCAGTCGCAGAGGTATCTCCTGCTCGATCATCGGCGGAAGCTCGGGAAGCACATCCGACTTGCGCCTCCGGAGGAACCGTCCCTGAAATGCCTCCTGGATGGACTCGGCATCCTCTGGGTCCAAGCCGCCGGGGGGGACGATACGCAAGACGTCCGCTAAGCTCCCAAGATCAGCGAGCCCGTTCTCGAGTGGGGTCGCACTGAGTAGCCAGGTTCGCTTGCCGTCCACGCGCCTGGCCGCCCAGGTGGTGAAGGAGTCCCGGTTCTTCAGCCGTTGCGCTTCATCAAAGACCACGACATCAAAGCCCGATTGAGGAGCGCTTGGGAGAAAGTCGACCCTAAGACTCTCGTAGCTCGTCACCATGATCGGGACCGGCAGTTTGTATAGCCATTTGCGGTCTTCCTCACTTAAGTCCTGGGTCAGCCGCACTGCACAGGAAGGGCCGAAGCGACGCAGCTCGCGCTCCCAGTTGAGCTGCAGGCTGGCCGGGCAGACAATGAGGGCGCGTCGCAGGAGGCCACGCGCGCGCAGGTCACCGAGTGCAACTGCGACCTGGACCGTCTTCCCGAGCCCCATCTCGTCGGCTAGAAGCGCCCGGGGCGTGGCGCCTAGGAATGCCACACCCTGCTCTTGGTATCTGCGGAGCACAAATGTCGCGGTCATACGTCAAGAGACGCTAATCGCCCGCCTTCGTCAATGAGTTCGTCTGAGACCCACACCTGCTTGATCAGTGCGATCTCCTCGTTGCTAATGAGTTCCTCTCCGAGGGTTTGCTGCAGCGCCAGGAGACGCTCCAGCACGTCACGCCTGACCTGCATCTTCAGCGGACCGTTGCCGGGACGTCCGTTCCGACGCACGGCCTCACGGTAGTCGTCTGGATTGTCCCGGAGTTCGATGAGCCAGTCCCGCATCTCAGCCATCCCGGCGTACTCGGTTCGGCCCGAACCGATGAAGCCCTCGATGCTCTTGTCTCGGTCCACGACGGTGCAAGTCCAGCAACCAAAGCGGCTGTTGCCGCACGGTTTCGTTGTCTCGTCGAGCACCAGCGCACATTCGCCGCTATTCGCCTCCTTGTACAGCACTTGTAGCCGTCGATGATTGCCTCCCCACGGCGACGGCGTTAAGGCGAGGTACTCCCAAACCTCGTCCGTCGTAAGGTCCCGGATCGGCGCCCACACCCAGGCGCTCTTAAGGATACTGTGCGGGTTGATGTCACTACCCGAAGTCTCGTGCTTCCGGATGCTGCGAGCTCGGGTCGAGCTCTCGTCAATCCGACTGCCGAGCAGGATGAGGACCTCGCCGGCGGTTTCAACTTGCTGAAGAATGAAGGCGTTTGTTGGCTTGATCTTCAAACGCTCAGTGCACCAGCGGAAGGTACGGTTCGGCGCTGGGTACCCATAGCCGATGAGTCTTACCCAGAAGGTCTCGTGGAGTTCTGGCCGAACAAGATGGGTTGTCATCGGCAGGCTCCTGAGTCGCGCCCCGTCCGCGATCGCCGTCAACTGCTGCTTCACAAATTCCGCGATTGCAGGCGTCTCAACCAGTGTGTCGGAGGACAGCAGGTGTACTGGTCTCGTGCGTCGCGATGGCCGAACTCGGGCGAGCGCATCGAAAACGAGATGCCCCACTAGCGTGGAGTCCTTTCCGCCGCTGAAGGCGACGATCCATGGGCGATTGTCCGAGGGGTCTTCGTAGCGCTCCACAAGCCGCTCGATGATGCCTTCGACCTTCTGCGTCAGTTCCTTGCTGACAGTCGTAGGACCGTGGAAGACGGTAACCGGTGTTGTCATTGAAGCCAACTTTCTGGTCCGAGTGCTGCTGCCTGGGCTGAGGGTAGAGCGACCTCTTCACCTAGATCGTTCTCAAGCACCACTGCAAGTCCTAGTCTTGCCAAGAAGTGAACGCTGCCCTTGTCGAGCGTGTTCAAGCCTGCGCCATCGCGCGATCCAAAGATGGTCCGCATGGTCTCAGAGTCGGCCGCGGTCATCCCGAGACGGTTGAGACCCCACGAGTTGAGCACCTTCATCGCCTGCGACTCCGAGACACGCGCGGAGCCATCACCCGCGTTCACCTCATCGATCATTCTTGAAGCCGCGATCCTGGCTCTGCCCAGGTCGAATCGGCCTACCATCGCCAACAGTCGCCGGACCTCGACCGGGAGTCGACCAAATTCACGACCGAGCGCGGCGGCGACCCTGTCACGCGTCGCTGAACCGTCTAAACCGCCTTGATCCTCCGCGCGCTTTCCCAGGACGTCCTGAGCTATCCGATCAACCACCGACCCGCCTCCGGCGTCCGCGTTGATCGCCTTGAGCCCCCGTTCCCAGTGCCCGATGATGAGCGTTCTAAGGTCGCCCGGCGAGACTTCCTCCTCGCGGTGGCGGATTATCATAGCGACCATCAAACTGGCCGGACCTGGACGGCCAAGGAGCGTCGTTCCTTTGATCTCTTTGCCCTTTCCTCCTACCGGCGGAACCTCGGTAGGAATGGGAGCAGGGTCGTGGAGGGAGGTAACCAAAGCCACTCGGCTGAGCACATTCTCGTTGACCAGGCCGCTAGCGGCCGTCAGACGACGAAGCCGGCCAGAGCCGGTCGGTGACAGCTGATAGGTCGCCATCCGCGCCCCTTCGACAAGTGGAACCGTCATCACTTGGCCTCTCCGAAGTATGTGCCGCTCAGAATCTTACTTTCGGAGGGCGCGTCATCATGCGAGATCACGAACGTCTCAACGACGTGTGGTCGAAGGCGTTCAAGAAGGTCACCGCGCACCTCTTCATCCGTGCTTAAGACGAACACCTGGCGACCGACGCCGGGCCAGAACCGGCTTACTACGTTCTCGCGGTGGCTAGCGTCAAGACGAGCTAGCGGCGTGTCAATGAACATCGGCAGCGACGAGTCGGAGCAGTCGAGTATTGCGGCGGCGAAAGCCATCGCAGCCAGTTGATGCTCGCCAGCAGAGGGTAGATGAACCTTTCGCCCGCCACGGCCGAAAAGGTTGGTCTCGTAAGTCATGGGGTCGATCTCGACAGCGGCAACGAGGTGCTGCTTGTGCAGCAAGTCCCGCAACCGGCGGAGGAGCGCCCTAGAGACCCCTGCCAAGGCTAGCTGCCTACGCTCGTCTGAATAGGTGCGCAGGCCGTCAGAAAGAAGGTGCGCTGCCGACAGCCACCGGTCCGCATCCTCGCTGTCCTCGGCGCGTGCCGTTAGACGTGCGATGGACCGCTCGACTTCGGCGATCTGCTCTCGTCGCTGCTCCCCTTCGAGCTCAACCTCGCCTAGGCTTATCCGAATTCCGGATAAGGCTTCCCGAAGTTCGTGGGCACGAGTGAGTAGGCGGTCCACTGTGCCGTGCGCCGAGAGTTCACTCTTGCGTGATTCGAGCCTCTCGATTTCCGCCTGGATGGCGCCGAGGTCCTCCGCGAGATAGCGCAGCTCCTCCTGATCGCGCTTCACTATTAGCTCAGCCGTCGTCTGTGCTGAAGCAAGCTCATCGTCGGCAAGCCGTAGGAATGCGCCCCCAGACGAGTCGCTCGAGTACGCGTCCGTGTGTTCGTCGATCGTTGCTCGCAGTTCGCTCGCGGTCTGCTCGACTTTCTCGATTGCGGACTTTGGCAAGCGGCCCACTAGTTCAGCAATGAGGCGCGACGCGAACTGGTCCGTCGCCTCGGCCTCAAGCTTGATGCGCTCACGACCCGATCGGGCACCGCGCTCCTGAGTGAGATCCACAAGCGTGGCATGAACCACCTCTGGGCGCAGCGCCATGTAGTACCACTCACCGAGGCTCCTGCCAAACCGCGTCCGCAACTCGTCGCGACGCTCCCGCAGAGATGAAAGTTCCGCTTCGATCTGGGACGTGGTTATCGGGGAGGAACCCGCTAGCCGCTCGTCGATCGCGATCTGCACGGTTGACAGAGTTTGCTCCAAGTCATCCGCCTGAGACTGCAGGTGGTGCTCGCGTCGCACGGTCTGTTCCAGGTCAGTCAAGAGGCCATCGCGCTTCGTTCCCCAAGAGTCGAGAACCGCCAGTTGGCCTTCCGAAAGCAGCGCACTCCGCTTATCGCGACTGAGTCGACCAATGTCAGATATTAGCTTGTGGACGGGCTCAAGGTCGAGCAGTCGATCGAGCGCCTGAGCAATCGCGCCGGTATCATCGCCAAGCCTGGAACGGACCTGCTCTCCATCGAAGAAGATTAGCGTGGCCAAATGCCGGGGCACCCAAATGGACGCACGGTCCTGAGCATCGTCCCCCGAATATAGCTCAGTTCGTCCGTCTTGATCCTCGCGGACTTCCAACCATTCCTCGTCAAGCGAACCATCAGCGCGGAACCAGAGCGATCGCTTGATATCAATCTGGGCGCCGCCATCTTTGAGGGAAACGCCTACGGTCACGTGGTCGTCATGGGAGTCGCGTGCGGTTGCGTTTCGACTGACTGCAAGCCATTCGGCATAACGACGTCGAAAATCTCGGCCCTGCTTAGGCATACCGGGCATACCAGCCGCCCCGACCCCGTATAGGGCCAGCAATACAGCTTGGATGAGCGTCGTCTTGCCAGCCCCGTTCTCACCGCCGAACAGGTATACATTGGCCGAGGGCGTCGGCTCCGGCAGATCCAAGGTGTGCGTACCTCGGTAGGCCTTGAAATTGTGAAGTGAAATCTGTCGAACGAGCATTATCGAGACCTGCTGGTCCGTTTGGCGTCGGCAAGCTCAGAAATTAGCTCGTCGATCCGCTGTGCAGGCACCGCGCGGATGCGGTGCCGCCCGACTGCTCGCGCCTCACCGATCGCCTCCTCCAGTGCTGAAGGGGGTAGTCCGACTGCCTTCGCTGCCTTCGCCACCGCTACATCATGATCGGTTGCGCCGACAGCCGTCCCAGGGTCAGGCTGCACACCCGGCCTCTCCGCCATCAGATTCCTCCTATTCACGCTTGGATGTCCCAGAGCTTGCCACGCCTCCGGCCAGATTCTCGCAGCCCGCTGCGCGCCTCACTACGTTGAGGCCAGGCGGTCCTACGCACACGGGCTGCCAACGGCAGGGCCAAACCGCAACTCCGGCCCGGAGACAGGCAGGGCTAATCGCACTCTCCACAGACCATTCGGCACGCGGCGCCTGCGATCCTCCACAAGCTCCGAAGTCGTTTCAGCTTCTCCGTCCAATGTAGACGTCTCGGGGCGCCGACGACGCGGCGCCACGGGCCTGTGGATAACCTCCGCTGCCAGCAGCTGATTCGAGAGTCTGCGGCACACGGGTCGATCGTCGACCGTCGATCGACGGCAGGATCGTTGGGACCGACACCTCTCCGTCCAGCCGGGTGGCTCGCGACGCGCATGGCATCGGTGTTCGGGCAGCACTGGACTTGCCCACTTTGGGAGACCTCCGTTCAGCGGATTCCAACCTGTAAGCCTGGCAAGCTGACGCATGTGAGCAACGGGGGAGATGGCCTGCTTGAGGGGCTGTACGAGAGTCTGATCACGCGCGCTCTTGAGGAGCGCCTGGCTGGTCTCTCCACTGTCGACGTTCACCGGGGACTGATCGATGAAGCAGACGAGCCCGAGGTTCTTGCGAGGCACGTCCGTGACGTCGCCCTGCGAGCCCTGCGTCAGGAGAGAGATGCCGGGCGCCGCCTGGCCCTGGTCAACCGCCTTGTCGAGACTCTTGGGGCCAGCGAAGATTCACTCTCAGCCGCAAGCCAACTCCTCGCTGTTGCGATGCGGTCTGCTCCTGGCTCCGTGGTCCGTGGGCTGCGTGAGCGTCCGTCAACGCCGCTCTCGGATGCCGCTCTGCTCACCAATGCCCCGGGTGAGCCAGGAATTGGGCACGAGCTCCGCGCTGAACTGGCGAGCGCCGATCGCGTCGACGTCATCATGGCGTTCGTCAAGTGGTACGGCTTGCGCCTGTTCGAGGACCAACTCCGAGCCATTCGGGAGAGCGGCGTCCCCCTCCGCGTGATCACCACGACCTACATGGGGGCCACCGAGCGTGCCGCCCTTGATCGGCTCGTGCGGGACTTCGGAGCACAGGTCAAGGTTCAGTACGACGCTCAACGAACACGGCTTCACGCGAAGGCTTGGCTCTTCCGTCGCAACACCGGCTTCGATACGGCATACGTCGGCTCCAGCAACCTTTCCCGCGCAGCGATGCTCGACGGCGTCGAGTGGAACGTGCGCCTGTCCTCCGTGTCCACGCCACCCTTGCTGCAGAAGTTCCTGGCGACGTTCGACAGCTACTGGAACGACGCCACTTTCGAGACCTACGACCCGGACGCCGACCGCGACAAGCTCGACGACGCGCTGGCGGAAGCAGCCGGGAAACGCATCCACGACAGGGTTACCCTCACCCTCTCGGGCCTCGAGGTCCGTCCGTACCCCTATCAACAAGAGATGCTCGACCAGCTCGAAGTCGAGCGCGTCGTGCACGGTCGTCATCGGAACCTTCTGGTCGCGGCGACCGGCACGGGCAAGACCGTCGTTGCAGCTCTGGACTACCGGCGCCTGGCCGCCGACGCCCCTACGCTCCCAGGGCTGCTCTTCATCGCGCACCGGCGCGAGATCCTGCAGCAGTCCCTGCGTACGTACCGCGAGGTCCTGGGCGACGCGAACTTCGGTGAGCTCTACGTGGACGGGCGTCGGCCGGAGCGCTGGGAGCATGTCTTCGCGTCGGTGCAATCACTGTCTGCGTACGGCATCACCAACGTCCCCGCGGGGGCCTACCGAATCGTCGTCATCGACGAGTTCCACCACGCCGAGGCGAAGACCTACCGGCGGATCCTTGATCACCTCAACCCGCGAGAGTTGCTCGGCCTGACGGCTACCCCCGAGCGTGGAGACGGCATGGACGTGCGGTCCTTCTTTGGCGGGCGCACTGCTGCCGAGCTCCGCCTGTGGGACGCCCTCAAGGCGGATCTGTTGACGCCGTTCCACTACTTCGCGGTCGCCGATGGCATGGACATGACCCGGGTGGACTGGAAGGCGGGGGCCTACGACACGGGCGAGCTGTCAAACCTGTTCACAGGCAATGACGCTCGTGCCCGAATCGTCCTCAAGGCCGTCCGTGACAAGGTCGCCGACCTGAGCGCCATGAAGGCGCTTGCGTTCTGCGTTTCCCGAGACCATGCGCGGTACATGACCCGGGTTTTCAACGACGCCGGGATCAAGTCCGCGACAGTGCTCGGCGACACGGCATCCGGTGACCGTGACGCCGCAGTGAAGGACCTGCGCGAGGGCGCCGTCCAGGTGGTGTTCACCGTCGACGTGTTCAACGAAGGTGTCGACGTACCGGCCATCAACACCGTGCTGTTCCTGCGCCCCACGGAGAGCTCCACCGTGTTCCTGCAGCAGCTTGGACGAGGGCTGCGTCGGGCCAAGGACAAGGCAGTGCTCACGGCACTCGACTTCGTGGGCCACCACCGCAAGGAGTTCCGCTTCGACCAGCGGTTCCGGGCCATGACGGGCAGCACGCGCGCCGCGCTCGAGCGCGACATCGAGCAGGGCTTCCCGTTTCTCCCCGCCGGAACGCAGATTGTGCTCGACCGCCAGAGCCAGAAACTCGTTCTCGACAACATCAAGGGTCAGGTCACCAAGCGCTGGCCCAACATCACCTCGGAGTTGCGGGCCCACCCCACCGACGACCTTGGAACGTTCCTCGATGACTCAGGCGTGGAGCTGCCAGACGTGATCCGCGGCGATCGCTCGTGGGCTCGACTTCGGCGTGAGGCTGGTCTCGACGTGGCGGAGGAGGGCGCCCTCGAGGTGCGCCTCCTTAAGCGGGTCCGCGCCCTGTGCCACGTCGACGACCGTGAGCGCGCCGAGGCCTATCTGGCTTGGCTGAGCGACGCCGCACCGGCCTATGGCAGGGCCGACCCGGTTCTCCAGGCCTATGGGCGGATGCTGTTCTTCTCGCTCTGGCCGGATGGGGGTGGGTTCGCTTCGTACGGGGCCGGACTCGATGCGCTTCGGCACGAGCCCGCCCTGCGAGAGGACCTGCGAGCGGTCGTCGGGCTGGGCCTTCAGGGGGCCGAACGTGTCGCCACTCGACTACCCGGTGAGCTGGGCATGCGACCGCTGAGGGTCCACGCCCGGTACACCCGGGAAGAGATCGTCTCGGCGCTTGACTATGTGTCCATTGAGGGGCGCAAGCCGAACAGCTTCCGTGAAGGGGTTCTGTTCTCGGCTGCCGCGAATGCCGATGCTCTGCTTGTCACCTTGCACAAGTCAGAAGCCGACTACTCACCGACGACGATGTACCGGGACTATGCGATCAGTCCCGAGCTGTTCCACTGGGAATCGCAGTCGGTGACCACGGTTGCCTCCAAGACTGGCCAGCGTTACCTCAACCACCGCTCCACCGGCAGCCATGTCCTCCTCTTCAGCCGCCCGCAGAAGGTGTCCGCCCTCGGCACAGGCGCGCCTTACCTGTTCCTCGGAGAGGCCGACTATGCCGAGCACCGGGGAGAGCGGCCGATCGCGATCACCTGGCACCTTCGGACTCCGATGCCGACCGCCGACTTCGCCGGGGCGAGCGTCGTGATGTAAGGCTCCCCTGAGGGACCCATGTCCCGTGGTCAACGGCCGAAACCGGGAGCCGACCGGCTGGACGCCGGGGAGGGGGCATTTCGGCGGTCTGGCCTATCCATTTAACCGGAGTGGTGCTGGTCGGAGGCTCGCCAGGGTCTGCCGGCGGGCGGGCGTTCCAGGGTCGGCGGATGGCCGCGGGCGCCGGGGGGCT
>Ga0335397_10007594_pt1 | contig 13790 bp, 13 predicted proteins | sample MAT04_FD_205740 | JGI IMG/M metagenome (GOLD analysis project Ga0335397, IMG submission 205740) | Freshwater microbial communities from Lake Fryxell liftoff mats and glacier meltwater in Antarctica - MAT-04 (spades assembly) (version 2) ...
CAATATGCTATTTTTCAAGAACACTTGTATAAGTTTCCCGGCTTTTATCCTGAACAAAGAAGTATTCGTGGATATCCTCACAACAATGCATCTCATGTATTGGGCTATCTTGGAGAGGTAGATAAAAAAATCATTGAAAATGGAAATGGTACATACATTGCAGGGGATTTTATCGGCAAATCAGGACTAGAAATTGCTTATGAAAATGAACTTAGTGGAGGAAAAGGAGTCAACTATATTCTAAAAGATAATCTGGGAAGGCAAGTAGGTTCATATGATAACGGAAGATTGGACAGTATGGCCATTCCTGGTGAAGACATGAAAATCAGTATTGACCTTGATCTTCAGGCTTATGCGGATAGTCTAATGATGAATAAGCGCGGAGGGCTGGTGGCAATAGAGCCTTCCACGGGAGAAATACTGGCTATGGTCAGTGCTCCTACATATGACCCCAATTTACTAAGTCTGGACGAAAACAGAAGTGCTGGTATGCAACAACTTTTGCTGGATACGATCAATAGACCTCTAAACAATAGAGCTGTAACCAATAGATATCCTCCTGGGTCTATTTTTAAACCTGTAATCTCACTGATAGCACTTCAGAAAGGAGTCACTTGGGTAAACAGACCCATTTTTTGTCCCGGATTTTTCAGGCTTAGTGCCTCTAAGGTACAAAAGTGTCATTCTCATCAACCAATTCACAATATATCTGAAGCCATTCAGTATTCTTGCAACACTTATTATTTTCAGATTACAAAAGATTTTCTGGATTTATACAGCTATAAAAAACCAGGCCTTGGTTTGGATACTTTGGTCTCTTATCTTAAGGATTTTGGGTTAGGAAATAAATTAGGGCTTGACTACAGTTATGAAAATAAGGGCTTAATTCCTGATTCTAAGTATTACGACAGAGTATACAGAAAAGAAGCCAATGGCTGGAGGTCGATGTGGGTATTATCTTTAGGTATCGGGCAGGGAGAAATGCAGTTGACCACTGTGCAAATGGCTAATCTGGCTGTAATTATGGCCAATCGGGGATATTACATTACTCCTCATTTTATAAAAAACTTTCCATCTGGAAAACTTTTGCCGGTTGAGTTTACTACAAAAAAAAGAGTCAGAATTGATGCTAAATATTTCCAACCAGTGGTGGATGGTTTGGAGCGGGTTGTAACAGCCGGAACTGCAAGAGTAGCATTTGTTCCGGGATTGGATATTTGTGGGAAAACGGGTACTTCTCAGAATCCTCACGGGAAGGATCACTCTGTATTTTTTGGTTTTGCACCTAAAAATAATCCTAAAATTGCTATTGCGGTATTTATAGAAAATGCCGGATGGGGAGGCGATTGGGCAGCACCAATTGCCAGTCTTCTGATGGAAAAATATCTCAAAAAATCAATTGATCCGTCGCGAAAATATCTTGAGACAAAAATGTTTAAAGGATTGATAAATGTAAAAAATACCGACCTGACAACTATACGGTAATTATTAATCGATTTTTTTACTTTACAAATCTTCAGTATATTGTATATTGCTACCCAAAAGCAATTATTATGGATTCTTCAAAAGTTACCGTTTATTCATTGTTTACAGATTTTGATATTTCTTTGTTCAAAACAGGAAAGCATTATCGTTTATACAATAAAATGGGTGCTCACCCTATGAGGCTGAATGAGGTGGATGGATGCTACTTTGCTGTATATGCGCCCAATGCAGAAAACCTTTGTGTTGTTGGAGATTTTAATCACTGGAATGGAGAACAATATCTGCTCTATTCAAGATGGGATAAGTCAGGTATCTGGGAAGGTTTCATACCGGGGGTCGGGCACGGAATGGTATATAAATATAAAATCTATCCATACGACCATGGGAGGATAAGAATGAAGGCAGATCCATATGCTGTAAAAGCAGAAAAACCACCTTTGTCGGGATCCGTAGTTTGGGACTTGAGATATGAATGGAAGGATGAAAAATGGATGCAGTCCAGGCCAAAGAAAAATGCACATAATCAACCCCATTCAGTATATGAAATGCACTTTGGATCCTGGAAAAGAAAGTTGGACGAAAATAGGTCTTTGACATATGTCGAAATGGCGGATGAACTGATTCCTTTTTTATTGGATATGGCGTATACTCATGTAGAGTTTTTACCATTGGCAGAGCATCCTTATGAACCTTCATGGGGATATCAGGTCACTGGGTATTATGCTGCCACAAGTAGATTTGGAACCCCTGAAGAGTTGATGTATCTGATAGATAAACTTCACGAAGCTGGCATTGGCGTCATCATGGATTGGGTTCCTGCACATTTTCCATCAGATGACTTTTCGCTGGCAACATTTGACGGGTCTTGTGTGTATGAACATCCGGATAGGCGCAGAGGCTTTCATCCAGATTGGAATACTTTGATATTCAATTTCGGACGGCCGGAGATAAAGAGCTTCCTTATTTCCAACGCTTTTTTCTGGTTGGAAAATTATCATATTGATGGGTTGAGAGTAGATGCTGTTTCCTCTATCGCATTTTTGGATTATTCGCGTAATGAAGGAGAATGGGAGCCAAATCAATATGGCGGCAGGGAGAATCTGGAAGCAATAGCATTCCTTCAGGAATTCAACACGGCTGTATACGGGTCTTTCCCCGGTATACAGACAATAGCTGAAGAATCAACCTCTTATCCTATGGTCTCGCGTCCTGTGTTTCAGGGTGGCCTAGGTTTTGGTATGAAATGGATGATGGGCTGGATGCATGATACAATAGATTTTTATAAAAGAGAGTTTGTCTACAGAAAATTTCATCAGAATGATATCACATTTAGTGTTATGTATGCCTTCTCTGAAAATTTTATGTTACCTCTTTCACATGATGAAGTAGTACATGGCAAAGCTTCCATGATAGGTAAAATGTGTGGGGATGAGTGGCAAAAATTTGCGAATTTACGGACACTTTATTGTTATATGTTTACTCATCCCGGGACAAAACTATTATTCATGGGAAATGATATGGCACCATATACAGAGTGGAATTTTACTGGGCAACTTGAGTGGGATCTTTTGAACTACCCATCTCACAAAGGAATGAATGAAACGGTAAAAGCCCTCAATCGGTTGTATAGAAATGAAAAGGCGCTGTATCATTACAATTTCAGTCATGAAGGATTTGATTGGATAGATGCTGGCGACAGAGTGAATTCCATATTAATTTATCAACGGAAATCTGATATTAAAAATGACGTATTGATGATTGTCTGTAATCTCAATATTACCCCGCATAAAGAATATAAAATCGGAATACAAGCGAAACAGACATGGGAAGTAGTTTTTAATTCTGATGATAAAAAATATTGGGGAAGTGGGTTTGAAATACGCCAAAAAGTAGCAACAAAAAAGGAAGAATGGCATGGAAAAAAAAATATGTTGATGATAGACATTCCCCCATTGTCGGTCATCGTGTACAGATTAATTTTGTCTGTGGATGATAAACAAAAACCAAAAAAAGCAATTAAAGCCAATCCAGCAGAAAAAAAATAAAAGTTTTGCAAAGTTAAAAGTTAAAATCTAACTTATTTGATAATTCATATTTTTTAATATATAATTTTTATTTTTGTACTTTTTAAAAATGTTATTCTGTTTATTGCCTTATATATTTTGACATTTAAAATAATATTTTGTTAAGGATCCGTTAAATGTGATTCTTATGTAAACGATTTGATGTAGTTTTGTGTCTTAATTCAAAATAAGTAATAAAGTTATGATAAACATTATCAATAATATTTTACCTGAGCAGATAAAAGAGCTTTTAAAGGACGTGACAGCTACTCAAGGTGGACATTGGGTAGAGAAAAAGGAACTGAGGGTCGCTGAAGCAAACCGAAAAATCGGAGAACACTTTAATCCTAAATCCGCTCGTACAAGATCTTTCTAAAATTTTAAAGGTGATTTGTTAGTTAATAGAAAGGTGGTGCATTAATTTGTATCGCCTTTTTTTATTTTGCCCGATTGCCTAGTGCTATGACTAGATAAAGAACTTAATGAAATGTGGTTCCTTTTCTCAATTTCTGCGTTAAAAATACTCGCCGTAGCTTCTGCTACGCCTGTGCTTTTTGCCTTGATCTTGAAAAAAATAACTGCCATTATAATTTAACTTTTTATCTTGACAGAGCACTAGTTCTTTCATCATTCGATATTTTAGCTGTAATATAATCAACCCATCATTCTGCTCCATGCGAATCGAATCAAAACTAAAAAGCCAATAAAAAATAGAATAAATTGATAAAATGGCATATAGGTAAAAACAAAGATGTTGGTCTTTTCTAATATCCACATCATTGAGATCAACACAGTGATAATGAAAAAAAGACTGCCGATTTTATCAAAACCCGGAACTTCATTGAGGCTTACATTCTTTTTAATCAGCCACAAAGTGACCAGCATACAGAGAATCGGTAGTATTTGAGTGAATACATTTGTTTCTAGGATAGGCTGGCGTTCAAACAAAAACATGTATGCGTTAAGTGTCAGCGCAAATATGCCGGGTATGCAGGCAAAATACACCAAAACAGTATACAAATACTTCCAGGGCGAAACATGGCCTTCACCACTTCCAAAAACAATCGCCAGAAAGGCAGTAAATGGAAGCGCAAAAAAATAAAACAATACTATGGATGGCTGCTGGGAAACTGCTTCAAAAAACTGGCCTAGTGTCATATCTATATCCTTTAGGGAGTAAAAATAACTAATTTTTTCATTCCAATACTAAATAAAAAAATCCCGAATGCACACACTCAGGATTTTAAGTTTAGTTAGACTGTATTTATATTTTTTATTTAATTATACCATCCACTTTGATTCTTTGCGGTCTGTTGGCTAGCTCAAATAACGTATGAAAGATAAGCTTACCCACATTTGCCATAGCGTCAAAATTTATTTTATCAACATCATCTGTTGTTCTGTGATAATCTTCGTGGGTACCGTTAAAATAAAAAATAGCCGGGATTCCATTCTTTGCAAAATTGTAGTGGTCTGAACGATAATAATATTTATTGGGATCATCTTCACTATTGTAGGTGTAATCCAAGGTAAGTTGTGTATATTTTCTATTTACATCCTCACTTATACTGTGCAAGTCCGAACTGAGCCTATCTGAACCAATGATATAAATATATTCCGGATTATCTTTATACTTATCGTCGGAGCGACCTACCATATCTACATTAATGTTTACAATGGTATTCTGCAAAGGAAAAACAGGGTTTTCTGTATAATAATGTGATCCTAGAAGACCTTTTTCCTCTCCGCAAAACCATAGAAAAACAATACTTCTTTCAGGTGTATTGCCTTCTAAAACCGCTTGCTGGCAAGACTGGGCCAATTCCAGTAATGTTGAAGATCCTGAACCATTATCATTCGCACCATTAAAAACTTCATCTCCTCTTTTACCTAGATGATCATAATGTGCAGATACGATTACATATTCGTCTGGTTTTGATTTACCTTGTATAAATCCAAGTACATTTTTACCTTCCAGAATGTTGACATCTTTAGACATATTGATAGAAAAATCAATGGGCAGTTTAACGGATTCCGATTTGCCTTTTGCATATTTTTCACGCGCTTTTAAAACTTTACTTTCTTGTTCGCCAATGATTGCTTTTGCTACTGTGGAAGAAATATACACGTGATCTGCTGTCGTTAACTGATTATCTTTTCGATTACCCAATTGAAGATTGGGAGACAACAATTTTCTTCTGTTTTCTTCCAGTAATTTTTTAATATCATCCTCAATGATCAAGACAAGTTTTACGTCCTTCTCTTTTGCGGCGATCAATTTTGTATTAATATCATCGGTCCAATCTGAAGGTTCTTCTGTTTTTGTTATAATTGAATTACCTTTTTTATCAATAGGTTCTCCTTTGTTGATCATAATTATTTTACCTTTTACATCGGTCTTTTTATAATCGCTATATATTTGACTATCGATACCGTAGCCCAAAAAGATAACTTCCTGATCCGAAATCATAGCATTACTATTATTTACTTCAGGCATAGTGATGAAATCCCATAGCAATCTGTATCTATTGCCTTGCACATACATTTCACTGTTTTTCCATTTAGAATATGTAAAAGCGACCGGTTGAAAATAATTTCCAGTAGAAACTGACGGATGTAGTCCAAGGTTGCGCAATTGTTTTGCAATATAGTCTGCGGCCATCTCCATTCCTTTTTGACCGGTCTCCCTACCCTCCAGCGAGTCAGAAGCCAAAATACGCAAATGATCCCTTAATGTTGATGCCGATATCTCTGATGCATATCTAAACGAAGGATCTTTAGGGTCTGTTATTTTGGGTATGCTCTTATCAGGAACAGTCACTGTACTGATATATTGTCCACAGATATTGCTTCCTATAAACAAAATAAAAATTGCTGCAAATATTTTATTCTTCATATTTTATATACGTTTGCTGAGCTTTTAAGACGTTAATTTTTCAACTTAAATAATTCAACAGGGGATTTTGTTTACTCTGTTTTGATGTCTACCTTCTTCAAATTTGCTTTCCAAAAATGCGTTCACAATGCGTTTTGCCATTCTCTTACTGATAAATCTTGCCGGCAGACATAAGATATTGGCGTCATTGTGCTGTCTTGCCAAAGCTCCCAGTTCTTCGGTCCAACACAAAGCTGCCCGTATTCCTTTATGTTTATTGGCTGTCATACAAACCCCATTTCCACTTCCGCAAATAAGAATACCTAGGTCCGCTTTTTTACCCTCAACATCTATAGCTACAGGATGGGCAAAATCAGCATAATCCACAGACTCAACGCTAGATGGTCCTTTATCTGATATATGATGCCCTTCCTTTAGTAAGTACCGGACGATGAAATCTTTGTATTCATATCCGGCATGATCAGAACCTATGGCTAATTTCATGCTGAAAATATTAATTTGCCGGTGCTGTTTTTAATAATGGATTCAACATATCTGACATTTCTTTTTCGAATGCCGGATCTTCTACCTTTTTTGCATTATCCAGTACATCCTGAATTGCCCCTAATCTATACTCATAATCTTGTCTGAAACTATCAAATACGTCTTTGTCCGTTTGGGATTCATAAAAAGTTATGTATTGCTTTGTTTCTTCTGCTAAGATTCTAAGGTGTTTTTTTGCCGATTCAAAATCTTTGGCGCTTATTAACACATTAATAAATGGCATAATACCAGAATCATATGGAAAATTCATGTGAGGGAAGGCTTCAAAATATTTATTGGCCATGGCTACAGCTTTCTCCTTATTGCCTTGTCTGTCAAATTCTATGGCAGCCCTAAGCATCACAAGTTTCATGGCTTGGACTTCAGCCATATAACTTTTGTCCACAAAAAGCTTCATTTTATCAAAGTTGCCCCATTTCCATTTAGTCATAACATTGGTATATACTTTTTCCACATCGATATCGCCAAATCCATAAATACTTGGCAACTGTGATTTGACCCGTATTTTGGTCGGAGATAATCTGAGGCCCAGACCTTCCATCTCTACATAATCATTCAAGCCAAGCAATTTTGAAGCCTGGCAGGTTATAGCAAAATATATCGGTCTTTCGTAAAAATTGGATGCAATTACATCCATTACTGCCAAGTCATCTTTAGTAAAATACCCTGCATTTTCAGCAAACCTAAATTCGACTCTGTCCGCCCACTCAGAAGAGTCAATATTTGGCTGTAAGCCCAGTTTCATATATTTTTCACGATCTACCGGCAAATAAAAGTTACGACTGGTAACAAAGGTCTGATCCTGAATGGTATTTTTAGGATCTCTTATGCTTCTTAGACCTTCAAATATATTCATAGGTGCAGCCATGTTTTCACCTCTTGGATTGGCAAAAAACACTTGATTTCTGTTTTTGCCCCGATAATCTTCTTCTGTTAAAGTCAATTTAAGTGGTGCTGAGTCGTTGACCTTATTTCTGAGCTTATTTATATACCAATCCACTGCTATCAGACTAAGATTAACCACTCGCACGTCACGTCTGATATTTTCAACTTCCTGAGCATACCACAATGGATAAGTGTCATTGTCTCCATAGGTAAATATAATGGCATTCGGCTCAACACTATTCAGAAAATTTGATGCATAATCTCTAGATGCCTGATGGTGCTTTCGGCTATGGTCATCGAAATTCTGAAATCCCATGATCAATGGGGCTGATAATACCAATAATCCAGCCAATACAGCCGGGGCAGGACCAGTTATTTTTTGAGATAAAAAATGATACAATGCCAATACTCCCATGCCTATCCAGATACAGAATGTCATGAAAGAACCCACCAACACATAATCTCTCTCTCTTGGCTCATTTGGTGGTTGGTTGGAATAAATCACAATTCCTATTCCGGTGATGACAAACAGAATTAGTAAGGTGGTAAAATCCTTTTTTCGTTGTACAAAATGAAACACCAGGCCGATCAATCCAAATATGAGCGGAAGGAAAAAATACTTGTTTCTTGACTCGTCGTTTTTCATCGTATCAGGAAGCGCATCCATCTTATAAAGTTTGGCTTCATCTATTGGTGTTATCCCTGACTGCCAATGTCCTTTTGATATATCCCAAGGGAAATAGCCCTGCTCTGCGGTTTGGCGTCCTACAAAATTCCACATAAAATATCTGAAATACATCCAGTTGATCTGATAGTATATCATAAACTGCAGATTATATCCCATACCTGGTTTGCCTTTGCTATCTCCATTCAGGGCTTCTCTCCACATTTTATGTAATTCAGGGCGACCTTGGTCTGTATGACCTATTCTAGGAAAAAGAATTTTATCTTTCTGGTCGTAGATATATTCAAACTTTTCATCTACTACTTCATATTTTTCACCTACTCTTCCATATCTGTCTGTTCGCTTTACGTCTTTGGGCTCAGCATCATAGTGAGGGCCGGACAATAAAGGTCGCTCACCATATTGTTCTCTATTGAGGTAAGGAAGCAATCTCATGGCATCTCCGGGCACGTTCATATTGATAGGTGTATCTGTATTGGCTCTGATGACTACTATACCTATGGTAGAAAATGCCACCACAATTAATACTGCTGAAACAGCGGCTATTTGTAATATCTGATTTCCTTTCTTATGCGCATATTTCAAAATATAATAAGCTAGTCCTGCCACTATAAGCAAGGTAGGAATGATGCCGGTATGAACAGGAAGCCCAAATGAATTCACAAATAGAAGTTCCATATTCTTCCAAAGGTTTGGAATGCCTACGATCACAAACTTCATAATGAATACGATTGCGACTACACCCAAGGCCATCGCAATGATGGCACCTTTTAATGTATGTTCTTTATATTTTTTATAATAAACCAAGAGAGCAACTGCCGGTAAGGACAAAATACTGAGCAAGTGAACACCCACGGACATACCACTCACAAAGAGACTCAAAACCAACCATCTGTTTGCTTCTTTGTCATCGTCAAGAAAATAATATTTAGTGGCTGCCCACACGGTAATGGAAGTAAACATAGTGGACATGGCGTATACTTCACCTTCAACAGCTGAAAACCAGATAGATGTGCTGAAAGCAGTAGACAATCCTGCTGCCAATCCTGCAAAAGCCAAAGCTATGTTCTGGCTTAGGGTGGTTTCAGTACTTCTGCCCACCAAAGCAAGTTTTCCAAACATAATGGTTACCCATGCTATCATGGTGGCTGCTACGGATGTACATAGGGCTGACATCAAGTTTACTGCAAAGGCAATATCTGCCGGATCATCAGAAAATATGGTAGCCAACCAGGCAAACATGCGTCCAATCAATACAAAAAGGCCTGCTCCGGGTGGGTGAACTACCTGCAATTTGTATGCACCAAGAATAAACTCACCACAGTCCCAAAGGCTACCTGTGCGCTCTACAGAGTGATAGTAAACTATAAAACTGATCAAAAAAACCAGCAGACCTGAAATATTGGAAAATTTCTTTAGTGATTGCATGTCAATGATTGAAACTTGATATTTTTAAATAGAAAGTTGCAAAATTAATAAATTTACTTTAAAACAAGTATTAATGTGTAATATGGTCTGTTTATACTGAATTGTCCACCGTATAAAACAAGGTATACTTTCATTTTATTGTAAAATTATGGTCTGATTTTTTTTCATTTATGCCATCTTTGTCGACTTATGGTTCAAAAGGCTTACTTTTGTGTTATGTTTTGTATTTCAATACTTATTACAATATCATGATTAAGTATCTTATTTTATCTGCGATCGGATATTTTATATTTACCAATTATATCACACCACTGTTGGAAGGAAATAAGCCAAATCGGTTTAATGGCCATTCAGAAAGAAAAAATAAAAACAATCACGAAGATGAATATGTTGATTATGAAGAGGTTGATTAACTAACTGAATTAAAATAACGTGGATCTTTCTATATTAAGTAATCTTACAAATAAAAATTCTTTCGAATCTAACTATACGATCATCGATGAAACGGATGATTTTATTGTTATACTTAAAAAATATGGTATAGCCGTTCAGGCTACAGACAAGAATGTATATGATCTTGAGACTGTGCTCAATACCAAATACAAAGAGCAGGTACATGTTCTTAATCGAATAGATCAACCCGTATCAGGTCTCGTTATTTTTGGAAAAAATAAGCTGTTCTCAGCTGAATTTACGGAAATGCTCAAAGCAAGAACGGTTAAAAAAACTTATCTTGCTCTGGTCGCAGGAACACCAAATACTGGTAAAACCGAGTTGCATCATTTTATCAAAAAACTGCATAATCGGGCCATGACGGCAGACGAACAGGTAGATGAAAATTTTAAGGAGGCCATTCTTGAATATTCTTTACTACAGTCGTTTGATAATTATCATTTGCTTAAAATAGATCTGAAAACAGGAAGGTTTCACCAGATCAGAGCTCAGCTTGCTACCGTAGAATTGCCTATAAAAGGAGATCTCAAATATGGTTCGCGAAGACCAAATCTGGATCGTAGTATTTGTCTGGTTTCCTACAAGCTGGAGTTTATACATCCATTTACTGGCAAAAAACACGTATATACTTCCCCTTTACCAGACAATGATGTGATTTGGGGTCTGGTAGATCAATCGCTATTTGAGTAATTTTACCATCTTTATTTCATACCTTTGCCCCTAATTTTTCATCATGAGCAATAATACTTATTCTACTTTTACAGATGTAAATTCACTCGGCGAGTTCGGACTGATAGATGCCCTGACCAAAGATCATCCAGCAGTTCAGATCAGCACCATAAAGGGTGTCGGAGATGATGGTGCAGTGATCAATAACACAAATGAAGTGACGGTAGTGTCCACTGATATGCTGGTAGAGGGCATACACTTTGACCTGATGTATACCCCGCTCAAACATCTGGGATACAAATCAGTAGTAGTCAATCTATCGGATATCTTTGCTATGAATGCTATACCATCCCAGATCACTGTATCTATAGCCATCTCCAATAAATATAGTCTCGAAGCACTTAAAGAATTTTACGAAGGGATTTATGCTGCATGTAAAATGTACCAAGTAGATTTGGTAGGTGGAGATACCACTTCTTCACCCAAAGGCATGGTAATCAGCATCACTGCCATAGGACAAGCAGCAAAGGAAGACATTGTATATAGAAACGGAGCAAAAAAGGGGGATATCATCTGTGTCACTGGTGATCTGGGTGCTTCTTACCTTGGGCTTCAGATACTTGAGAGAGAGAAGCAGGTGTATCTCGCCCATCCGGGAGTACAGCCCGAACTTGAAAACAGTCAGTATTTGATAGAAAGACAACTCAAGCCGGAAGCACAGACAGGAGCCATTGATTATTTTAAAAAAATGAACATCAAACCTACATCCATGATTGATGTTTCAGATGGTCTGGCCAGTGAAATCATACATATTTGTCAACAATCGGGTACCGGTGCCTTTATAGAAGAAGGAAAAGTGCCTCTGCATCCGGATACAGAACGTACCGCCCTTGAATTTAATCTGGACCCTATCACTTGTGCTTTACATGGTGGAGAAGATTATGAGCTTTTGTTTACTATTGACGAAAAAGATCTGGACAAAATCAGGTTTATGCCGGAAGTTTATATCATAGGAGAAATCACAGACGCTGCTGAAGGCATTACCCTTCACACAACTGGCGGCAATATACACCCGATCACATCACAAGGATGGAACCATTTTAGGGAAAAGTAATCGAGATGAATGATTTTTGCTGATAAATACGCCTTTTACCCCTAAAATTATTTTAGTTCAAAATAATAATATATGAATTTTCTAACGACTTTAGGACCAATACTTTCGCTGATTGGTACTTATCTGCTTATCCTTTCTTATAATAAATCCCATGAAATAGAGCACACCATAAGTAAAGGACAAGTGGCAGAAGGCACTATTATCGAACTTCGGGAAAATCCAAACAACCTTGATCTAATGGCCAAAAATAAGGCAAAAGCACCAGTAGTAGATTTTCATACCATTAATGGCTGGCATCGTCACTACTCTACTACTTAAAAAGACCCTAGCCCGTATGAATAAGGTCAAAAAGTAAAAATCTATCATTAGTTATATAGATCAAGACATGAAATGGCCCTTGCTGATGATGAACCTGTTACGCTTCCAAAAACATTGTTGAAGTGGGGCATCATATTTTGTGTCATCGGGTACCCAATTTTATTTTCAAGATTAGGTGGTTTATTCTGAAATAATAGATCTTACTATATGCCAGTAATTATTCTTACCGAACCTTACATGCGCCACTACACAGGCAGTGTCTTTGCTGTGAGCGATGCTATTGGTGTTTCGGCATGGGACGACGATGATCGAGCAAGAGAAAAACAATCCTGCTTTGACCAAAGAGTGTACTTCCTTCCTGACGACGGGAAAGGGATGCCGGCAGAGCTTCCTGTCCTTATGCATTTGTTTGTCCAGAAAGTCTTCTGAATAATATACACTTTAAAAGTGGCCCTTGCAGGGTTACGTCGGTCAGCAAAAGTCTAGAAAAAACCACAAATGATCCGTTTTACGCAGACCCTCTGCCACTTGGCAAGGGTAAAATAATGTATAAAGATTCAGAAAAATATGTGAAAAATGTGCTCTTCTTTGATCTGAATAACGAAGAACAGCCGGATACAGCGCTCATAAAAAACAGAATCACTAATGAGATAGAGGCTATTAGTTTGGTTGCTGACAAGCCCGCATTATTATGTTTTGATGATTTTGATCCAGGATTTTTTGAAATCAGCTTGCTAAAAACCAAACGTCCTCTCCACTATTTCACTTTGATCAAATGTTTTCCCTTAGTAGTTGAGCTTACGGATATAAGATCAAAGTATCGAATTTCAGAGACTATTTTGTAAAATTAAATATTACCTGTAAGGGTGAACTTTTACTATCCTTATAATAGCCTTCAATAAAACCAAAAGACCAATCTACTTCATATTTATATTTATACCATTCAGTGCTGTTTTTATACACTTTACAATATAATTTTTGAACAGCCGAAAATATTCAACCAATTTTGTGCTGTTTTAATCCTGAATGATTGTTTTGTTAATTTAATATGATTTTGTACAGATACCTCAAACGCAAAGGTATCTGTACTTTTAAAAGAAATTTTTATGCCCGATAAAACCATTTCACATCCCATTTTAACTTATGACACAGAATGCAATAACTGCGGCTATACTGACCGGGGAGTATATTGCAGTAATTGTGGCGGTCATCACACCCCACAGCCCAGCATGATTTAGTATGGGAAAAATT
>Ga0335397_10007597_pt1 | contig 13786 bp, 14 predicted proteins | sample MAT04_FD_205740 | JGI IMG/M metagenome (GOLD analysis project Ga0335397, IMG submission 205740) | Freshwater microbial communities from Lake Fryxell liftoff mats and glacier meltwater in Antarctica - MAT-04 (spades assembly) (version 2) ...
GCCCTACATCAAGGATAGCGCCGGGCACTACACTTACCGGGTGAAGGGCCCAGAAGCCGTCCAGGAACACTTGCAGAAAATTGGTCAGACCATCCACGCTTTGCTTTCGGATTTGAAAACTGCTTACGCTGCCGAAAGCGCCTACAAGGTACTCGACCGTATCTTCGCTGACAATTTTCACCTGCTTGAAAGTGGGCCTCAGGCCAAAGAGAACAAAGAAATCACCTCGGGGTGTCTGCAATCGGTGGATGACCTGGAAGCCACTTACCGTACGAAAGGAACCGGCCACTACAAAGGCTACGTTGCCAATATCACGGAAACATGCGACCCAGAGAATGAACTGCAACTCATTACAAAAGTACAGGTCGCGCCCAACAACATTGACGATGGACAACTGCTGGCCGAAGCCCTGCCCAACCTGAAAAAGCGCACCGCTCTGAACACTATGGTTACCGATGGCGGCTTTCACAGCGAAGTCAGCGATACCGCCTTGCAAGAGCAAGGCGTAACTCACATTCAAACTGCCATTCGTGGCGCACAACCAAACCCGGATAAATTCAACCTTGCCGATTTCAACTTGCAGCAAGATCAGCAAGACAACCCGACCACGCTTACCTGCCCGCAGGGACAAACTGTTCCGGTGACCCATGCCCGCACCACTGGCTGGCAAGCTCGCTTCGACCCGGCCATCTGCGATGCCTGCCCATTCCACTTGAATGAACGCTGTCGTGCGCAACCCCAAAAGCGAGACCCGCGTTACATGTTGAGCTTCACCTCACGGGAAGTCCAGTCGGCCATACGGCGCAAAGAATATCTGGCCCACCAAAGCGAAAGTCACAACTTACGCTCTGCAGTGGAAGCTACGGTTCGCTCGGTGAAACATCCTTTCCCGGCTGGTAAAATGCCAGTGCGCGGACAATTCAGAGTGACCAACATGGCAATCGCATCCGCTGCCACAACCAACGTGCGGCGTATCCACCGTTATCTGGTTGCCAAAACGAAGGCAGTGCAGGCGTCCAAAAATGCCGATGGACAGCAAAATTGCTCGCCCAAAGCACCTGCGGTGTCTCTTTTTGTCTCCGTGCGGACGTCCCTGGCACGCTGCTTAGGCTTTTGCCTGGCTTTTGGCCCGAGTTTTGCCAACTAAAAAACGACTTCTTGCAGGAGAGTCATGTGTGCTTCTCCTAATTTTGAACATGGTTGCCGCACTCTTGAAAAGAGCGCGGAGAATGTTGGTCCCAGTCACCGCACGGGATGGTCCCGGTCACTGCACGGGATGGTCCCAGTGTCTGCATGGGAATGTAGTTACTTGGCCGAAGCCGGGAAAGTGACCAGGCCGGGATTGGCCTTGACCCAGGCGCGCATGATTTCCTTGCTCTGCGCCGCTTGGCTGCTGTTGTGCTTGCAGTAGGCATCAAAGGCGATCTGTTCGTTCACATCGCCGTTGACCGTCGAGCCGTCCAGGTAGCGGCGAACGAGCGAACCAGTGGGTGGTTTCACCGTGGACTTGCTGCTCTCGTAGCGCACCAGCAACCGCTTGTGTGGTTCCTGACCTTCGCCGCCAGCGGCTTTCCACTCTTCCCATTTGGGCGAGAGCTTCCAGACCAGCTTGACCGGGCGGGGCAAAGGCGCGATGTACTTGCCAGCCTTGTTGTCGTCGCGGGCGATGGCCAGCGAACCGTCGTAGACTGTCAGTCCGGCCAGATGCAGACCGGTGGCGGCTTCAAAATCGGCCACATCCTGCTCGTTGTTCAAATACAAATGCATGAACTTTTTGAGCAGCTTGGTGTTGGCGGAGTAGAAGTCGATGATCGGAGTGTCGTCTTTGGCATTGCGCAAGGATACAGCGCTGACTTCTTCGGCCATTTCGCCGTCTTCGAGACCGGGCATGCTGACTAGGAAGCCTGCGTCGATCAACGCGGCAACCGAATTGAACATTGCTCGGGCTTGATCGGCACTGAGCGGTTCGAGCGGCACGATTTGCTGAGCAAATCGCAGTGAAACCTGGGCACCGGCGGGGTGAAAGAGTTTCGTCCAGCCTGTGACTTGTGTATTTGAATCCATTTGTCCTCCTGGGACGAATTGCTTGGCAATTCGAGAGAATAGAATGCGGGCGGCCTCGATGTGTTTGCAGGTGAAACCGAGTCTTTGTCCGCGTTGAGTGAAATCCTGACAGGTGCAGGTTGTGAGCGTGACGGCGTATTGCTTGCCATCTCCATTGATATGTTGCTGTGCCGCGATCAGCCAGCCGGTTTCGGTCGCAGTGAACTTGAAATCACCGTGAGCCAGGCCAGCCCGGGCGCGATCTGAACGATCCTGCTGCATTTGCGTGATGTCTGCCTGCGCAAGCATGTCGCCCGCCTTACTTTCTGCGGAATGCGACTGCCAGCCTGGCGCCATACCCACAGGGCGCTTCGCGTATCGCCATGAGCAGCAGCCAAAGGCAGAGCGTGCTGACGATCAGGAACATGCCAGAGGTTGCGGCGTAGTTGATGGTTGTGACGATCTGATCCATGATGAGCTCCTGGTGTTCTCGAATGGGATGAACTTGCCAACGTGGAGATGAAACTTGCCAACGTAAAAAGCAACCGTTCTGCTCAGATAACTGCAAGAACAGCAAATTGACCCCAACATCCAGAGATGTCAGGGCGGATTTGATGTCTTGATAAAACTCGTCGTGGTGAAACTATGAGCCTGACCCGAATACGACTTTGACGGCGCTTCTCACGATCCACCCCGGTGATGAGGTGGCGGCCACCGCGCTCATTGGAAGAGCGACGCGGTACGGTTGGGGACTTTTTATTAAGGTGCAGAAAACAAAAGAAGCACAAGGAGCGCCGAAATTGGCGCGATTCTCCTTGTGCTTCTGAGACCGGGTGATTTCACCGGCCTGTGTGTTTTGTTGCGCGTAGCGTATGTCAGGCGAGTGCGGCCCGACCAAATTTGTCTACCTGGTGTTGCGAGTTATTCAGATGTCTATTGGTGAGTTTTCTTTTTTGGTTGCGCATCGAGCGCGATGACCCGTGTGGCCACCACCTCGACCGTGTTGCGCTCGATGGCCACCTTTTCCAGCCCGGAGTCTTCCGGCAGTTTGAGTTCAGCCTGACCGTTGCTCTTGCGAGCTTTTTCCAGCAATTCGACCAGGCCTTCCTTAAATTCGCGGCTTTGTAGAAAGCCGTTGATGCGGATGCGCTGGCCTTTCTGGACGGAGAACATGGTGCCCACGCCGCCTGGGAAGCGGACGTTGACGTAATCCGGTTCATCGCGTCCTGGGGTGCTGTTATCCGGCTTGGCGGGCAAATCCATATCGCGGTAGCTGGCGATCCGGAAAAAGACATCGCGGTCGTAGGTCCACGGTTCGCGGGTGACAATGCCTTCGATAGTGATTTCGTTGATCATGGTGCAAGTCTCCTTGTTGGTTTGAATGATGGGGCTTACCCCGGTAACACCATCCGGGGTTGTTCCGAAAAGCATCGGAACTTAAAGCAAAAAGCGACCACCTGCGCAGGAGGTCTTTGTAACCCAAAGACACTGTGGTAGGTGGTCGCTTCTGAATTAATAGGGAAGGGGTGGCGACCGTTCGGCCAACGTTATTCAGTTGTAGGGCGCGAGTTTATCACATTTTGGGGAAAGTGCTTGGGGAAGTTCAAAACAGTGCTATAGATCGGAAAAGTGACATCGACAGCGGTTCGAGTTCCGTTGGGAACAAATTACGAGTGTGTGTTTGAATAGCAAGATGGTAATCAACACGCTCATACTTTTTAATTTGCAAGCTGGACGAAACCGGGGACAGTCTGATCCGCGCGGTGATGAGCCAGTTGAATTTATCTGCAAGGGCGTATGCCTCGCACCATGTCACAGGATATTGAAGCTGGCGCACACGATCGCCGACTTGACGGGAAGCGAACATATGCAGACGCCGCATTTGGCGGATTATTTCACTTTGCATGTTCCTGGCAAGGGCGCTGCAGCACCGGCCGAAGGGATGCACAGCACTATGTGATGCAATGGATAGGCTAAATGCTCTGCATTGTTTAGCGCAGAGCATTTAGGTTTTTAAAATTTGGTGGAGCGAATTCGAAAAACAGGGCAGGAAATTAATACCCTGACGCTTCGCCTTGAACCTGGTCAATTATTGCAGGCGCTGCACTGGCTCCGAGTAATTCCGCACCAGCATTCAGTAATGCTACCGCTTTCTCGTAACTATTTATTTTCCCCGATGCTTTCACGTGTGCATGAATAGCTGTTTTTCGGATCAAGCTAATGTTCTCTGGGCTGGCAGCTTCCGATCCGGGACCCCAACCGCTTGAATTTTTGATCCAAGGCATACCTGCTTCGTCAAGCAGGCGAATGGCTGTTTTTCTTTGTTCCAAATCTTTGATATATCCAAGCTCCAACATGGCCTTTACTGGTATTCCCTGCGCCGCGCGGACGATTTCTAATGCTTCTTTTTGAAAATCTTCATGCATACCTGAAAGGAAGAATCCCATATTTGGCGCATAGTCTACCTCATCCGCACCCAGGGCTCTACACTCACGGATAAGTGAAATTTTTGCATCCAGGCTTTCATGTCCTGTTCCTAACCCAATGCAGGTAGCTACAAAAATGCCTGATCCGTTCAGAACTTTCCTTGCCATTGGGACCCAACACATGGCAATCATTGCAGCATGGAAATTATATTTGAGAGTTTTTTCCAGGTGAGTAGTAATCTCGGCCTGCGTTGCCTCTGGACGGACATCGGTATATTGTAAATGTTTGGCCAACTGGTGGCTATTAAGAGATTCTGCTTTCATACTTCCTCCGAATGGGATTTGATTACATTTGTCATTTTTTCTTTGTGACAATATCTGGTTGTATTTTTACTAGCCCAATATATAATACAAGTAGACATCTGTGGACAACTATAAACATCTATGAACAACTTGTCAAGACTAAACGATAGGAAAAACTATGTCAGAGATTGAACGATCCGGGCCAAAGTTAATTTATCAACAAATAGTCGACTGGATGCGCCAGCAAATGTCTACCGGAATCTGGCCAGAACATTATCGCCTACCTTCAGAGATCGAAATGGCTGCAAAGTTTGAAGTAAGCCGCGGCACAATTCGGAAAGCGATAAATCAACTTTCATCCGAGGGGCTGCTCGTTACAATTCATGGACGGGGGACATTCGTAGAATCGACGGTAATAGAACAGCCTCTGGCTGAACAATTGATTTCGTTTTCGGAGGCATTGATCGATAAGAAAATCAACTTTCAGACCCGGGTTGTACGGCAAGATATTGAAGTTCCCCCAGCACGAATTGCATCACTACTCTCATTACCGGATGGCAAGCCTGCGTTTACGTTGGAGCGGATACGGTCTGTCCACCAATCTCCAGTTATCTATCTAATAAACTATGTCGTTTTACATATGTGCCCAGGAATCGAAAAAGTTGATTTTACGAAGTATCGCTTGTTCGAAGTCCTTGAAGAACACTATAAGTTGACACTTGGCTGGGGGCAGCGTACATTCCAGGCACAATCTGCGGATGAAGCAGTGGCAACGAAGATGAATATCAGCTTGTGTGACCCTGTTATGTATATGGAACAAATCCTTTACCTCCGAGATGGATCCCCGATTGAAATTTCCCGGGTTTGGATACCTGGTAATGGCTTCCGCTTATCGGCAATTGTCAAACGTGGCGATAAGCATGACAGTGGCCATAATTCGTTGGCATTTGATCCAGTTAATTCCACTATTACATCCCAACCACCTGAGGAGTAAGCCGCTTTGAATACTTCGTCAACCCCGCATTCCAAAGATCTGGACCGAAATGTCCCATCCGGTTCAATTTTTAGCACATTACGGCGCTTCTTCTCTGGCCGTGAAACCGGTGTGTTTATTGCGCTGGTTTTGATGAGCCTGTTCCTGACATTTGCCACTCCAAATTTCTTGACGGTTAAAAATTTGCTTAATATTGGCCGTCAGGTCTCCCTGATCGGCATCATGGCTGTCGGCATGACTTTCGTCTTAATCGGAAAAGAAATTGATCTGTCGGTCGGGTCAACCTATGCCTTGGCTGGCCTGGGTACTGGCATATTGCTCACCCAACAAATTGGGGTCTTTCCAGCAGTTGTACTTGGTCTTTGCATCGGTGCATTAATTGGGGCAGTAAACGGTTGGCTGTCCACATATGGCCAGTTGCCATCTTTTATCACTACCCTGGGGATGTTGAGTGCAATACGAGGATTGGCACTATTGGTTACCAACGGTCAACCGGTAACAATCAATGAGACATTTGGGGTTTCAAAAGCTGCGGTTGAACAATTTTATTTCCTTGGCCAGGGCCAATTGTTTGGAATTATTCCAATGCAACTGGTATTTTTTGTGATTGTACTCATCATCGGATATGTTCTGCTCTCCCGGACGATCCTGGGTTTCCAGACGTACGCGGTTGGAGGAAATGAAAAAGCCGCCCGTGTATCTGGTATACGTACACAAAACGTGAAGATCATGGGCTTTGTGATGATGGGAATTCTGGCTGCCCTTTCGGGAATCTTGTCCCTGGCTTTTTTGCCCAGTGGTCAGGCAGGTCGCACCGGTCTTGGGGTCGAGTTGGATGTTATTGCTGCCGCAGTCATTGGCGGCGCTTCCTTGGCTGGTGGTGAAGGCACGATGTTGGGAACCCTGATCGGCGTATTGATCATCGGCATTTTACGCAATGGCCTGGTGTTATTAGGGATTTCGCCTTTCTGGCAGACCACAATTATCGGTTTGGTGATTATCCTGGCAGTTGGAATGGATAAGTGGACACGCAATAAACGATCTGGTTAGTTTTATGAACCATTTATCCTTCGGAGGTGAAACCACTACAAATAATTTAAGTTTATTATGTTCGTAATGTGACGGACGGGAAAATTACACCAAATTATTAAAGAGGTTGGTATAGATTCTGCAGATCTACCCATGGAATCCCTTCCAAAGCCGGAGTCCCAACCTGATTATATCCAATTTGTGTGGATTTTACCCTCTGTAATAACCTGAAAACCTTATGTGCTACCCAATTCACTCAGATGGAGAAGACAAATGAAGAAATCTAACCTGATCTTGTCGGTACTGGCCATGGTATTGATTGGCAGTTTATTGCTGGGAGCATGTGCTCCTGCATCAACACCAACTGCAGAACCTACTACCGCCCCTACTACCGAATCGGTTGCTCCTACCAAGGCGCCGGAAGCAGCCGGTAGTTTTGTGCTCAATCCAGATATTGCCGCGCGGATGAAAGCTGGTAAGAAACCAGTTATCCGCGTTTCATATCATGATGTTTCCAACGAATTTGCTCCCCAGATCAAAGCGGGTGTGGAAAAAGCCGCAGCAGAACTGGGTGTTGATGCGGTCATGGTTGGACCAGTAGGCGCCAAGGCCGAAGATCAGATTGCTGAACTGGAAAGTCTGATCGAAAAGGGCGTGGATGGTATTGCGATTTCGTCGGTTAGCACGGACGCTCTGGCTCCAGTGATTGACAAAGCCCTGGCAGCTGGCATTCCGGTGGTTACTTACAACACTGACAACCCCAGCAGCAAGCGGTTGGCATTCGTCGGACAGGACCTGATTGGTTCTGGTCGAATTGCTGGCGATTTGATGGCGAAGGCGCTGGGTGAAAAAGGCAAGGTAATTATCACCACCCTGGATGCTTCTGCACAGTGGTCGCTTGACCGCGAGAAGGGTGCCCGTGAAGCATTGGCAAAATATCCTGGCATCACAGTAGTGACTACGGTTAACACCGGCACTGAACCGCAAGGTATCTACTCGGCGATTGAGAATGCCATGCAGGCTAATTCGGATGTGACCGGCATCTTGAGCATGGAATGCTGCTCAGTCGGCCCGGCTGGTGAGTATGTCAAACGAAACAATTTGAAGGATAAGGTCAAGGTAGTTGGTTTCGATCTGCTGCCCACTACGCTTCAGCTCATCAAGGAAGGGATCATCTACGCCACCATTGACCAGGATCCCGTCAAGCAGGGCTACGAAGCCACTCGGTTAGTTTACAACATCCTGATGGGCAAACCAGCTGAGAGCATTGACACTGGCGCGAAAATCATCGACTCTTCCAATATTGATGAGATCCTGGCGGGTGTCAAACCGGCAGCCGGTAGTTTTGTGCTCAATCCAGATATTGCCGCGCGGATGAAAGCTGGTAAGAAACCAGTTATCCGCGTTTCATATCATGATGTTTCCAACGAATTTGCTCCCCAGATCAAAGCGGGTGTGGAAAAAGCCGCAGCAGAACTGGGTGTTGATGCGGTCATGGTTGGACCAGTAGGCGCCAAGGCCGAAGATCAGATTGCTGAACTGGAAAGTCTGATCGAAAAGGGCGTGGATGGTATTGCGATTTCGTCGGTTAGCACGGACGCTCTGGCTCCAGTGATTGACAAAGCCCTGGCAGCTGGCATTCCGGTGGTTACTTACAACACTGACAACCCCAGCAGCAAGCGGTTGGCATTCGTCGGACAGGACCTGATTGGTTCTGGTCGAATTGCTGGCGATTTGATGGCGAAGGCGCTGGGTGAAAAAGGCAAGGTAATTATCACCACCCTGGATGCTTCTGCACAGTGGTCGCTTGACCGCGAGAAGGGTGCCCGTGAAGCATTGGCAAAATATCCTGGCATCACAGTAGTGACTACGGTTAACACCGGCACTGAACCGCAAGGTATCTACTCGGCGATTGAGAATGCCATGCAGGCTAATTCGGATGTGACCGGCATCTTGAGCATGGAATGCTGCTCAGTCGGCCCGGCTGGTGAGTATGTCAAACGAAACAATTTGAAGGATAAGGTCAAGGTAGTTGGTTTCGATCTGCTGCCCACTACGCTTCAGCTCATCAAGGAAGGGATCATCTACGCCACCATTGACCAGGATCCCGTCAAGCAGGGCTACGAAGCCACTCGGTTAGTTTACAACATCCTGATGGGCAAACCAGCTGAGAGCATTGATACTGGCGCGAAAATCATCGACTCTTCCAATATTTCCGAATACTTAAAGTAAGAGAATTAGATTATGCCCGCGCATCCTGAAGCTATCATCCAACTGGAAAAAATAACTAAGCGCTTTCCGGGAGTCCTGGCTCTTGATCGAGTCACACTTTCCGTATTCCCGGGAGAAATTCATGCCATCATCGGAGAGAATGGTGCTGGCAAATCAACGCTGATGAACATCCTGGCGGGTGAACTGCAACCTGATGACGGGAAAATATTATTCAAGGGCTTAACCACGCTGATCCCCGACCCGGTTGCTTCAAGACACTTGGGGATCAGCGTGGTGTTCCAGGAACTGGCATTATGCCCTAACCTGACTATCGCTGAAAATATCTCTCTTTGGATGGCGAGCGAACAATGGGCGTTTGCCTTCCAAAACCGTCGACTTTACAACGCTACTGCCAAAGAGATGCTGGATAATCTTGGTTTGGTGAATATTGATTTACACCAACCTGTAGGACAACTTAGCGTTGCCAAGCAGCAAATGGTTGAAATTGCAAAAGCGATCTCTACCAAAGCACGGGTGCTGATCCTGGACGAACCGAACTCGGCTCTGACCCAGGATGAATCCGAACATTTATTTAGCGTAGTAAGGAAACTACGCGGTGAAGGTGTCGCAATTCTCTATATTTCCCACCATTTGGATGAAGTTCTGGATCTGGCAGATCGGATCACAGTGATGCGCGACGGCGGGGTTGTCGATACATTCTTAACCGGCGATTCAACAGTCTCCAATCTCATTACACGTATGGTGGGGCGGGACATCGTGGCGGCAGAACGCGATTTCGATCATCAAAACCTTGGCGAGGTCGCTTTGGAGTTAGAGCAGCTATCCAGCCCAGGCCTATTTGTTGATATTTCTCTTCAAGTGCAAGCCGGAGAGATAGTTGGAATAGCGGGCTTACCTGATTCCTATAAGGATGAACTTGTACAGGCAATCTTTGGCATGGGGAACATCGGAAATGGAAGAATATTACTAAAAGGTAAGCCCGTCAAAATTCATAATCCAACTGATGCAATCCGACATGGGCTGTATTTGATCCCTGCTGACCGGCGAGGTGCAGGAGCTTTATTGCAGATGAGTCTTCAGGAGAATATTCTGGTTTCCAGTCTTCCCAAGATCAGCAGCATGGGTTTCTTACTAAAAAGTGAAGCAAAAGCGCTTGCGCGAATTCACTTTGATAACCTGGATGTACGAGCAACAGGGCTTAGCCAGAAAATGGCAAACCTGAGCGGCGGTAACCAGCAAAAGGTAATCTTGGGGCGCGGCCTGGCGACAAAGCCGGCGGTGTTAGTACTTCATGAACCGACTCGCGGTATAGATATTGGCGCCAAGGCGGAAATTTACAAGATTCTGCAGAAACTAGCTGAACAAGGTACAGCCATCCTGATCATATCGTCGGAATTGCCCGAATTGATCTCTCAATGCGACCGCATTCTTGCCATGCATGCCGGGCGTATCACCGGTTCTTTCAGGCACAGCGAAGCAACTGAAGAAGATATTTTGGCCTGCGCTATGGGACATGCAGAACATCTGGTTCGGATTGAAGGAAAATAACAATGAAAAAACAAATCATTACAGTTGTAGGAAGTTTTGCAGTTGGTATGACGATGCGAACATCCCGCATGCCGATCTTTGGTGAGACCCTGATTGGTTCAGATTTTGATATGGGACCAGGCGGAAAAGGTTCCAACCAGGCCGTTGGTGTAGCACGCTTGGGAGCAGAGTCGTTCATCGTCGGTATCATCGGTGATGATAAGTTGGGCGAGATTGCGACAGATTTGTATAGGCAAGAAGGGGTCAACACCCGTTACCTCAAGAAGACGCAACAAATGTCCACAGGTGTTGGCTTTATTATCCTTGACCAGGGTGGTAGAAATGGCATTATCCTGGATATGGCGGCCAATAAGTTAATGGATGAGGCGTTTGTAAATCTGGCAGAAACACAAATAGCATCCAGCAAAGTAGTGATGGCGGTGCTGGAAATCCCAACTGCGGCCGCCGGGCAAGCGATGGCTTTGGGCCGCAAGCATGGCGTGCTGACAATTCTAAACCCGGCTCCCGCTACCCTTTTGAGTGAAGAAATAATTCGAAATGTAGATGTTATCACCCCAAATGAAACTGAACTTCGCATTCTGATGGGATTAGCACCTGACGACTCCACCCCCACAAGCGAACTTGCACATTTATTGAAAGCTCGTGGTGCAAAAAACATTTTGGTCACAATGGGTGAGAAGGGTTCACTTGTCTTAACCGAAACGAGTGAAGTTTTTGTCCCTGCGGTCTCGGTCGATGTCGTCGATACGACAGGAGCTGGCGATTCCTACAACTCCGGATTAGCAATAGCACTTGCCGAAGGCAAGGATATTGTTACCGCAGCTAAATTTGCCGCTTGTTCCGGTGCTTTGGCATGTACCCGGCTTGGAGTTATTCCAGGCTTGCCAACCCGCACCACCGTCGAAGATCTCTACCAAAAAACTTTTGCTTAATTATCTTATCTACTTATGGAGATTTCAACATGAAACGTTCTGTTATCCTCAACTCTGAACTCAGCCATGCAATTGCTAGCATGGGACATGGCGATATTATGATCGTATGTGATGCAGGTTTCCCAATTCCCAATTCCACCTGGCGGGTCGACCTGGCAGTAATCCAGGATATTCCTGATCTGGAAACCGTGCTGACTGCTATCTCAAAGGAGATGGTGGTAGAAAGCGTAGCTTATGCCGCTGAAATGGGGGCTAACAACCCTGTCTTGAAAGAAAAAGTCCATCGGATTTTTATAGACTCGGATTTTATGACATTCCCCCATTCAGAAATTTTGACTCAGATGGCTGCCAAAGCCAAAGTAATAGTTCGTACTGGTGCCTTTGACCCTTGGGGGAATATCCTGCTTTACTCGGGCGTGGATGTGCCAAAATGGTTTAGCAAGCCCGGCACGATCGCACCAGAAATTTATGCACGAAAAATGGGCAAGTAATCGATCGAAGTGACCCATGAAAATAAAACAAGAAGATAATTCTGGCTATGCCTTTACGCCACGTCAGCGTGTTCAGTTTGCCCTGAATCACCAGGAGCCGGATAGAACACCGGTGGACTTCCTGGCTACCCCCGAAGTGTGGGCGAAGTTGATCAGTCACTTTCACCCCAAACTCGGACAGATCGATTCAGGTGGATATTTCTCCTCAGAACAAGAGGCAGTCTTGCGACATTTGGAAGTGGATTGTCGCATAATTTCCTACGATATGTTTTGTGCTCCACCGGAAGGTGTTCTCAAAGCAAGCGCAAGCATTGATTGGTGGGGTTCCCTTTCTCGTTCGACACCAAACCGGATGTGGCGGCAAAAACTATCAGACGGTTCAACTTATGATATTTGGGGACACCACACCCGCATCCAGGCGAACCCCACTGGAAACTATGAAGAGTACGTATCCTGGCCATTGCGAACAGCGAATTCTGTAGAAGAACTAAAAACTTTTACGTGGCCTACTCCGGATTGGTGGGATTTCTCCTGCTTGCCGGATGCCATTCGAAAAATAGATCCTAACGGAGTACACTCTTTACGTTTTCGGACAGGTACTGTTTTTGAGTGCGCCTGGCAACTGCGCGGCATGGAACAGTTTCTAACCGATATGGCACTTTCACCTGAGATACCGTTATATATCATGGAACGCGTCACAGACGTTCTAGTGGAAAACACCCGCCGGGCATTGGCGCTGGCTGGAGATGATGTTGATACTGTGTATTTTTATGATGATGTTGGCGCGCAGAACGGCCTGCTCATCTCAAAGAACATGTGGCGGCGCTTTATTAAGCCATTTCATCAGCGCATCATTGAAGTAGCTCACCAGGCTGGGAAAAAGGTGATGTACCATACTGATGGGGCCGTACTGTCGTTAATTCCCGAATTAATCGATATGGGTGTGGATATTCTTGACCCAATCCAGCCAACAGCCAAGGATATGAAGCCGGATCGTCTGAAAGCTGAGTTTGGCGATCATCTCTCGTTTCATGGTGGAGTGGATATTGTTGGAACGCTACCGCTCGGTACGGCCGAAGATGTGCGCAACGAAGTAATCCAAAGGGTCCAGGTTTTGGGTGCCGGCGGAGGATACATCTTATCGAGTTCACATCACATCCAATCGGATACTCCCTTGGAGAATGTGCTGGCAATGTATGAATTTCAACTGCGTTATCGCTCGAATGAAATATAAAACCTTTTGGGTGACAGGTATTTTTTTAATTCTGATGTCAGCTTGTACTCCCAAGCCATCTGTTGTCAAAGCAATTCTTTTCTATGCACCATCTTGCACACATTGTGCGGACGTTGTAAACGATACGATCACATCAGTTCAGAGCAATTATGATGACAACCTGAACCTTGTGTGGATTGATGTTACAGGTAAACATGGTCGCGATTTATATGAGAAATGCATTGCACATTACTATACGCCGCCAGAACAGTTAACATTTCCTATTGTATTGATAGGTGAACAGATTCTGTTTGGTAGTAAGTTAAGGCTCTTTGGTATTTAGCGTGAAGTCGCCATATATGGGGGGTGCTCCAATTAGGCAAAATAGCGATAGCCTTCAATATCCAGGTATAGACGTTGGAACAAGGTTGTGTTTCGGAGAATGCCATAACAACGCCGTTTCGTAGTTTTGATCTTGTTGTTCAGACCTTCGACAAAACCGCTGTTTAAACGACCAGCGAAGTAGTTTACGATTTTGTCGAGCCAATTATCGAGTGTGGTCAAGAATTTGCCAA
>Ga0335397_10007598_pt1 | contig 13786 bp, 21 predicted proteins | sample MAT04_FD_205740 | JGI IMG/M metagenome (GOLD analysis project Ga0335397, IMG submission 205740) | Freshwater microbial communities from Lake Fryxell liftoff mats and glacier meltwater in Antarctica - MAT-04 (spades assembly) (version 2) ...
AGAAAACTATCGGTAAAAATATGTCAGCCGGAAAACTAAGTTTCACATTGCCAGAATATAAAGTACGTGAGGACGGCACTTGGATTACAGCGAGAGTAGGAGTTACGCGATCGGAAGGTTTTGTGGGTGCAGTAACAGGCAGAGTGAATAACTCCAGCAGTACAGCAGCAGCACGGGCTAGTAGAGGTTCGGATTACACTGTTCCACACGGCACAGGAACCAATCAAGTTTTGAGTTGGGCTAATGGTGAATCAGGAACAAAGTTTTGTGATTTCGTGATTATTGATGATAATTTTGTCGAAGGTGACGAACTTCTTCCTCTTACATTAAATACATTTGTCGGTGGTGTAACGGCTGGTGCAATTGTAACTAGCAAATTGATAATTCTTGATGATGATTTTTTGATAGCAAAACATCGTTGGGACAACACAGCATTGCAATTTGAGAATGCTGATGGAACCTGGGGGGATATTGTTGAATTAAAAGGTGCAATAGGTGAGACAGGTATCCCAGGTATCCCAGGTTCTTCGACTGGTGCTACTGGTGCTACTGGTGCTACTGGTGCTACTGGTGCTACTGGGGCTACTGGTGTTCAAGGCGATCGCGGTGATATTGGTATTGGTATTCCTGGTATTCCTGGTATTCCTGGTATTCCTGGTATTCCTGGTATTTCTGGTGAAAATGGTTTAACTGGGGCAAATGGCGCTCAGGGATTTAAAGGCGACCGAGGCGAAAAGGGCGATGTTGGGCAAAACGGTTTACCTGGTTTACCTGGTGAACGTGGTTTACCTGGTTTACCTGGAAGTAAAGGCGATACTGGCGCAAAGGGGGAAAATGGTAATGATGGAACAACTGGTTTACCAGGTGCCACTGGTTCTACTGGTGCCATTGGTGCTACTGGTAATATTGGTGACACTGGTGCCACTGGTTCTACTGGTGCCACTGGTTCTACTGGTACTATTGGTGCTACTGGTCTTACTGGAGCCACTGGATTAATTTGGAAAGGAAGTTGGTTAGCATCAGCTAATTATGTGGCGAGAGATGCAATAAGTCATAACGGCAATAGTTGGATTGCAATTTTTAACAATACAAACTCCGTTCCTCCTGGTGCAAACTGGAATTTGTTAGCTCAGCAAGGTGCTGCCAGTTTTTCAACAGGAATTTGGAGAGGAAGTTGGTTAGCAACAACCAACTATGTTATGAGGGATTCAGTGATTCACAATGGCAGTAGTTACATTGCGATCGCCATTAACGCCAATTCCGCTCCCCCTAGCGCTAGTTGGAATTTGTTGGCAGCACAAGGCGCGATCGGCGTTACTGGTGTCCAAGGAAACCCAGGTCAAATTGGAGCAACTGGCGCAACTGGTTTAGCTGGTTCTCCCGGCGCAATTGGTTTAGCTGGCACAACTGGTTCTCCGGGTTCTACTGGTTTAGCTGGGGCAACTGGTGCAACTGGAGCAACTGGTTCTACTGGGGCGATCGGTGCAACTGGTGCAACTGGTGTCCAAGGAAATCAGGGCATTCCGGGGATTAACGCTCCGTCAAATCCCTTGACAGAATTTTTTCAGAATAGTCAATCTTTCAACATTCCTTTGCTTCCTGGTTGGAGTGGTCAGTTAATAGGCACGATCGCTGGTAATATCTTAATCCTTAAGGGGCAAATTACCGCCACTCAAGCCTTTACTGCTAATAATAAAATTAGCAATCATCTATTCCCTGTAATTTTTCACAAATATTACTTTGCTCTCAATAACAATGGTGCCCAAGCAGATTCCTACATAACGGTACTAAACACCCCAGGGTTATACATTAATTCCAATGTTGCAACTGGTGTGAAAATCGAGTTTAATCACTTGACATTTCCTATGCATTAGAAGATGCTTCATCGGCTCAAAAATGTTTGATAGTTTGTGCTAAGATTGTGAAAGAATCAAACACCAAAACTATGTCCATTCAATTCACCAAAACGGGAGAAACCATGTTATATCAAGAATCTGAAAGAAATGCGATCGAGCAAAAACAAATTGCGGTTTTGCTCAACGAAACCCAACAAGTCGTCAATCGTTTAACCGAATCTAATTCGCAAATGATGTCCCAAGACTTTTCAATTTGCATCGGCTGGGGACGTGTCAAAATTTGTTTAACTGTTGAAGAAAATTAAAGTTAATCTCTGAGAGTAAAACAATAAAAAACGTCCTTCTGCTCCAAGGACGTTTTTTATTGGCAAACTTAATTAGAATTAGTTAGTTTAGGTTTGAACTAACAGAGCTTGAGCTATCACAATTTCATCAAGCGTTTTGCCACAGAGAAACAATCCCACATAGGGGTCATTGGGTGCGTCCACAAAACAGACTTTAGTTTCAGTGAGTCCAGCGAAAGTCGAGTACAACTGGACGTAATACTCCAGTGATTCTACTGGCAATCTTAACTCTTCAATTCCCCCCATTACTGCCGAAATTTCTGCTTTGCTACTTTCGATCAAAGGTGTAAACACTTCAAGCAAAGTTTTGCAAACGATCGGTCTGTTGATTGGTACTTGATAACCTGCACCGCCAACTTTGCGACGCATAGAAGCATCGGCAGATAAAATCTGAGGGTCGGTTAACGATTTGGTTCGCCGAATCACTAACGGGGAATCTGATTCAGAGGTTCCCCAGTAATTGTAATCCTTGATGATTTGTCGTAATTCCGAGATGACGGAACTCGCAGTTGGTGTAACAGTCATAAGTTAAAGAGCAGAAACTAATTTAATTTTATCATATTTGTGCGCTTAAAGTTGGTACAATAAAATTATGATTTCCATTACGGTAGAACAGCGCCTCGCTTCCAGGTGCTGTTTTTTCTGAAATCAAATAAACTTTGAGAAAACTGGATGTCTCAAACTTTTGCCTGGGGTTGTTCCCAGATAAATAATTTCTACTTCCTGACCTAAAAACATTGATTGATTTGCCCAAATATTCGATCGCTCTGCATCGGTGAAGCCAGTCCCAACTTTAGCTGTGATAGTAACTCCATCAACTAATCCAGCAACTGTCAACCTTCCCAAGGAATTTTTGTATTTCCCAGTGCCACGGTCAAAACCTGTAACAGTGAAATCAGATTTTACAAAGTTTTTGACCTTCAGTAAATCGTGTGTTCGACCTTCTCGATATGCCACTATTGGATGTCGTAGCATTGTGCCTTCGGGAAATCCAGCAACAGCGTTAATCTGATTCTGTGCTTGAATTGCGATCGGGTTATCCTGGATGTAAACGTAAGGAACCGGGACAACAATTGATTGATTATCAGGGATTGATTCGGTGATTGATTCAATCATTAACTCTGTGTTTACAAAAGTGTAATTGTCAATGATTTGTGCGAATACATGAAATTGCATCCGTTGTTTATCAGCAACGTTAATATCCACTGAATCACGAGCAATTCCTGAGATGCGATCGAATGACTCACCAAGGATGTACAACTCACCATCTAAAATGGTGCTAGTCCCTTGATAACAAAGACTTTCTATGTGTTCCAACCCGATGTATTTAAATTTCTGAGTCCGACTCAACAGCCCTTTCCCAGGGATGTACAGACATCGTACTCCATCGAGTTTAGGGCTGCTATACCAACCTGTAACACCGTAGGTTTTGGTTGGGTTATAGTTGTGTGCTAACTGACAATTAATCATTTTTTCTTGGCAAAATATCTAATCAAATTTTAACATATTACTTGACATTTATGTGTGAATATTGTAAGATGTATTTATCACTATTTGGGATATCAAATGGAAAGTATCATAGAACAAGTTAAGATTGTAATCGGTTTGGCGATTAATGTTATCAAGTCGCAAGCTGATCGAATCACCGCATTAAAAGCCGAATTATCGGCAGCAGTAGAAAACTACGATCAGTTTGCAGCAGCCGAAGTTGAAGAAGATGCAGCAGCCGATGCTTTGTTAGCTCAACTTGAAGAAATTGCGGGCACTCTATCGACTACGATCGACGAAGCTCAAGCTACTCCTTAATTCTTGATTGTATTTGACATCTTCTTTGTCGTAATTGATAAAGAAGATGTCAGTCAAATGATAAAATTATCAAACAGAAAAATGATGTTTTGGGCAATACTTCCGGTAAATACAACTTTGTTATTTATGACAAAATTATACTTAGTTTGGTTTGGCACAATTGTAGCATCATAAATCAAAGCTAATTGTTGCAATTCCGCTAAAGTATATTCTTTAGTTTTGACGATCGCATTGACTTTCTGCCAATTACTAAACCAATTATCGAGCAACATAATCACTCTTGTCAATTCATCTTCAAATCCCATATTGACTCACAACTAAATAATTTGATTATATCACACTATCATAGTTTGTCTACCGGGAGCGACCCGGTAAAACGCTACTTAAAAATCTTTAAACCCATTTGCCAGCCACAATTTTCACAGTTCCATCTTGTTCAGTGTGAGACTCAATTTGATAACCTTGAGCAATCAAAGCTGCGATCGCATTCTCACGCGCATACCAAGGCAACAACGTCTCCATAAACTTCTGAGAAGCTTGGATGCTACCATCGCGGGTCAAAAACTCAAACTCATTATCAACCCATTTAAAACCGAAATCGTATCCTCCCTGGTAGTTTTGTTTGCGTCGAATTACCAACTCAGCAAGTTTACTGTTGCCGAAAGGATCTTGGATTTGGGCATTGCGATCGAGATATGCTCCTGTGAGAATACCGTTAAGACCGTCAGCAATCATTTGATTCAGCACGGATTCAAGAACGATCGCATTCTTGATAGTTGTTTTGATTACACTTAGATGTGACATATTTACCTCTGAGAAACTTTGATAACTTTGAGAGATGGCTTAGTCTGTGTTCTAAAAAGCTGACGTTGAGTTTCCGATTTCACCGTTAACAGTAATTTTGGTTTCGGGAAATCCATACAATTCTTGAGATTCAGGTAAAGGTCTTTGTGATACAACTTCACCCAATGCTTTCTCTAATTCCTCAGTCACCGCAGTACATTCTGTGCCAGAGGCAAGAACTTTTTCGGTGATAGTTCCATCTTTGTTGATGATGATTTCAATTTTGTAATATTGCATTGGTTGCAGCCGGGAATTAATTATTGTCCGGCAAACCATCGCACTCCTACTCTGAGGTGATGCGATGATAAATTAATTGTTATCAAGAACTTGGGTTTAAAACCCCGCCCTTCTATTCTAAGCTAAAGACTCTTCAACTTCATCAGTTAGCAGATAAAGACTCTTCAACGGCTCGATCGAACGCTTCATCAGTTGGCTCATCCAACATTCCCATCGCACACAACCAACGTAACTGAATCTCACGTCCACCTCGACAAATATGTTTATCCGTCGAATGGCAAATATGTTGCCCATGTCCAAACAAATTATTGAGATAACCCATCATATTTTCAGGGGAAGTTTCCAATGGTGTGTTACCGGAAAATGGACAACTAGAACAAGGTGTTTTTTGAACTGGGTAAGTCCTCATATCATTGGTATTGAGTTTGGATTTTGGTTTCTTCACGATATTATGACGGTAGCGAACCGTTAATAACGCTAATAATCAATACTTAACGAGGTTTTTTCTGTTGATAAGATTCTTCTTGCTTACCTATTAAATAAGCTTCTTCTTGATATTCATCTTGATTTCCATCTTGAGTTTTATTTTGCTTTGGTGTCACCAAGGCAACTTGATATTCGGTTTTCGCGATTTGACAAGTGACTAAAGTAAGTGTTGTTATCGCCAATAATACGCTTTATTTCATAGTTTCTAGTAGTGAATTAGAATTGATTACCATCCCTTTAAACTCCTGATGGCACTGAGTGTTAGATTGTTTATTATCCTCTTAAGTTTTGATACAATCTGGTTTCTTCCTGAACAATTCTTGCTTGTTTTTCAGTAAGTAAACTGAAATCATTATTAACAAAATCAATTCCTAGAACCAAAACCTGTCCGTGAATCACAGTGCCTTCAGCAGTTACACAAGTTGGGCTAAAATGCTTAAGTAAGAATCCATCATCGGCAACTATGACAATTGATTTGTCAGAATAACTCCGATAAGAAGACACCTCAATATAAGCTGATTCGCCTTCAATACCAACCAATTCTTGCATTTGTTTCAGAGACAACATATTTTTAACGTTGTGAATCTGAATACTTTTGGGATTAACTAAAGCGTAAAACATTTGTTGATTTCCTACTAAATTACTGCTACAAGCGAAGCATTACCAATCCAACTCAATCAGTTGTCAAAAGCAAAACATTATTTGCTTTTAAGATACAAAGCAAAGCGTTATTTTGCTTTGCTTTGTATTGCTGTTCAGATTTCAGTATTTGACAGAAATAATGTTATCGAAACAATCTCGGACTTTTTTAGGATGTTTAGGATGTTTAGGATGTTTACTAAACATCATTCCACAGTCTCTGCATTGAAAGTGTTTTAACATTCCTAACTGACCAAGCAACAAAAGTTGTCCTTTACAAATTTTGCACTGACTCATTTACTTCCCTAAATAATCGTAATTTTGCTTAAAGTAAATGGGGAAAACTGCTCGATTCAAATCCAAAGATTTAACGTCAGTTTGTTCTCTAATCTGTTGAACCCAAGCGCGATCGAGTTCAAAGATTTCACAAATACAATCAACAAAACTATCAAATTCAACAGTGTTTACATTGACTCGCTCATTTTCAATTTTACTTAACTCTTTCCAATTAAGCAAAATATCAAATCGTTTAGCCATCAAAAAGCATAATTCGACTTGATTAAAATCTTTAGATTTCCGTGCATTACGTACTATCCATCCTAAAGTGATTTTACATTCCGATAAATCCGATAAATCTGGCATAATTGAAAAGCGGTAGCGAACCGCTAATAACGCTAAAGTGAATTACTTTTTCCAATCAGTCACGAACTCAACAATCGTATCAGTCCTTGCATCTTTGCGCCACACCATCCATGCAACAGTGCATGAATCAGTTTTGCCGTCGCCAGTAAAACTTGGTCGGGGTTGACCAAGAATGATTAAATTCGTGAGTTTTGGCGAATGAGATTGTAACCATTCTCCTCTCCTTTGTGTGGGTTCTAAGTAACTCAACCGCAACAGAAAAGCAACACCAATCTTGGCGTGTTCGTAAGCTAAAGGAAGAATTTCGGTATTTTGCCCGTATGGTGGATTAGTAATAACCCAGTCAGCTTGATTAGCTTTCCATCCTTCCCAAACTAAAGGTTTGGTCGCATCAGCATGACAATTACAATCTCGTGTAATGTCAATATCATTGGTGTAAACAACATCAATTCCATGATGTTGATTAAGTACACTTGCCATTGCACCATCACCTGCACAAGGTTCAATGACTGTTCCTGCGATCGCAACTCGCTTCAGTAATTGCTTTGTTACCGCATTGTGCGTTGGATAAAAATCGTTAGCTACTCTCATCAATTTTAGGCGGGAGTGACCCGCAAATACACTAATTTTCAACTATTGTTTGAATTTCATGGAAACATCACCATTAGCAATCATTTCTGCTTGAGCTAAATTTGCATCATCAGAATCATTGACTGAAAAGATTTCCGCTGGGTCTGAACCATTTTTGACTTTGCGATATTCCGATCGCACTGCTTCTCGACATTTATCTTGAATTATCAACAAACAAGCATCTTCATTCTCAGATGGGTCAATTTGAGCCCATAGGGTGCACCCTATAGTGACGCTGTTGAAATCCTGTAAGTTAAACTTGCGTTCATAATTCACGGCAATTGTTTTGATAATCATCGTTGTGTTTTGGGTTTATCCAGTATGAAAGGTCAAAGTTCAAAGCGAAGCATTGCTTTAGAAAAGTTAGAACCACAAACCATTAATTTCAATTACTGGCTCTAACTTTCTCCTACGTTTACGATGATGTTGAGCATGAACATATCTTGATGAACACAACTCTAAATTATCAGGATGATTGTTCATTGAGTCATGGTCGATATGATGTACCTCTTCGCCTTTGTGAAGCGATCGTCCCAACTTAGCTTCAACTACAAGTCGATGCACCAAGAAGGTTTTTCTTTTATACTTACCCATGATTTATTTGAAAACATCAAAATTCAAAGTGAAACATTGAGTCAACAATTGAATCAACATCTGTAAATACTTAAAGAACAACCCATTTGCAGAAACCGTGCATTTTGCTGATACACATTTGCTTGTTTCATATAATCAGCAATTATCTCAGTTGTCTCAACTACATTTGCAGGTAAACTTTTAGACAAAACATGAGCTTTCGCTATAAACTGTTCAGCCTGAAACAAAAAGAAATCTGCTAACATATCATTTGTTTGGTTATACCAAATGTTAGGTATAGATACCGTTTCCCCTGTGTCTGTATATCTATACTCTAATTGGGCTGTTTCCTTTGGATTAGTCGTCAACAATGTTCTATTACGACTATAATCAACTACTTGTTGAAAATCACGTATCATAAGTCAATCTCCACAATAATTATCGAGGTAGTAATGAATGCTGTTTAGTTTGCAGCTAACTAAACAACATTCATTGTCACTTTGTCCGTTACTTATTCGTCAGAGTGATGCCAGTTAATTCCAACAACATTAAACACCTGTGATTTGTCATGTATCAAACTTTTGACAAGTTCCATTTGAATTTCGGCTGTAGCGCGATCGTCCCAAAGCATTGCATCTTCTAGCTCTCCTACCCACGCTAATGAGTCATTTGTTAACCAAACAATATGACTATGTTCTGTTGCATTGCCGACTGAATAGAAGATGAAACAAACTGCGTACTTTTGCATGACTAAACCTCAATTGTTGTTATGTGGATTGTTTGGGATTAAAAGTTTCATCAAGCTTTTCATCTAAAGCAAAAGCCAAAATATTGACTGCTGTTAAAGTCATAGATTGATTTCCCTCTTTAGAAGCTCGTAGAAACTTGTCCAGTTTCTGTTTATTCGCAAACAATTCTTCAGCTATTTTCAAAGCATTTTCATTGCCTGTGATAGCCGTTGACCAAATCATTGATGCGAATGCCCAAGTATTCATGACTTGTTTGTCACCTTGTTCTGTAGAAATTGTTTCAATTACAGACAAAGGATGAATAAAGTTACCAGGTTGAGAGTCCATAGAATGGTGGGAGCGACCCACCAAAACGCGATTTATTTGGTTCCTAGTAAGTCGAAAATATTCTCGACTTTTTGCTCAACTTTTTCCTCAACTTCAGAATAGGTTTGACTGTCAATCGTCTCGTACAAATCGTACAATCCTTGGATTATGGTTTCTAAATCAACATCAATTTTACTTGAGATTGTTTGGAAGTTTTCATCATCTGCGATTCTTCTCAAACTCGCTTCTGCGCCAGCGATAATAGCTTTCATCTGTTCAATTTTCATTGATTAATCTCCTTAATTCCTAGCTAAATAACAACACAACTTAAAGCGAAGCATTAGTTTCACAAAAGATTTGTGGAACCAATTCACCTTTTGAATCCCATTGCAGTCCGTGAGCCGGACAAACTTTGATTCCAGTAATGCCACTAGCGATGGCTTACGCCCCGGTGAAGCATTAAAATCAGTTAGAGTCTACCTGTAACAAAAACGAAGTATCAGATTTAGCCAGTAAAACTTCTTCAAGATTGGCAGATTTAGCACCCGATCGCACAGCCCAACTTTTCAACGCATCAATTTGTGGCTGAGCAATTTTGGCTAGAGGAATGCAACAGGCGATCGAATCTGACAAATCACTTTGTGAAAATTCCTCACCACGACTAAAACCATGTTGCATTGCTTCGTAAATTACTTGCTCAATCTCAGCACCAGAGAAATTCTTACTTTTTTGAGCCAGTGATGTGATGTCAAAATCTTTTAGGCGATCGACTCGTAATCGGTTCAAGTGAACTTTAAAAATCTGTTCTCGCTCTAATAGTGTGGGCAAATTCACCCAGAACAAATCATCTAATCTTCCCTTGCGTAACAGTTCCGCTGGCAAAACTTCAACATTGTTGGCGGTCATCACCACAAACACCGGCGCTGTTTTTTCCTGCATCCAGGTTAGTAATGTGCCGAATACCCGGCGGGAAGTGCCTGAGTCGCCATCACTGCCACTGCTGATATTTGCAAACGCTTTGTCTGCTTCATCTATAAACAAAATACAGGGAGATATTGCCTCTGCTAACCCAATCACTTGTCTAATCCGCGACTCTGATTCTCCAACAATGCCACCAAATAATTTCCCTGTATCCAGCCTCAAAAGTGGTAATTTCCATTCAGCAGCGATTGTTTTAGCGCTCAGAGATTTCCCAGTTCCTTGAATCCCCGCCAACAACAAACCTTTGGGAGCGGGTAAACCATATTCTCGTGCAGCGTCGGTGAATGAGTTCGATCGCACCCGTACCCATGCTTTCAGATTCTCCAAACCACCCACAGATTCTAGACCTACTTGCACCGGGATAAATTCGAGAATCCCTGTCTCGCGGATAGTCTGGCGCTTCTCCTCGATGATGAGGGCGATCGCACTTTCATCAACTTTCCCATTACGCGCTAGACACTTTGCTAACACCCTCGCAATCCGGCACCGAGTCAAACCCTGACAGGCTTTCAGTAATTGTTCTTTATCTAAATCTGCCAGTTTTAACTTATTGCCCACAAGCAAATTTACCTGAGCAGATATCTCCTCGATGCTCGGCAAACTGAAATCTACGACCGTTGTTTCTTCCCGTAGTTCGATCGGCAACCGCAACTGTTCTGACATCAAAACCAAACATCGGCGATCGCGCGCCATCTCCCTTGCCAAATTCTTAATCTCACGGACGATCGGTAACTGTCCTGCTGCTATCTGCCCATTAGCTCCTGGTGCTATGAGAGTCGCTACATCTTTGAGTACAAAAATACTCCCCACATCCACAGACGCTTTGCCAACACGAGCCAAGGCTGCCATCGGATTTCCTTTATCCGCACCTTCCCGGTCACTCCAACCACGGGCAATATCCCAGAAATAAATCTGTGACTTCCGAACCTGTGCCACCTCTAATAGTGCTTTCTCCACCACTTCTTCCTCTGCACTCACCACATACAGCAGCGGGTATCGCGCGGTCAACATTAACTCCAATTCTTTCTTGATGCTGTTCATTTTTCATCCACCTACAGAACACCTACAGAACACCGATAGAATACCCAAAACTAAAAGCGCTACTCAGAAGCAAGATTTACGTTTTGCTCCTGAATAGCAGAACAATTATTTGCTATTTGCTATTGCTTTGTTTTTCTTGGCTGAGCTTGACTGAAACTCCTGCAACTGAGCCTGCAAATTGCTGACTTCAGCAGCCAAACTCTCATTAGCTGCTTGTAAACCTTCAACATCCACATCAACTTCAAGAGCAGTAGTTACCTTTTGTTGGGATTGCAAACGAGTTATTGTTTCGTTGGCTTCCTTGAGTTGAGTCTTCAAAGTGAGCAATTGAGATTCGATCGCACTTTTAGCTCCAATCACCGTTTGCAATGATTGAATCTCACTATGCAATTCACTAATCTCTACTTGCTTTTGCTCAACTTGACCGTTGATTCGAGCTAGCTCTAAAGTTCGATCGCGCTCTTTCACTTCCAAACTAGCCAGTTCTGCTAGCCTTTCTTGGGCAACCAATAGCGAAGTCTGTAAATCATTACGTTCTGTACCCAAGGTTTCCAGTTGTTGCCTGAAAGTATCAGAATCCGCTAACTGTTGTTTGTTCAGATTCATGTAAGCTTCGCGCAGTTCTGAACGCTGGCGCTCGTACTCAGATTTGTAAAAGCTCAACTCTGTCTGTAACTGAGGAAAATCCTTGAGTTGCTGCTGCATCGCATTATTTTCTTGGCTCAAGCATTTCATGCGATCGCCCGAAACACTGGTATCAGCTTTTTGATAAGCGAACTGAAAACCTGCGATCGCCATTTGACGCATCACTGCCAAATATTCTTCAGGTATATCTGACTCTTCAAGCAAACCGTCGTTACTTGCCTCAAGAATTACTGAAGCTAAATCTTTCTCACTGCGTCCCTGTTTGAGCGACGCTAGGTTTTCCGATCGCCACTCTTTGAGTAACTGGCAGATAACATCAGTGCTACCGCCAATGCCGTAGATATGCTTGAGCGCCGATTGTACCGATCGACTCACAATCCCTAGTCTGTTTTTTTGAAGCACCGCACAAGCGACATCAAGCATCTCTCGGTTGATTGCTGTCTGATTCTTGTCGATGTCAAATCCTTGTAAGTCAAGCGTGGTAAATGTTGTCGATAATTTTGCCATTATTGTCTCCTAATGCAATAAGTTTCTCAACCGTTCGCCTTCTTTTTCTGGAATTTTTGACGAACAGATTGCGTGTCAATCACAAAAACAAAGGACTAATGAATTTTGCTTGACTGTTGGATAGACTTTTGCCGTCCAACACGCCCGTAAATCGTTTGTTACGCTGCTAGCTTTCAAAATGTAAGATGTGCTTAGGCTTTCTTTGATGCACTCTCCATCCGCTAGTCAGCCCATTGCAGCGTAATCTAAACCTCAACTACAATTCATCTGCGTCCTTAGTTACTATCTTTTTTACTAAGATTAGTAGCTATTATTTTAATGTTGTATGTATTAATTTTACAACATTAATGCAGAGTTTTGCAAGGGTTTATTGAATATTTTAATCACTATTTTTTACTCCTAAATACAGGGCGATTGCATCATTTTTCTTTCTCCATATCTTTGATTTTTAGATAAATGAAGTATGCCGAAAAGCTTAGCCATCAAGCTATTCAGGTCAAAATTAGTACCTTACTTTTTTGAAAAAAGCCATATCTTTGATTCTCAGAAATCAATGATTAATTTTGAGCAACGAGAACCATCAATTTAGAATTATCGAATTAAGTAAAACTCATCTAAATTCCTCATTATTACTATTTTTTCAGGTTGGGCAATAGCAGTTAAATATGAGTTTTATTGATTCTCATATTCCTGCTAAAACTGATGGACAATTCAACCAAGTCAGAACCAATTCTCGTGATCTGGTGAGAATCGATTATCAGTGTCAGCACTAGGCTTTGGTTTAAATCCTGGAAGTAAATCGAGTTGCTTTGGTGCAATGGGTGACTCGGTGTTTGTCTCAACTCCTAGAGGTTGTGCTTCCACTGTCCCCTCAATCGCTTGGGCATATTTGGATGCAGCGTTGTCGAATAACCCCGATGCTACGATTCTTTCCACGCAATCCCCGATGCCCGACAAACACTGACTCCACCGATCGAATTGCTGCCACTGAGCGTTAAGAGTGTCTTCCCCAACCTCAGCCGACCAAGTTTCGATGATGCCTCGCCACCTCGCCACATCTTGAGGAATCCGCCTCTCAAATTCTCCCCTCAACTCTGTGAGTCGCTCCTTCACTTCGGGAGACAAAGCACTGAATACTTGTTGGCGCAAAGATTCCGGCACTCCCAGTTCCTTCACCGCTTCGTAACGAATACCTTGCTGCTGCGCTACTTCCGAGAGTTGAATTACCCACTCACCAATTCGCTCCAATCTATCGGGGTGATCAGGGTGATCAGGGTGATCAGGGTGATCAGGGCTGCTCGAAGTACCCTGATCGGCTTTACTTATTCCCTCATTTCCTTGTTCTGTATGGATTCCATCAATATCAACCGAATCTACCGGGGTGATCAGGGTGCGATCGAACAACTCCTCTGTTTTATAGGGGGGGGTAGTTTGTTGACTAGGAACCACCCCCACCCCTTCATTTTTGGGGATAGTAGTACCCTGATCACCCTGATCGCCC
>Ga0335397_10007602_pt1 | contig 13783 bp, 10 predicted proteins | sample MAT04_FD_205740 | JGI IMG/M metagenome (GOLD analysis project Ga0335397, IMG submission 205740) | Freshwater microbial communities from Lake Fryxell liftoff mats and glacier meltwater in Antarctica - MAT-04 (spades assembly) (version 2) ...
GTGGCAAATATGATTTTGTTATGAATCCTTTTTGGTAAAAAGGATTCATAATCACTCTTTTACCGTTTATCAATTTGGAGCAAAATATCAACTTACTACTTTATCCCTTTCGTAGTATAATAATAGCTCTCATTTTACTAATCTTTGGCTATTGCCTTATCCATCAATTCGTCTTTATGCGCATTTGTGAGGTTATTGTAAACATTCCGATAATACTAGTTTAGCACTCCGAAACGGTTAGGCAATCAGGGCTGTTATATTTTTACCTCGCTGCAATTATCAACCCCAGCCCAACTACGTACAGCAACAACATAACATTTAGTATGGCAGAAGTACCCCTGGGAGCGGTTTTAAATTCCTTCCAAATATAAATGCCCCAAATGGCGGCTACCACCGTGGCTCCCTGCCCCAGGCCGTACGATATGGCAGGGCCAGCTTTGCCCGAAGCAATAATGCTGAACGACATGCCTACACACCAAATGCCACCACCCAATATGCCGGTAATATGATTTTTAACGCCGCCTTTAAAATAGTCGCCGTAGCTGACCGGTGCACCTACAAACGGCTTGCGCATCAGCAGCGTGTTAAATAAAAAGTTACTTAGCAAAATGCCGACCGAAAAGAATACCACGGCTGTGTACGGACTGAGCTTTCCTGCTACAGGCACTTCAAAATTGGGGAACATGGCTGCCGCCACATATTTGTAAAAAAAACCCATTAACACACCGGCAACTATTGATAGCAACAACCCTTTGGAAGAGGTACCGGCGGTGCCCGATTTCATTTTACGATAAGCATTCGCATTTAATAAAATGGCCACTACAATTAACGCAACCCCGCCAAAAATGAGCGCTGCATTGCCGTAAGGGCTATCAATATAATTAACCACAACACCTATTACCAACGCCAGCCCTATACCCACCGGAAACGCAACGGCCATACCTGCAATGGAAATGGCGGCTACCAATAAAATATTGGCTGCATTAAATATAATTCCCCCCAGCATGGCAGAAAAAATGCTGGCATTATCTGCCTGGGCCACATCGGCTACAAACGACCGGCCACCACTGCCACCGCTGCCCAGGGTAAAAGCGAAAATGAGCGACACCAGCAATATGCCAATTACATAATCCCAATAAAATAACTCAAACCGCCAGTTGCCGGAGGCTAGTTTTTGGGTATTGGCCCAGGAGCCCCAACACAACATGGTAATGACACAAAACAAAATGGCAGTGGTATAACTTTCTATAATAAACATGTATTAATTATTGCTAATGAGGGTTGCGGTGGAGGGTTTATCGCTAAAAACAATCATGAAATCACTTGCCAAACTATGTTTTGCACTGGGGTTTAGTACTTTAATGGAGATGGTGTGCTTACCCATCGGTAATCGATACTGCCAAAACAAATCGTGTCGGCGGGTGGTAAAGTTGGTGGGCAGTTTGGCTGTCTCTACTTTCTTGCCGTCAATACTCATTTCAGCTTCAAAAACATATTCGTCAGTAACATCCCTGTTTTTGCGGGCTTCGCCATTTAAAATAAATCCGGTACCGCTAAACGTAAAGGTCAGTTCCTTAAAATCGTTGTTGTACATACTTCTTTTTTCTATTGGATAGATGCCCGCAAAGCCCTGTTCAAAAGGAACCGTTTTAATTGGCTCGGTCGGGATCATTACATTATTGCCAACAATCTTTCCCCCGCTACGCTCCACATTTAACAACGCATGTTTAAGCCCAATGTCGTACACTTTATTGAGAGAAATAGTGGTGTATTTAAAGTCGATATCTTCTGCCTCCTTTAAACCCATTTTCCAATAAGCAGGCAACTTATCGTAGCCCAATACGGTTCCTAAAATACCACCGGCAGATGAAGGATTACAATCGGCATCCTGGCCTGCCCGTGTTGAAATATCAAGGGTTTTGGAAAAATCGCCGTTGCCGTATAAAAGGCCCAGTACTACATAGGCCGAGTTTACTTTAGCGTCTATATTAAACGGAGCAAAAATACCATCGGCACAGGCGATATCGCCCGACCATTTTTTTTGTATTTCAAACCAGTTCTGGCGCCAGTCGCTGGGGTATTTGGCGTGCCAGGTTACCACATCATTTATACACTGGTAAAACCCGCTTTTGGCAGGAATGGTTTTTAAAGCCTCTTTAACTATAAACTCCATGTTGCTGTTGGTAAAAGCCAGCGAATACATAGCGCCTATAAAAACGCCTCCATAATAGCCATCGCCATAGTTCATAATATGGCCAATTTTATCGCTGATTTTACTGGCAGCGTTTGGCATACCGGGGCTCATTAAACCGGCATAGTCCGCCTCAATCTGGTAGTCTATGTCTTCGGCATGCGGGTTGTATTTCCAATTGCCCGACATAGGCGCCTTTATTCCGTTAAGTATATTATAACGGGCTGCCTGGTTTGCATGCCACAACATATAACCAGCATTGGCAAAGGCATTGGCAAACGAGTCAACCGGGGCATCCAATCCATACTTTTCAAATACATCTACAAAGGTCAGGTCCATGTACAGGTCGTCGTATAAACCTGGTATATCCAGCATGGTCTTTTTTAAATAGCCATCGTACCAAAGCAACGGCTGGTAGTCCTGTATAAAAGTTCCATTAAATCTAAACTCGTATGGACCACCAAAGGTTACGCCAATGGTTTGGCCGGCCCATCCGCCTCGTATCTTATCTTTTAAAACAACTTTTGAAAGTGTGGTCATTTTTTGTGCATGCAGGTTTATTGCTGCAAAAAATAGAAAGCCAAACATCAATACTCTTTTCATATAGTCGCGTTTTTATTGTAAAAATTTTATTAACCAAACTGTGTCATTGCTATTAAAGTTTTATTGCTTCATGCTTGATCTATAATAATTCTTTTACCCTTTGAGTAGCTGTATACGAAGCTTATAAAAGTTATACGGTATAAGTGTCCGCCTCAAGCGGAAACTTGTGATGACCAATGTTACAAATACACCTGTCACAAATATATATTTCATATTTTTAAATGTTATCTATTTCAGGTTAGGTATTTTATCACGGGTAATTGACCGCGCATCGTTCATCATTGCAGAACTATTATTATTATACGAAATACCCCATGTGTCATGCCAGGCAACAAAATATGCAAACTGAGGGTTGTTAGTAGCAGTAGCTGTAAGAAACTGCCTGTTGTCAACTTTGCTATTGCCAGTGGGGCCTAATTCTGACATGCCTATAATTTTTTTATAAGTGTTTGCATCTTCCTGCCATGCACTGATGGGATCCATATACATTGTAGGGCCAACAATATCAACAAAAGTATTTCCCGGATAAGGTGGAATCCAGTCAGTGGGGTAGCCGGTTGGGGCAAATACCCATAACAAATTGTTTAGCCCTTTTGTGTTGGTAAAATAGTTATACATATCCTGCCAAACAGCAATATAGTCGGCAGCAGATTGCCCGGCTGGTTTGCCAGATCCGGAAGTTGCGTACCAAAATAATGGACCGTTGCCTTCCTGCATAGGACGCCAAAGAACTGTTACTCCCTTATTTTGTAAATCCAAAAGTGCAGAAGCTATTACATCCAAACGAGCAAGCCAGGCATTTCTTAAACTTCCACCCGCTAAAATTTTGTTCATTTGTCCGGCACCATTGCGGGTCATTGGTTCGCCGTTGTTGTTTAAAATGTTACGGGGGGAATAATTTATGGTAATAATACCACCTGCATTCCAGTATGCTGTCAGTGAAGTATTTACACTTTGCAAAGTAGCAGGGCTGTTTATTGCGGTATATTCGTAATCAACTCCTAACATTCCGGGATATTTACCGCTTTGATTAAATAGTGAAACTATTTCAGAATTATAGGAACCTGCAGAACCTAAATAATCGGCTCCATGTCCGGCATTTTGTCCCACAATTACACCTGGGGTGCTGCCATAGCTTAAATCCCACAAATAATCATACACTTTTTGGGTAGCCTTATCTGCCTTGGGGTTAACCGGATTTTCATTCAGGTAAACTGGCGTATTAACCGGATTTATATTCGGGTTATTCTTTTTTGAACATGATCCCAGGCAGATCATCATGGAGAATGTTACAAATAAATTTTTCATTTTTTTAAATATTAGTTTTCTATAAGTTGTTATTAATAACGTTTTACAGCGTTGGTTTTGTATTATGGTTTAGTGATACCAGACAATGAATTACCACAAACTGCCGCTCCAATTTGCGCCTCAACCATTGTATTGTAAGCTATCCATTTGCATTTAAAATGAACCGTTCCTTTTATAAATGCAGTATTGTTCATTTGTCCTGAAGTTTCATTTTTCGCTTCAGTTTTAAAAAAAATACTTGACGCAACGTTTAATTACAATGGCCGGGTCTTTTTGGTCAAAAAGTACCTGCCCAACTGTGTATGCATAGTCAACAATGCTTGAATCGCCAACTGCGAGATTATTGCTGGCATTGTAAATGAAAAATATTCCATTATCGGTCAATATTGCCGGAGGTCCGGGCTCAACCAGCCTCAAATAAAAGTGGCCACCCCGGACAGTGACTGCAGTTTTTAGCGTAAATTTTGATGGTTTGCAGGCAATATCATGACTACCTTGTCCGGTATATGCCGTAAAATGTTTGCCATATTTTTCTTCTTTCATCACGGGATCCGAGTTGATTAAATTGGTAAATGTCGCCCGGTAAATGTCTTCTTCACCCCAGTACATCCGGTACTTGCCATCTATTTTGGTTGCTACCGTGCGGTTGCCAACCAAACGGCAGACAATGGCGCCCGATTTAGACCACATGTTTTGATATTCGCCCAAATCGGCTTTTCCAAATGCCAGTCCGTGTTTCTTCCAGTTGATTAAATCGGTTGAAGTAGCCACACATAACCGGGCAAGTACTCCGTTAAATGCAGTGTACATCAAAATATAAGTTCCGTCTTCAGATTCTGCCACTCGTGGGTCTTCAATTCCACCATCCTTTTCGTATTGCAGAAACTCATCAGTATCAGAGTATAAAACAGGTTGAGGACGCCTTGTGCAGGATGGTGGCATATTTAGCCTACCGCCAATACCCGGCCTTGTTTTTTTCTGAAAGTTGCCTGTATTGTAACAGAAACGGTGGTAGTTTTTGTTATATCCGCATCTATGTTTAAACGGCCATTGTATTTTTTTAAACTGGTAGACCTGTAAATAACATCCTGGTCAAAATAGCCGAGCAATGCGAAATACCTAAACTTATCCGACCCTCCACTCATTGACAGGGAGTGCCGCTGTTGAAGCGCATCTGGCTAAATGATAGACTTGTACCAATTTACGTCAGGATGAGTGAAGGGAGCAGATTGGTCTTTCTACTTTTGAAGATCATCAGCAGTGTACTGCAACTGGCCTGGTGTAAGGCCCGGGTCATCATTTTGTTGTGCCAGGTTAAAAAGGCGGGCATTGTTGTAGGAGTTAAGATAATTGGGAATATTAATTACGTTTTGCAAACCAGCATAACTGGTATAATTAAAGGTAGGTTTGGAAGTAACACCTCGTTTAGTGGTCACCAATATAACCCCGTTAGCGCCCCTGGTTCCATAAATGGCGGTGGCGGATGCATCTTTAAGAACAGATACAGTTGCAATCTCGTTTGGGTCGATCTGGTCAAAATCACGCTGAATACCATCAACCATTATTAATGGGTCATTTCCGTTAAGCGTTGCCCTTCCTCTTATCAGCAATTCGGCTGCATCGTCGCCAGGCTCCCCATTACGCTGTATCGCTATAATTCCAGACACCCGACCAGCCAGGGAGTTACTAAGGCTGGGTGCATTGCTTTGTACAATCGCATCGCCTGCGACCGTAGCAACAGCTCCTACAACATCCTTCTTTTTCTGACTTCCATACCCTACCACCACCACCTCGTTTAACTGGGCCTTGTCGACAGACAATGAAATAGAAAGATTTTTACGACTATTTACCGGCACACGCCCCGAAGCGTACCCCGAAAAAGTAATCAATAAAACACTGTTGGCGGGGATGTTGCTAAGTTTAAAAGTACCATCGCTATTGGTAGTTGTACCTATAGTAGTACCCTCAACCAAAATACTGGCACCGCTTAAAGGTGCTGTATTGGATGCATCCAATACCCTTCCTGAAACCAATGGGCTATTTTGTGCAATAAGGGTTACTACGCCTGTAAAAAGTGCGAAAACCAGCATCGTTAACGCTTTTAGGAACCCTTTAAAACGCGGGTTTAATTTTTTCATTTGCATTCGTTTTTTGTGTTAATCATGGTTAATAAAAAAAGTTAAGCCTCCTTATATATGGTTACTTCATTAAAATACGGCGCGCTGGCTTGCGTCCCCATTCGTGTAACGGAAATGGCCGCTGCATGACAGGCAAAGGTGACCGCCTCCAAAATGGGTTTATTTTCTGACAGGGCTACTGCAAGGGCACCATTAAAAACATCGCCGGCGGCGGTGGTATCAACAGCCTGTACTTTAGGAGCGTGTATTAATTGAGAAATGGTGTCGGTTACCACCAAAGCTCCCAGCGATCCCAGGGTTATTATTACAATATCCACCCCTTTATTGCGTATGGCGCTGGCCGCAGCAGCAGCAGATTCCATATTATTAATGGTAATGCCCGACAGCATTTCTGCTTCTGTTTTATTGGGGGTAAGTACCGAAATATTCCGCATCAACGCTTCGGGTATTTCGCGGGCAGGGGCAGGGTTAAGTACCACGGTATTACCCGCCGCCGCAGCAATGCCTGCTACATAAGCCACCGTTTCAAGCGGTATCTCTAATTGCATTAACACAATGGCTGCGCTGGCTATTAACGTTTCGGCCTTTGCCAGGTTTTGCGGAAGTAAGGAGGCATTGGCACCGGAGGCTACCACTATACAATTTTCAGCATTTTTATCAACGGTAATAAGGGCTACACCTGACGGATTTTTGGGATCGGATAAAATAAAACTGGTATTTATCCCTTCCTCCTCAAATCCCGAAAAAAAAGTTTTTGTATGCGGTGTAGGCCACCCAGCCTACCGATTTCCGTTCTGCCCTTCATTTTTTGGATGTCCTGGTTAGTGCCTGTTATATTTGATAACGTTACTTACCTTAAAAACGGTATTTGTAGAGGTCGCTGACCTGACAGGTTTACAAAGGGAAGCAACCAAATGTCAAACCCTTTTTTTCAAATCTTTTTTTAATAGTCCCAACCACCTGGGAATTGAATGAAATGCAGTAATGATATTAAAACCTTGCGGTAGCATAGCTAAACGAAACTGGTGGAGATTAACCCTGTGGGTACATTGTTTTTAGATTGCGTTTTTAAACCAGGCTTGCCTGGCTGCCGAAAAAATTTCCTTAGGTTAACCCAACACAACGAAACGCTTGCTGTTTTAATCTTTTAATGAAAGCCAGTTTACTATTGGCGTATAGACTTCCTCAGGGTTTGTGTATAAAGTAAAATGATCGCCTGAAATTTCGTAAAAAGCTTCGTTTGGAACACGGACAAGCTTGTCTCCGTTAGCATGAATTCGCAGGTCAGGAATTACTTTTATTTCAGTAATTACTGGCTTATATATCAAACGCAACTGGTTTATGATATTATCTTTATTTCCACCTTCGACCCGCTTAAAAGTCTCTATAAAAATATCTTTTGAAGGCTTGCCGGTATACTGTTTTTTTACAAAATATTGCATATTAAACCTATTAAAATATAGACCGCTTTTAACCAGCAAATTAATAACCTTTAAATTGGAGAATGGTGAAATAATCAATGCAGGATCAGTAAAGGAACTTATTTGCACAATCCGGCAATTGACTACATGTTTTATATGATAAGCAATCCAGCCTCCTAATGAATGCCCTATAATTACGTCGTTGGCTACGATATTATATTTTGCAACCAACTCTTTTGCGTATTGCAAAACATCTGTTTCTTTTCGGGGCATGCCGCCTAATAATTCCCAGTTATCTACAAAAATGCTTTCGGGTGCGTTTATGTGCGGAGCAATTTTATCAAAAATATTTGCTTTTTCGCCAAACCCTGGAATGTAGAAAATACGGATAGTTTTAGCCATTTTAGGTGGTATGATTGAAGTTCAATATTGTTATTATGCCTGCTAAAAGTAAGATAAGGCTCCTCACCGCTTTTTTCCTATAGATTCTATATAAGTTAAACCAATAACTAAGCGGACTGCTAACATGTTGCAAATGGCTATCATCTGACGTCATAGTCTGGCCTTTCTCTACCACTTTCTTCTACTTTGTTTTGTAAAGTGTGCCGCCAAAATTACGCTACTACCGTAACTAAAGCGGGTTGTCATTATGAAGGATAAAATTTTTAATGGGGTAAGTGATCATGTTTTTAAACCAGGTGTACCCGGATAACGCCAAAACCAATGAGGAGACCCCGCAAGAAGATACATGACTAACTATTTATCAATTACCCAAAACGCCATTGTAAAACTTTGCCTCACCAAATATAATTGCCCTATGTATATTTAATCTTCATTTTTACACTATATACCTGCTTCATGTTCATTACCAAAAAAATATCGTTTGGGGTGTGTTCCCTTCTTTCCATTGCCATAATTTTTTGCGCCTGTAAAAGTTTAAAAAATCCCAATGGCAGTATAACCGCTACACCATTTACTGCCAAAAACCGGGTATTGGTTTTTACTAAAACGGCGGGGTACTATCATACTTCCATACCCACCGGCGTAGCAGCCATTCAAAAGCTGGCGGCAGAAAACAATTTTATAGCCGATACCACCCGCGATGCCAGTTATTTTACACAGGATAGTTTACAACACTATAATGCCGTTATTTTTTTAAGCACCACTTTAAATGTATTGAACGCTGAGCAGCAGGTAGCATTTGAAAGATATATACAAGCTGGCGGTGGCTTTGCAGGCGTACATGCCGCGGCCGATACTGAGTACGATTGGCCATGGTATAATAAGTTGGTGGGCGCCTGGTTTTCAAGCCATCCAAGGCAACAAAAGGCCATAATTGATATTGTAGATACGACCAATACCGCCACGTCCTTCTTACCAAAAAAATGGGATCATTTTGATGAGTGGTACAATTACCGCAACGTCAGTACAGATATTAAAGTATTGGCTAACCTTGATGAAACCAGTTACGAAGGTGGAACCAATGGTGACAATCACCCTATTGCATGGTATCATGAATTTGATGGCGGAAGGGCTTTTTATACCGGCCTGGGCCATACCAACGAAAGCTTTGGCGAGCCTTTGTTTGTACGGCACTTGCTTGAAGGTATTAAATATGCCATAGGCAATACACCGCTTAATTACAACAAGGCGTATGCTGTTAAACTTCCCGAAGACAACCGGTTTACCAAAACGGTGTTAAGCAGCGATTTAAATGAACCCATGGAGCTTACTGTTGCCCCCGATGGAAGGGTGTTTTTTACGGAGCGTTCGGGAAAATTGTATGTGTATGAGCCGGCATCAAAGCAAACAAGGTTGTTGCATAATTTTCCGGCCAAAGCGGTTGATAAATATTTGAATGGGCTAATTGGTATCAACCTTGATCCTGACTTTAGCACAAACAACTATATCTACTTTTTTTATTCAGGCAACACCGGCGGGCAATACCACCAAAACATTTCGAGGTTTGAAATAACAGCCGATGGCAACCTTGATACTTTATCTGAAAAAATAATTATTAAAATACCAATCGATCTTGAAGTGAGTGCGCACACCGGCGGTTCGCTGGCCTGGGATAAAAACAAAAATCTGTTTATCTCAACGGGCGATAATACCGTTCCATTTCAAAGCGATGGCTATGCCCCGTTGGATGAAAGAGAAGGCAGGAAGGAATACGATGCACAACGGTCGGCCGGAAATCCAAACGATTTAAGAGGTAAAATACTTCGCATTCACCCCGCGGCCAATGGTAGCTACACCGTACCCGATGGAAATTTGTTTGCAAAGGGAACGCCGGGCACACGACCGGAGATTTATGTAATGGGTTGCAGAAATCCATATCGTATTTCGGTTGATGAAGAAACCAGCTATGTTTACTGGGGCGAAGTTGGGCCCGATGCCGGAAAGGACAGCCGCCATGGGCCACGCGGCTACGACGAATTTAACCAGGCTAAAAAACCGGGCAACTTTGGCTGGCCTTACGTTGTAGGTAACAACCAGGTGTATAACGATTCCGATTTTGCTGCAAATACCGTAGGCCCGTTGTTCGATCTTAATGGACCCACCAACAGCTCCCCCAATAACACAGGAACCAGGTTATTACCAGCGCCCACTATGCCTATGATCTGGTATCCATACAATCGCAGCGAAGTATTTCCCAACCTTGGCGATGGTGGCCGCTGTGCCATGGGCGGACCCATTTATCATTACAATGCCAGCCTCAAATCAAATACCAAATTGCCTGCGTATTACAACAAAGCCTGGTTTGTATACGACTGGATGCGTAACTGGGTATTTGCCATACACATGGATGAAAATAACAACTACAAAAAAATGGACCGCTTTATGGAAACCAACGGAGATTTCAGGCGCCCTACAGATGTTGAAATAGGACCCGATGGCGCTATGTACATGCTGGAATATGGCTCGGTATATGGCATTGATAACGAAGATGCAAGGTTGGTTCGTATAGATTATAACAACGGCAACCGCAACCCTGTGGCAAGCATAACAGCAAAAGATACTATTGGCCTTGCACCTTTAAAAGTTGCGTTTAGCAGCCGCCAGAGCTATGATTACGATGAAGCTGATAAACTAACTTACTCGTGGAATTTTAATGGAAGAGAAACTTCCGGTGAACCCAACCCAACATTTACTTTCCCAAAAAATGGCGTGTACGAAACCGTGTTGACAGTTACGGATGCTACCGGCAAATCAAGCACCGATACGTTGACTATTAAAGTGGGTAATACCTTGCCATCTGTAACTATCTACACAGCAGGTAACAATACTTTCTTTTTTCCATTTACCTCGGGTTTATTGTATAAAGTGGGCATTACCGATAACGAAGATGCATTTATTGATGACAACAATGTAAAGATTAGGATGAACTTTATACCCAAAGTTGCCAGCAACCAAAGCCTTGTTGGCCATCAGCAAATAGATGCCAGTTACAGTTTAGGTCTTAACCTGATAAATAACAGCGATTGTAAGGCTTGCCACCAAATGAATGCAAAGTCTGTAGGGCCTAATTACATGGATATATCAAAAAAATACTATGGCAACCAAAATGCTATTGGCATACTGGCAAACAAAATAATTATTGGCGGGTCGGGTGTTTGGGGCGAACATGCCATGAGTGCCCATCCACAAATATCAAAAGAAGATGCCACTGAAATTGTGAAGTACATTGTTTCGGTGTCGGTAAGTGCTGAGGAAAAAGCCCTTGAACAAAAAGGAGAGATAATTTTAAACCAGCACCTTGCCAATAAGGAAGAAGGCAGGTATATTTTAACGGCCAGTTATACTGATAAAGGCGGCGCAATAACACCACTAACCAGTAGTAAAACATTGTTACTACGCCCCTCAAAAGTACAGGCCGAAGATGCAGACAACACCTACAACCTTCAAAAAAACGAAAGGAACGTTGGGGGCATAAACAATGGCTCGTACATCATGTTTAAAAACATAAGCCTTGCCGAAATTAGAAGCGTTACTTATCGTTATGCATCGTTTGATAAAGATGCTACCATTGAGGTGCATGCCGATAGTAAAAACGGCCCGTTACTAAGCTCCTTACCCATAAAAGCTACCGGCAAATGGAGCACCTATAGCGAGGTAACGGCACCCATAACCGACCCCGGAGGCAACCACGATGTCTATTTTGTTTTTGTAAAGAAAGACGCGCCGAACAAAAACCTGGTAACCCTTGACTGGATACTATTTAGCGGAGGTAAAGAAGTGGTTGAAAAACCTGCACCGGCAAAAACAACACCCTTGGTTGAAAAGAAACTACCGGTTAAAAAAGCATTGATAACGGCAATAGCAACCACCACTAAAAAAGCAGTGGAAATGCCCGGAATGAACCTTATAGCAAAAAGCGACTGTAAAGCTTGCCATGCGCCAAATACCAAACTGGTAGGACCATCGTACCAGCAAATTGCCGCCAAATACAAAAGCACCCCCGCCAACATAAATAAACTGGCAGGCAAAATCATTAATGGTGGTGCAGGCAACTGGGGTCAGATAGCAATGGCAGCCCACCCCAACATTAGTACAAAAGATGCCAGTGAAATGGTGAAGTATATACTGGCATTAAAAAAGTAAAAAATTTAGATTGATTATAACGAAGCTGCCATTTCTAAAAAGATGGCAGCTTTGTTGTTTAAGGCAGACACCAGTTCGTGAAGAGGCTTACGCTATTGGTATTATTCAACAGCAATCTGTATCTGCCAGGGGCTTCATTAAGGGCTTTGAACTATAGCCTTTCCGTAAACTTCGCCGACCGTTTAATCAGGTAGATGCCTAAAGATGGTAACAGCAAAAACGGCAAGGATATTATTAGTTTAATTACAGAGAATGAAGCAAATCTTTTAACCACCAAATAACTTAAGAAAAATTTGCGGGATAAAAACACCTGGTAAGGCACCTGGGACGGGCCCACAATGGGTAAAAGATATGTTTATCAATAATTCGTACCACTTTTTATACTAGGTCATTTGGGCGGCTCTGACCTAATACCCGTCAGGCTGGCACTAATCAGGCGGTCCGGCCCAGCAAAATTATCTAACGTACAGCCGCATTTATGGTGCTAACCTATAAAACCTACATTTACAATCAATGCCAAACCTATTAGTTATCAACGGGTTAAGATTTTTGTTTTACAGCAATGCGCATAATGAACCTGTTCATGTTCATGTCGCAAAGGGAAATGCATAAGGAAAAGTGTGGTTAGAGCCTTTGATTGATTTGCGTAACCCAGACGGCTTTACCAATGGCTAACGAAAAGACATTGTAAGGAATTACAAAAATATATTCGGGTTATTTTAAAACTAAATGGCATGAATACTTCTCAAAATAAATTCGACGCTTTAGAACATTTGATTTTTGGGGAAGGATTGGAAACTTAAACAGTCGACGTTTATACAGATTTGGACCTAATGCTAATCATTCTTAATACATAAGCAATCCTTCGTCAAAAAATTTTATCATATCCACGGCTGCATACAGCAACATTAGCCGGGTTAAACGCCTTTGAATTAATAGCCATTGAATTCGGTATCCACTGGCCAATTCTTAATGAAGATTTGAGCTTAACAGGATTTTTAAAAAATGAACTGCGAAATGTAGTGGCTAAATATGGTTTAGTTGCATGAAAGATTATAAGCTATCATCACCTTTGGTATTGTGCATTTTCAACAACCTTTAAAGGGCAAAGTGGTTAATTATAATTCCGCTGTCTAAGCCCTACATTTAACGATAGATGAGGGCGGGAACAACTCCCAACCTCATTGTTTTATTCAGGACACAATTAAGCCAAATCCAAAAACCTCTCGCACGAACTGGCAAAAAATAACAATGCGCCATTAATTTTCATGGCCCATTACTTTATAAACTGGTATCGTGTTATTTGTAAAATATTATTTTTAACGTGAGTGGTAAATTGGCAGTGCGGGATGATTACCTTTTTCTATCAGGCTATTAACCATTGACTATTAATTATTGACAATCCACCATTGACAATCCACCATTGACAACCATTGACCATTTACAATTAACTATCCACCAATGACCATTGACAATTAACTATCCACCATTCACCATTGACAATTAACTATCCACCA
>Ga0335397_10007607_pt1 | contig 13779 bp, 9 predicted proteins | sample MAT04_FD_205740 | JGI IMG/M metagenome (GOLD analysis project Ga0335397, IMG submission 205740) | Freshwater microbial communities from Lake Fryxell liftoff mats and glacier meltwater in Antarctica - MAT-04 (spades assembly) (version 2) ...
CGTTGCGAATCCGGTCGACTTCGAAACGAATCGGCTCGGTGTGATCTCCACGGCGGATGAAATATGCGCGCAATGAGTGCACGTCCTGAGTGGACTCCACCGTTGCGGCCGCAGCACGTAGCGCCTGCGCCACGATCTGTCCACCAAACAGGCCACCCCACGGATATCGCGGGCCGATTCCCACGAATGTGTCGGGTCCGTGTGAATCGAGATCGAACAGTTTGCTGAGTTCCATCGGGATTTCTTTCCAAGAATAGGTTGAGGCATTTGAGCGACCTGACTAGCCTAGGAGTCATGGCAAAACGTGGCCCGAAATCACCGATGACCGACACCCACAAGGCGGCCCTTGCAGTCGGCCGATCCGAAAGCAAGGCAGTGCGCGGATATCTTGGTGCGTTGCGCGCCAACAAGCCGGCTCGCGGCCGTAAGCGTACGCCCGATTCGGTGGCCAAGCGCTTGGCCGCTGTCGAGGCCGAACTCGCCACTGCCGACGCCATCACCGAGCTGAAGCTGGTGCAGGAGCGCATCAACTTGCAGAGCGAGTTGGCCAGGTTGGGCACCACTGTCGATGTCAGTTCACTCGAGGCGGAGTTCATCAAGGTGGCCAAGTCCTACGGCGAGCGCACCGGCGTGTCGTACGCCGCCTGGCGGGCCGTGGGCATCACCCCCGCAGTACTCACCGCTGCCGGCATCACCCGCGGCGCCTAGTCGCCAACCTCTCCGACCGCGCTCTCGTCGCGCTTTGTCTCCATCTTGGAGACGAATCGCGACCAGAGTTCGGCGGAAGGTGTGGGGTCTCAGCCCGGCATTCAGCCCGGTCGTTCAGCCCGGTCGTTCAGCCGAGGTGCAGCGGCTCGAGCGCGTCGACGCCGCGACCGGCGTGGCGCACTGAACGACTGAGGTCGAAAGCGTCGTCGAGCACGCTCGCCGGCACCGTCACTCGCGGGTCGGCGTCGAGCAACTCGCGGAACGATCGGCTTTCATCCCAGGAGCGCCCGGCGTTCTCCTGCACGATGCGATATGCCTCGTCGCGGCTCAGCCCGGCCTGCACCAAGCCCAGCAAAACCGGCTGGCTGAACACCAGGCCGAAGCTGCTCTGCAGGTTGGCCATCATCCGCTCCGGGAACACTTCCAGGCCCTGCACCAACCGGTTCATCCGGCGCAGCACGTAGTAGGCCAGCAGCGCGCTGTCGGGCAGCACGATTCGCTCCACCGAGCTGTGCGAGATGTCGCGTTCGTGCCACAGCGCCACGTCTTGCAGGCCGGCCTGCAAGTTGCCGCGCAAGACCCGCGACAGCCCGCTGATGGTTTCGGCGGCGATCGGGTTGCGCTTGTGGGGCATCGCGCTGCTGCCCTTCTGACCGGGCTTGAAACCTTCCTGCACTTCGCGCAGCTCAGTGCGCTGAAGGTGGCGTAGCTCGACCGCGATGAGCTCCATGGTGGTGCCGACAGCGGCGCAGGCATACAGGAACTGCGCGTGGCGGTCGCGGGCGATGACTTGCGTGGCCGGCACCGGCCGCAGCCCCAACGCATCGGCGACATGGCGCTCGATGGCGGGGTCGATGTTGCTGTACGTGCCGACTGCGCCGCTGAGCTTGCACACGCCCACGGTGTCGCGGGCAGCGGCCAGGCGAGTGCGATCGCGGTCGACCTGCAACGCCCACAGCGCCACCTTGGCGCCGAACGTGGTGGGCTCGGCGTGAATGCCGTGAGTACGGCCGATCATCACCGTGTTGCGGTGCTCGCGGGCCAACATCACCAGGGTACGCAGCAGCTCCGTGGCCGCCGCGATCAGCTGGTCGCACGCGTCGCGCATCATCCAGCACCACGCCGTGTCGACCACGTCGCTGCTGGTGAGGCCGTAGTGGATCCACGCGCCCGCGGGCGCACCGATCGCCGCCTGCACGACGTCGACGAACGCCGCCACGTCGTGGTCGGTGACGGCTTCGCGGTCGCTGACCGCCTGCACGAACGCTTCGTCGACCGTGGGTGCGGTGGCGCGGCACGCTGCAGCCTGGTCGGCCGGCACCACGCCCAGTGCGGCGTGCGCCTCGGTGGCCAGCAGCTCGATCTCGAGGTAGCGGTCGAAACGCGCGACGTCGCTGAACACGTTGGCCATCTCGGGAAGGGTGTAGCGCGGGATCATGACCAGGTCACGTAGCTGTCGCGCTCGGCGCCGGTGCCGACGATGCGCACCGGCACGCCGGCTTCCTTCTCCACCAGTGCCACCAACGCCTTCGCCTTCTCGGGCAGGCCGTCGAGCGTGGTGACCGCGCTGATGTCGGTGAGCCAGCCGGGCAGCACGGCGTAGACCGGGCTGCCATCGGCGGCGTACTCGGTGCACACCTTCACCTCGTCGAAGGTGTCGAGCACATCGAGCTTGGTGAGCGCGAGTTCGGTGAGGCTGTTGATGCGCACGGCCTTGCGCAGCATCACCACGTCGAGCCAACCGCAACGGCGACGGCGGCCGGTGACGGTGCCGAACTCGCGGCCGATCTCGACCAGTTTGTCGCCCAGCTCGTCGGTGAGCTCGGTGGGGAACGGGCCGCTACCCACGCGGGTGCAGTAGGCCTTGGTGATGCCCACGATGCGGGTGAGGTAGCGCGGCCCGATGCCGGTGCCCACGCAGGCGCCGCCGGCGGTGGGGTTGCTGGAGGTGACGAAGGGGTAGGTGCCGTGATCGAGATCGAGGAACGTCGCCTGCGCGCCCTCGAGCAGCAGTGCGTCGTCGCGGTCGAGCGACTCGTGCAGCATCTCGACGGTGTCGCACACGTAGGGCGCCAGGCGAGCGCCGAGCTCGGCGAACTGCGCCACCACCGCATCGACGTCGAGCGAGTCGCCGCCGAGCGCCGTGATCTCGCTGTTGTGCGCGACCGCCTGCACCTTCACCGAACTGGCGAACCGCGAGGCGTCGAGCACTTCCTCGGCGCGCAGTCCGACCCGCCGCGCCTTGTCGGCGTAGGCCGGGCCGATGCCCTTCAATGTGGTGCCGATGCGATCGTCACCGCGGCCGGCTTCGTACAGCGCGTCGAGCGCCTGGTGCCAGGGAAAGATCAGGTGGCACTGGCTGCTCACCTTCAGCTTGGCGCAGCTGATGCCACGGCCTTCGAGGGTGTCGATCTCCTTGAACAGCGTCGGCAGATCGACGACCACACCGTTGCCGATCACCGGCACGATGTGCGGGTAGAGCACCCCGCTGGGGATGAGCTGCAATGCGTAGCGCTCGGTGCCCACCACCACGGTGTGCCCGGCGTTGTGGCCGCCCTGGTAGCGCACGACGTGCGTGTGCTCGGCGGCCAGAAGGTCGATGACCTTGGCCTTGCCCTCGTCGCCCCACTGGGCACCAACGACAACTGTGACGGGCATGGCAACGCTCCAATGAGTGAAGGGAACGTGTCGGGAGCCTACCGCTCGCGGCGCGCCCGCCCCGTTTCTTCGTCCATGTCATCGATTGACGTCGTGGAGCGCCACACATCGATGACACGCAGACGCTCGGCAGACGCCACGGCGTCAGGTGGTTCTGGTGGCAACCGCTGTCGCCGTCTGGCGGAAGCTGCGAGCGTTGAGCGGTTCGCACTCCGGGGCGTCCAACGTGACCATGTAGACGGCGACGACCGCGATCGTCACCTGGGTGATCACATACTTGCCGTCGCGGATCTCCGCGGCCGATGGTGTGAGCGTCCAGTCGAGGAGATAGTCGACCTCGCCGTACTTCGGGCCGGCTTCCTCGAACTCGCATTGACGGGCCGATCCCGAGATGCTCCACGTATACGTGGCTCCGTCGAACGGCAGCGGAACATCGACCTGGATGGCCACGCCATCTTGACTGGACTCGGTGAGTGCTTGACCGAGGCATGGGTAGCCCGTGGTGCAGTCGACCGAGAAGGTGTACGAACGCGGGGCCACATCCCCGACTTCGACTTTGGTTTCACAGGTCGGGGTCTCGAGACATTCGTTCCCGACGACAGTGCGTTCGCCGCTGAACGTGCCGGCGAGCGAGCCGAATGCGGGTCCGAACTCCTCATAGAGCTGCGCTCCCGATGAGAACCCAACGAGCTCGTCGCGTGTGGAGTTGTCGACGACCCATGGGTCTCCGAAGGCTTCGTCGAACGGCAGTTGCAATGGTTCACTGGCACCGGAGGCATCGACCTTCACCGATCCTGGCGCCTCGAGGACGAGGGCGCTCACGTCGTCGATGATGATGTCAATAGCGCCCTCGAGCACTGTGAAGGTGCACGAACCGACGACTCTGCACTCGATGAGGAACGCCGCACCGCGCAGGCTGGCCGTTGCCACCGACGTGTCGATCGAGAACTCGGCCTCGGAGCCGAGGCTCTGCATTCGGTTCCACACTCGTCCAGTTTCGAGGTGGGTGCGCGTGGTCGAAACGCCGGCCATCTCGGCAACGGAGACGATTTCGAACTCGGTGTCGGCGTCAAGCCGGGTGATCGAGCCGTCGGCGTAGGAGATCTCGGCAAAGCCGGTGGCGTCGGTGCGGACACGGTCGCCCGCCGCCATCGCTGTGGCGGCGGAGATGGCGCCGTAGTCGGCCGTTCCAATCTTCGCTTCGACGCCCTGGTCGATGGGATTCGCCATTGGTGAAACGCTCGGGGGTGCCGTCGTGGTGGGCGTCGTGGTGGGCGCCGTGGTGATGGGCGCAACCGTTGTGAGGTCGGCAGTCGTCTCGGCCGACGAGCCGCCACCCCCGCACGCGGACAACACGAACGCCCCCGCAACCAGCAATTTTCTGAGTTGCCGTGCCATGTCTGACTCCCCCGCTGGTGACCAATTGAACTTGCTGTTCTTGCGTGATCCAAGCCAGCATCGGAGCCGACCATACAGGTAAATCATGCAGTTCTCGTGGCTGTCGCAGATGCGATCTCACGGCCAGTACCCCCGTTGAGCCCGTTATTCGAGGCGCACTCCGGAGCGCTCGTCGTCACAGTGTTGACGGCGACGCCTGCCAGCGCCACATCAGTCACCACGTACTTGTCATCACGGATCTCTGCGGCCGTCGGTGTCAGAGTCCACTCGATGACATAGTCCACCCGTCCAAATACTTCGCCGTTGTCGAGAGTGCATTCCTGGACATCCCCTGCGAGATCCCATGTGAACACGGCTCCATCGAACAACATCGGCACACTGGCTTGACGGACCTCGCCGGCGTGCTTGTAGTCAGTGATCGCTTGCCCAACACAAGGATAGCCAGCACTGCAGTCGATGGAGAAGGTGTAACTACGCGGGGCCACGTCGCCAACTGACTCCAGATATTTACAGGTTGGATTGTCGGAACACTCGAATGAATCGACGGTGCGTTCGCCGTCGAAAGTGCCGGAAAGTGACCCGAATAGGGGCCCGAACTCTTGGTAGATCTCAGCACTCGAAGGAAAACCGACAGCAACGTCGCGTGCGGCATTGTCGACCACCCAAGGGTCACCGAAGGCTTCATCGAACGGGAGGAGCACAGGAGTGCGGTTACCGTCCGTAGCGACAAAGACCGACTTTGGCGCTTCAAGCGTGAATGGTTCCATCCCGTTAATCTCGATATCAATAGTGCCGTCAAGCACCGTGAACTTGCAGGCGCCGACCTCTCTGCACTCCACCAGAAATCCTGTGCCGTGCACCCTGGCCGTGGCCACCGAGGTTTCCACCCAGAACTCACCGTCGGAACCCAGGCTCTGCACTCGGTTCCACATGCGTCCGGAGTTGAGTTTGGTGCGCGTCTTCGTGACACCAGAGGACTCGACGATGGAAACGAGTTCGAACTCGGTGTCAACATCGAGCCGGGTAATCGACTGATCAGGATACGAGACCTCAGCGAAGCCGGCTGAATCGGTTCGCACACTGTCGCCCGCCGCTACAGATTCGGCACCGGTGATGGCGGTGTACTCACCCTCACCAACTTTCAGCTCAACACCCTGCACAATGGCGGACGCCGACGCAAACGCATTCACGGGGACGGTCGTTTCAATGGTCGATGGCGCCACAGTGGAGGGCGCACTAGTTGTGATGGCCACGTCCGTTGCGGTGGGCGACGTGCCGCCGCCGTTGCTGCCGCCTCCACAGGCCGACGCGACCAGCACCATGCTGAGGGCCACGATGCTGCCGACTCGGGCTCGGGTGTGCCGACGCTGTCCGCGACCAGCTCGATCCGGGAGATCGGCGTGGTGAGCGGTATCAACGTGAAGGTGGGGGCGGCGCACGACAGGCATCTGCATACTGGACCACCCGGGTGTAACGGATGCGTTATCCGGGGCCGCAAGGGTCATCGAGCAGCTGAAGGTCTCGAAGGGGCAGCGATCGTCGCACCACCGAGCGCCGGAATCTCCATCGGTTGCAGCTCCTGGGGCCTGTGGCAGCAGTGAGAGCAGGGCGGTCTCAGCGTGAGCCGTCGATCGACCGGAGGTCGTCGAGGGCCAGGCGCGACCAGAGCGCGTTCCCGTGGAGGTCGCACTCCATGATTGTCTGGCGGAGCTGAACGATTGCGAGGTCTTGGCGGCCGTCGGCCGCGAGGACGAGGGCATGGGCGCGACGGACCGGGCCAAAGGACGCAAAGGCCGACAGACCGACGATGGCGTGCTCGTGGACGCGCGATGCCACATGCGCCGCCGTGCGCCTGTCGATCGGCCGCCCTGTGGCGCGGCATGCATCGACCCAAAGCACTGACTCGACGAGCGCATTGAGCCCGTCGAACTGTGTCGGATCACCAACGGCGTCGGCAGCCGCCGCTGCGGCCTCAGCGCGTCCTGCGGCCGCAAGTGCCAGGACCGCACCGACCCGCGTGGCACGAACATCCGACTCGATCGACTGGTGGCCTCCGAGCTCGTGCAGCCGGCCCTGTGCCAGCCGGAGAAGGTAGGTCTGCGCAGCGAACGTGGGCATGGCGTCGTCGCTCCCCGCAGCCCGGCCTGCGGCGAAGGCGTCGGCCATCAAGGCACTCGCCTCGTCCAGCTCGTCGCGGCACAGGAGGATGCCGGCTCGACGCGCCTGGACCCGGGCGTCGCGGCGTGCCTGTTGAGGCACCGGCCCAATGGCGAGTTGCTCGTCGCTCATGCGCCAGGCCGCCTGGAGGTCGCCCTGCTGGAGGGCGACCCGTTGCGCAAGCGCCAGGAAGTTGTTCTCGAGGAACGGGTCGCGCGCACGCCGAGCCGCCCTCAGCCCGATCTCGACGTGGGCCTCGACCTCGGCGACGGGGTCGCCCGCTGCAAAGGCGGCGTAGCAACGTACATAGCCGGCGATCGCCTTTGCGCGGTCAGTACCGACCCGGGTTGCGACAGCTTCGGCCTCGTCAGCGAGCCCGGCAGTGACCGCAGGATCGGCGATGAAGACGAGCCCAGCTGCCCAGATCGCGTCGAGCAGCAGGAGGTCGTTGTTCGAGGCGGCGAGGCCGGGAAGGACCTCGTCCGTCAGGAGCGGGACGAGGGCCACCGATGACGGCACGGTCCCGAAGAGTTGGTGTGCCTGGACCACAAGGGCGATCGCACCGGGATCGCTAGCCCGCCGGGCCAGTGCCAGCGCGGTGTCAAGGTGCGCAGCGGCAGCGGCGGGACGGCCGAGGCCGCCGGCAGCAAGGGCCCGGACCAGCTCAGCCATCGACCTGACGTCGTCATAGAGCTCGGGCGCTGACCGGTCGAGTTCGTCGAGCACGTCCAGGGCGTCCTCGAATGCGAGAGCGAGGGCGGCGGCGCGGGCGCTTTGGGCGACGAGGGAGCCGCGGTCGGGATGCGATTCTCCGGCACGCAGGGCGTGCCGGGCCGCCCGCAGGGTCCGTAGGGGTTCGACCACCTGGAGCACCGCCGCCACGGTTGCGTGGAGAGCGCTGCGCCTGGACGCGCCGAGGGCCGCCACGGCGGCTTCGGCGTACAGGGGATGTGAGAACCGAATGGGCGCGCCGTCGACGAGGAGGCCGCTAGCTGCACCCCGAGCGACCGCGGCGGCACATGCGAGGGTGGATCGACCCGTGATGCCGACGACTTCGTGGAGGTAGGCGGAGCCGCCGAGCACGGCGACAAGGTCGACGACGTCCGAAGCCTCCTCATCGAGCTGGCGCCGCCGCTCACCCATGATGGTTCCGGCGCTCGGCGGGAGGCCTGCCGCCGCCCCGTTGAGGTGACCCGCCGCCAGCTCGACGGCGAACAGCGGGTGGCCACGGGCCCGCAACACCACGGAGTCGACGGCGTCCGGCCCATCTGGCCCGCCAAGAAACCTCTGCGCGAGGTTGCGCACGTCACCATCATCGAGCGGGCCGATCGGCAGATGTGTCGAACATCCGTCGCGATGGGTGCGTGCAAGAAGGCGATCGAGAACATCGCCGCGCTCGGGACGGGTCGCTAACACCAGAAGGAGGGGTGCCTGCGCGACCGCCAGCAAGTGCTGTAGGACAGCAGCGGTCCCGGCATCGACCCAGTGGGCGTCGTCAATGATGATCGCCACCGGCTTATTCGACGAGGCCACCGCGGTGGCGGCGGCGATGAGGAGGCGAGTGCGATCCAAGTCAGCCAGCTCGTCCTTCTCGAAGCGCTCGGCGAGCCCGGGTATCGCCTGCAGGATGGCGACGAAGGGCGGGCTGTCAGGCACGCAACACCCGTGGAGGACCTGCGTTCGAGTAGCTGCGGCGGATGCCCAGGAGCCGACGAGCGCGGACTTGCCGATGCCCGCCTGGCCCTCGATGACGACGACCGCAGCTCGAGGCCCTGCGGCCGCTGCGCGCTCTGCAGCATCGAGGGCGGCCAGCTCGCAAGCTCGCCCGACGAGGGCAGCGGGCGCGGAAGGTAGTACGCCGCGCGGCGCGCCCTGCGGAGCGGCGGCTAGACCGAGCGCGCCCGGGTTGTGATTCAGGACCCCGAACTCGACCGAACGAATCGCGGCCGATGGGAGCAGCCCTCGCAGAGCGAGGGCTGCTAACGTCGTCGCCACCACGGTGGCCGCCTCCTCGTGGCGGCCTCTGTGGTAGAGGCACCGAGCAAGCCAGGTGGTCGCTTGCTCGTTGTCCGGCTCCGCCTCGCAGCGTGCGCGGAGCGTCGGTTCGAGCGCCGCTGCGAGCCCGGTGCGCGTCAGCATGTCAACGGCGTGATCGTCGACCCGTTCGACCAGGGCATCGAGCCGTCGGCGCAACGGGTCGAGGGCTGCGATGGGGTTGCACCCGCCTAGCGGCGGGCCTTCGGCGAGCGCCGCCAAAAGCGGGAGTTCGGCGGCGACAGTCCACGGATCGTTGGCGGCTCGGCCACCCTGGTGCCGGATGCGCTGATCGAGGGCGCCAGCGTCGACCTGTTCCGACGCGATCGTCAGGCGCCAGCCGCTGGCGTCATGTTCGATCGCCGGCACCCGCCCGACCTGCTCGATCGCCCGCCGGAGCTGCGTGAGGCAGACGCGCAGCGCCGTCGGTGCGGACGCTGTCGGAGCGTCGGACCAGAGGTCAGCGAGGAGCTGGTCGCGGCTCCAGCGCCGCCCGGGATCCGACGCGAGCAGCGCAAGCAGATCCGCCGGACGCCCGGAGACGGGCCGTCGGCCGGCCGGGCCGACGATCGAGACTGGCCCGAGCAAGCGAACGCAGATGTCGGGTTCCCTCACGTCCCCACGTTACAACGGACCTCCCCTGGTTTGCCGCGCCGGATAACGCATCCCGTAACACCCGCGTGGTCCAGTGTGCAGATGCCCGTCGCGCGCCGCCCGCACCCCCACGTTCGTACCGCTCATCACGCCGGTCTCCCGGATCCAGATGGTCCCGGACAGCGTCGATACACCCGAGCCCGGGTCGGCAGCATCGTGGCACTCAGCCTGGTGCTGGTCGCGTCGGCCTGTGGTGGCGGCGGAGACGGCGGCGGCAGCACCGGCGGCGGGGGCACCGGTGGCGGCGGCACGACGACGAAACCCGCCATCGACGCAGCCACTAGCACAGACCTCGATACCGTTCCTGACACTGGCCTCGAGACCGGCACCACAGTGGTGGATGGAGATGACGAGTTCGCCGCCTCGCCAGAGTTCTGCGCTGCTTGGAAGAAGGCTCAATCTCTACCGGGCGGAATCTTCTTTGGAGACGAGGGCGTCGAAGGCCTGATCATCTCTTTCCGTCAGCAATTGACGGAGGCGCTGGGACTAGCTCCTGAGGAGTTGAAGCCGTCGATCCAAGAGTTGCTCGACATCGAGATCGACCCGAACGACCCGCTCGCCAGTTCACCGATGTTCCGGCCGATCGTCGCTGAGATCGATCTCTTCGTGGCCGAGAACTGCGCTCCCATTCCCCAGCCGACGTTCACGTTCGATCGCCTCGAGCAGTCCGGCGGCGGTTGGGTCGTGTTCGTCACCGGGGTGTGCCCCGACGGTTCCTTCCCCGTCGACGTCACCGGCCCCGCCGACCCCTTCTCGCCGCGGTTCACTGCCGTCGACCTCGGCAACGGCAGCTATTCATTCGGCACCTACGACGTCCCCATCGACCCGGCCGGATACACCGAGGAGCAGTTCCTCGACGAGTTCGGGATTCTCGGCGGCACGAACGGATCCTGCACCTGAGCCTCCCCGGCACCTACTGGAGCACCGCAGTGGCGACCGATCTGAGGTGGTCGAGCCCGCACAACCATGCGTACGCTGCATCGAGGAGTCGCGAACACAAGGCTCGCGGCAAATGCCATTGAAGGTATGAGCTGAGGTCGTGAGTCCCCCGATGCGGATCGACGAGTACGTGGGCTACGACGGGTTGGGGCTGGCGGCGCTGGTGCATGCCGGTGAGGTCACGGCCGACGAACTGCTGACGGTCGCGCTGCAACTGGTCGTCGCCACTGACGAGGCCATCGCTGCGGTCGTGCACGTGCAGGCGGACACGGCTCGACGTTCGATTGCAGCCGGGCTGCCGGCGGGCCCGTTCACCGGGGTGCCGTTCCTGCTGAAGGACCTCGGCGGCGAGGCCATCGACTTCCCTACGTCGATGGGCTCGGCCGCGTTCGACGGCTACCACTACACCTACGACAGCGAGATGTTCAGCCGACTGCGCGCTGCCGGACTGGTGACCTTCGCCCGCACCACCAGCCCCGAGTTCGGCATCGGCGTCACCACCGAGGCGGCGGTGTACGGCCGCCCCACGCGCAACCCGTGGAACACCGCGCACGTCTCGGGCGGGTCGAGCGGCGGCTCGGGCGCGGCTGTCGCGGCGGGGGTGGTGCCGATGGCGCACGGCAGCGACGGTGGCGGGTCGGTGCGCATTCCGGCGTCGTCGTGCGGCCTGTTCGGTGTGAAGCCCACCCGCGCGCTGCTGCCCGACGGCCCCGCCGCTGGCGAGGGTTGGGCAGGCATGGCCATCGACGGGTTTCTCACCCGTACCGTGCGCGACACCGCGGCGCTGCTCGATGCCACCGTTGGCCCCGACCTGGGTGCGCCGTACTACGCGCCACCGCTGCACGACATGTTCACCGCCGCTATCGCTGAGCCGCCGCGCCGGCTGCGCATCGCAGTGAGCGATCGCTCGTTCACCGGCGAGGCAATTCACCCCGACTGCGTGGCGGCAGTCGAACACACCGCCGCGCTGTGCGCAACCATGGGCCACGAGGTCGTCGACGACGAACCGAGCGTCGACATCGAAGGTTTCACGCGGGCGTGGTCGCACATCGTTGCGTGCGGCACCCACCTGAGCGTGCGCGACGTCGTCGATGGTCTCGACTCCGTCGAGCGGGTCACGCGTCTGGCCTGTGAGTTGGGCGCGACACTCAGTGGCGCCGACTACCTCGCCGCGATCGAGACGGTGCACGCCATCGGCCGGCAGATGGCCGGCTTTCTGGTGCCCTACGACATGCTGCTCACCGCCACGTTGGGCGAGCCGCCCGCACTGCTGGGGCGATTCGCGTCGGGCCGCGACGACGCCGACGGGTGGACCGACTTCCTCGACTACCGCCTGCGCCACGTACTGCCGTACTCGCCGTTCACCGCGCTGGCCAACGGCACCGGGCAGCCCGCAATGTCGGTGCCGCTGTGGTGGAACCAAGCCGGCTTGCCGGTCGGAACGCACTTCATGGCCCGAGCTGGCGACGACCTGGCCATGGTGCAGCTGGCCGCCCAGCTGGAGCAGGCGCAGCCCTGGTTCGAGCGGCGCCCTCCCCTGCCCACCTGGCCGGTTTCTGGGTCGAGATAGTCCCGGGGTACGAGACGATTCGGACCCAGAAGGCCAGATGGGACGAATCAGACCCAGAAGCGCGGGCGGTAGCGTCATCGGCCATGTCGGTGATGCGGCGGATGACCTGGTCGGCGATGGGCGAGCCGGAGCGGCAGCTGTTGAGCCAGCGCGGGCTCACCGCCATCTTCGACGCCGACTTGAAGATTGCCATCGGGCGCATCATCGACGACGTGCGCGAGCACGGAGACGAGGCGGTGTGCCGAGCGCTGCGCGACTTCGACCACGTGCATCTGGAGCCGCACCAACTGCGGGCCACCGACGACGAGCTGGCCGCCGCACAGGTGAGCCCCGAGGTCGACGCCGCCATCGACGACGCCATCTCGCACCTGCGCGCGTTCAACGAGCAGCTGATGATGCGCGCGGCCGACTGGAGCTTCGAGAGCGAGCCCGGGCTGACCGTGGGCGAGAAGATCACGCCCATCACCAGCGCCGGGTTGTTCGTGCCCAGCGGCAAGGCCAGCTACCCCAGCGTGGCCTACCAGCTGGCCGTGCCCGCCACCGTCGCCCGCGTGCCCACGCTGGCGCTGGTGGTGCCCCCCGTGCCCGACGGCAGCGGCCGCTTCGACCCGGCGGTGCTCGTGGTGTGCCGCAAGCTCGGCATCACCAACGTGTTCCGCGTCAACGGGCCGGCCGGTGTGGCGGCACTCGGGTTCGGCACCGAGTCGATCCCGCAGGTGCGCAAGATCGTCGGCCCCGGCAGCCCACCGGTGGCCTGTGCGCAGGTGGAGATGCAGCGCTACGGCGTCGCGACGATGATGATCCTCGGGCCCACCGAGAGCGTGGTCATCGCCGATCATTCTGCCGACCCTCGCCTCGCCGCTGCCGACCTGCTCAACGAAGCCGAGCACGGCACCGACAGCTCGGTGCTGCTCATCACTCCGAGCGTCGAACTGGCCGATGCCATCGACGCCGAGCTCACGACGCAACTCGCGTTGCTTCCGGCCACCCGCGCCGAGGCGGCTCGGGCCGCTCTCGGGGCCAACGGCGGGTGCGTGCTGGTCTATGACCTCGCTGAGGCCGCGGAGGTGGCCAACCGCTGGGCCCCCGAGCACCTGCAGGTGGCGGTGGCCCTCGACGCAGAGGCCGAGCTGCTCGACCTGCTGGTGAACGCCGGCGAGATCCTCATTGGGCAGCACACGCTGTTCAGCGCTGGCAACTTCGTCATCGGTTGCCCGGCCAGCCTGCCCACCGGCGGCTTTGCGCACGTCAGTAGTGGCATCACCGCCGACACGTTCCTGAAGCGCACCGCCGTCGCCCGCGCCGATGCCACAGCCCTCGCCCGGATGACCCCCACCATCCTCGCGATGAGCGCGCACGAAGGGTTCCCCGCACACGCCAACGCAGCAGCCATCCGGAGGTAGGCCGTGGCCGATACTCACACCGACGTGGATCTCGACGAGGAGGAGGAGGAGGAGCGCAGCGCGAACCATCTCGAGCTGTTCCTCGACCTGGTGTTCGTGTTCGCGGTCACTCAGATCGCCTCACTGATCAGCCACGAACCCGTCGGCAGCGGCACCGCCAAGGGGCTGCTCATCGCCATGCTGGTGTGGTGGCAGTGGTCGCAGTTCACCTGGGCTGGCACCGCCATCGACCTGGAGAAGAACGCACGCACCCGGGTG
>Ga0335397_10007612_pt1 | contig 13776 bp, 9 predicted proteins | sample MAT04_FD_205740 | JGI IMG/M metagenome (GOLD analysis project Ga0335397, IMG submission 205740) | Freshwater microbial communities from Lake Fryxell liftoff mats and glacier meltwater in Antarctica - MAT-04 (spades assembly) (version 2) ...
ATCCTTGTCGCCGATCCGCTGCTTGGAGAGCGACCCGAACCCGGTATTGATGCCGTAATGCGGCTGGCCGTCCTTGATCGCGGCCTCGACGACCTTGCGGCTGGCGAGCATGAGCTTGCGAGCCTTGAGGCCGACGGAGATGCGGCGGTCGTACCGCGCGACGGAGACGACCTCGTCGATCGTGAGCGGTTTCGCGTCCAGCACGAGCGTTTTTCGGACTCTCCAAGATGCTTGAGACATAGTCGCCAAGTGTAACGAGGCAATGAGTCGAGAAACCCGGCCGGGCTCGGAAGGTTCGTGTTCTGGTGCGTCGGTGGGGGGCTTGTCAGCCGGGCGAGAGCGTGAGTAGTGTCAACAACGCTTGGCCGCGGCGCTCTTCCCTATCCAAGCGGTCTTGGCGTCGCGCCCCGATCAGATTCTAAGGAGTTCACCCCAATACAATCTCTTGGTGCCGCCTTTGTTGGATCAGCGCAAATAGAAACGGTACTGTGAAACACGGCCCGTACTGGATTCCGCCCCGGTTCAGGTCGCGTGTTGAGTTTATTTTTTTTAAGGAGAGATCATGAAGATTGCTGTTTTTTCATTGGTTGCTGCGCTCGGGCTGGCCTCTGCCGCCCAAGCTGAGATCGCCTATGGGCTCACCGGCTCACTCGCAGGGTCATCGTTGATCCGCTTCGATACCGCCACCCCGGGCGGCGCGGTCTCGGTCGGCGCTCTGACCGGCGTCACCAGCGGGTTCTCGATCCGCGCGATCGACTTCCGCCCGTCGACCGGTGAGTTGTTCTCGATCGGCGTTGATTCGACCAAAAACGGCCGTCTTTTCAGGGTGAACACCACCACCGGCGCGTTCACCGCGATCGGCTCGAGCTTCGCGTTCGCCAGCAACGCAGACTCGCGTGTGTCGATGGACTTTGATCCGACCACCGACCAGATCCGCGTGATCACCGGCAACCGTCAGAACGTGCGCATCAACCCCAGCACCGGCGCGCTGATCGCTCAGGACACGAACCTCACGGCTGGCGTCTTCCAAGGTGACGTGGCCTACGCCGCCAGCGGCGCCGCGTACCTCTACGACTACAGCAACGACAACATGAACACCTTCGCGGGCAACTCGGGTGTTGCGAGCGTCCTGCTCGCCTCGCCGGTCATCTTGGCATGGGACTCGGGCATCGGCTTTGATATCAGTCCCGCGTCCGGTAACGCCTTTCTGTCGTACCAAGCCACCGATGCCGTTTTCTCAGGCCCCTTGGCCGAGACTCTCGCCAGCGTCAACCTGACGACCGGTGTCGTCACCAACATCGGCGCGTTCACCGGGTTCAACGTCCTCGACATCGCCGTGGTCCCCGCCCCGGGTACCCTCGGCCTGCTCGGCCTTGCCGGTCTGGCGGCCGCCCGCCGTCGCCGCGCGTGAGTCGAGGCTCGTTTTTTAGATTCACAAGCCGGACCCGGTTCACTAGGTCCGGTTTTTTATTGCGCGGCACCAGAACTGCAAAGCCCGACGGTAGTTTTCATCCGGAAGCTGCCGCTTTCTAGCCTGTTCCAACCCCTGAGAGAGTCGATGGGTGACATTGTCACAACGTCCTAGAATACTCGTTATGTAAAACATGACGCTGAAATGCTCTCTCGTTGACGGCCGAGTCACGTTGGTCAAGCCAGGCCGTAACCTCGTCAGCGGCCATAGGTATCCGCCAGATGAACTACCGCTTGATACACCGCCAACTTCCGAATCACCGGCTCGCTGACAGACTTCTGAACCACCAACCGCACGGCTTCCACCTTTGTCGGCGTGATCCGGTCGATTTTCTTGTGCCAGATCGCGCTCTCTTCGCTGATCGTCTTCCACTGGCCGTCGATTAACGCTTCGATCGTGTAGAGGCGGACACGGTCGCCTTGCGAGATGTCTTCCATCGAGACGATGGACTCGACGATCGTCGGCGTTCTGATCGTGACCTGAGTCGTTCTCCCGGTCCCGGCCACGTCCGCTGTCGCCACGCCGAACCGCCGTTTGACCTCCGCTCCGAATTCCGCTGACCGGGCCGCGTCCGCGACAGGGATTAAGCCCGAACGGTTCGGCGTGTTGTTCAGCAGCATGACGGCGCCGCAGCCCAGGGACTGCTCGTACATGTTCATCAACTGGTCCACCGATTTGACCGTGCCAGCGTTGTCGGTCTTCCAGAACCACGTCGAGCGGATGCGCGAGTCGCACTCGTTGGGGAGCAAGCGCGGCAACTGTGCATTTACCTTGCCTGTGGATGAGCCGTACTCTTGTGCCTCATGACAGTCTGGCCATGGCTCATCCTCTTGCTTGTCATCGCGGCTGCCGTGATCTGGAACCTCAAGGTTACGGCACGCTGGCGTGGGGGGAGCCTCTCGGCCGAGGCAGTTACAACAGCCAGGCGGCAGGTCCGTCGAGCCTGGGTGCTGCTCGCGGGCACAACGATTGTCTTGGTCGGGATCATCATCTCGCCGCTGCCCGGCCCGGGTTTCTCGATCCTCGGCCCGATCGGGCTGGCGCTGATCGCGACCGAGTTCGTGTGGGCCCAGCGCCTGCGTGCGGTCATGATGGACCGGACCGCCGGGCTGCGCGACGCCGCGGACCGGATCGCGGCGCGGTCCTCTAAGTGGCTGGTCGTCCCGATCGTTCTGGGGTACTGGGCCGCGATCGGCGTGGTGGCGTTGTACGACCCGATCCCGCACGAGATTCTGTGGCCGATGTCGTCGATCCTGTTCGCGCCAATCTTCCTCTGGGCATACAGAACTTGGCGAGGGCCCAAGCCCGCCAAAGCGAACTCCACTACGGAACACGCCAAGCCTCAAGCGCCCGAACGCGGATGACTTCTGGCGCGAAGCGTGCCCGGCGAATCACCCGTTGAGCGTCGCCAGGCACCGCGCGACTACCTCGCCGGTCGCCACGACCTCGCCCTTGCCAGCCACCTTGCGAGCCTTGAACTCCACGCCCTTCTGCTCCATGGCCTTCTCGCCGATCACCAGCCTGATCGGCACACCGATCAAGTCCGCGTCCTTGAACTTCACGCCCGCCCGCTCGTCGCGATCGTCGATCAGCACGTCAACGCCCTGCCTTGAAAGTTCCAGACCAAGCGATTTCGCGGCCTCTTGGTGCGAGGCGTCCTCGGGCTTCATCAGCGTGACGACGACGTGGTACGGCGCGATCGCCGCTGGCCAGACGATGCCGTCGGCGTCGTGGCTCATCTCCACGCACGCGGCCATTGTCCGGCTGACGCCGATGCCGTAGCAGCCCATGATGACCGGGTTCCGCTTCTGTTCCTTATCGACCACGTTGAAGCTCATCGCCAACGAGTACTTCGTGCCCAGCTTGAAGATGTGCCCGACCTCGATGCCCCGCTGCGCGACCAGAGCCTGCCCAGCGGCCCGCGGCGAAGGGTCTCCCTCGTGCGCGTCGCGGATGTCCCCCACCACCAAATAGTCATCCCCGCCGCGTAGCCCGCCCATCGGATAACCCTTGTCCGAGCGGTGCGAGGTTGCGCCGAGCGGGTCTTTGCCTAGGTCACGCTGCCAGTTGAAGTGCTTGACGTGGTGGTCTTTCTTGTCCGCGCCCGTGACCCAGAACATCGGCTTGCCCTTGGCGTCGTCGAAGCTGATCGCGGCGTCGCGATCGACGATGACCAGCACGCCCTTCTTGCCCACGGCCGCACGCGGCGAAACGAAGCCGATCGCGAACCCCTTCGCTTCAGCCTCCTTCGGGTCGGCAAGTAGAACCTTGCATCGGGCGATGTCGCGGACCTTGCCCTCGTTGACCTCATGGTCGCCGCGGACGACCGCGATCACCCACTCCTGGCCATACTGGGCGAGCTGCTCGAGGGTCGAGTCGACCTTGAACGCGATCGTCTTGAGCATGTTGGCAGGCTTGACCTTCATGAACTTCGCGACGTCGTCGATGCCGGGCAGGCCGGGCGTGTGGACTTCTTCGAGCGGCCCCGAGGGCTCACCCATGAAATACCCCTTGCTCGGCGCGGGACGTGGCCCGATCTCGCACTTTTCGACGTTAGCCGCATAGCCCGAGGTGATGCACTTGAGGATTGTGTCCTCGCCGCTGACGCAGTTGACCATGAACTCGTGCGAGGCCGAGCCGCCGATCGGCCCGCTCTCGGCCTCGACAGCCGAGAAATCCAGCCCGCAGCGCGTGAAGATGTTCGTGTAAGCGCGGTACATACCGTCATACGCTTCGTCGAGCCCCCCCGCTCCTTCCATGTGCGTGTGGAACGAGTAGGCGTCCTTCATAATGAACTCGCGGCAGCGCAGCAGGCCAGCCCGGGGACGAGCCTCGTCTCGGAACTTGGTCTGGATTTGATACAGATTCAACGGCAAAGACTTGTAGCTCGATACGCAACCCCGCATGAGGTCGGTGATGACCTCTTCGTGCGTGGGCGCGAGCGCGTTCTGCCGGCCTTTGCGATCGGTAAGACGGAACAGGTTGTCGCCGTAGTCCACGTCACGCTTGGTGCCCTCGAAGAGCTCGAAAGGTTCGAGCGCCGGCATGAGCATCTCGCTGGCCCCGGCCGCGTCCATTTCCTGGCGCACGATCTCGGAGACCTTCCGGAGCGTCCGCCACGCCAGCGGCAGATAGTCGTAGATCCCCGCCCCCACCGGGCGGATAAACCCGGCCCGGTGCAGCAGCACGTGGCTGGGCGTTTCGGCGTCGGCAGGCGCCTCGCGGGTGGTCGGGATGAGAGTCTGCGACCAGCGATGGACAACGCCGAGTCGAGCGTTGAAGATGACGGCGTGTGGGGTAGACATGAGGCGAAGTTTAGGCGAGGGCGCGAGGTGGCTTCGATGTTCCGAGATTGGCCCGGCGCAAAGAAAAAGCGACGGCCAAGGGACATCGCTGGGATTCACGCGCGCTTCGTTCATGAAGGCCAGCCGGGACCGTCGCAAAGTATGTGGTCCTGCGTTCGCTTCAGATGAACGTGGGAACGAGGATCACTTTTTTCCAGGCGCGCCTTCGTGCTTCTCCGGCCCGCCCTCTGGTTTGGCCTCGAGCTTCTGCTCGTCCTCGTCGGGCGCAAACTTCTTGTGAGACTCATCCTTGAACTCATTGAGCTTGACCATCGTCTTCTTCGCGTCCTGGGCCTTGTCATTCAGAACCTGCTCTTCAAGATCGAGCAGCATGCGAGAGAGCGTGATCTGGGCGGCGTGGTAGCCCTTGAGCGCGTCAGGGCCGGAGCCCGCTGGAATGTTCTCCGGCTTCATACCTTTGGCGGCGAGCGCCCCGCGTTGAGCCGAGGCGATCAGCAGCAGGTTGTCGTCCTTCTTGTCGGCCTGGTCGATCTGCTTGCTGAGACGCTTGAGGCTGCCGTTGAGAATCTTCATCGCAGACTCGAGCGACCGGATCTCACCGCCCCCCTGGCCTCCTGGACCGCCGGGGCCGCGACCCTCGCCGCGCGAGCGCTCGGGCTGCTTGGCCGGGGCCGCCTCGGGCTGCTGGGCGTACGAGAAACTTGACGCCGCCGTGCCAACGAACGCCAAAGCCAGCAGTGACAAGCGAGCGACGCACGGAGCGCAACGGGTCTTCATCGTTTCAGTCTTTCGGTGAGAGGGATTCTTTGCACAAGCGCGACGAAGCATACGCACAATCCAGCGGCGAAGGGGCGTCCGGGCTTGTGAAGGTGTGGCTGTTCAATCTACGATGCACAAGAGCGGATCGAGCCCAAACCAACCGGGATGTTTGTAGAGGGAGTGGATCAATGCCAGAGCAACGCGACTCCAAATCCGACAACTCGGCCTCGTTGCTGCGTGCCCTCACGCACCGCTTCCACACCGCCGACGCCGCGATCGCCGAGATCGCCGGGCTGGAAGCCAAGCTCTCGCTTCCCTCGGGCATCGTTCACATCATCTCAGACGTCCACGGCGAGGACGCCAAGCTCCGCCACGTCATCAACAACGCCTCCGGAGCGCTCCGCCAGTTGGTCGATGCGACCCTGAGCGGACGTTTGAGCGATGCTGAGAAGGCAAGATTTCTTGCCGTGCTCTACTACCCGCGCGACGCCATCCGCGTATTCGCGGCCGACATCATCGCGTCGGGCCAGCGTGCCAGCTGGATCCACAGCACCGTCACGCTGCAGTTCGAGATCGTGCGAGCCTTGCGCAAGAGCTATCGCCGCGACCACTTCGAGAGCCTGCTCGGCCCCCACTATCGCGAGCTGTTCATCGAGCTGGGTAGCGCCCAACGCCCCGAGTACATCCGCGAGATGCTGCACGCGCTCTCGCGCCACGATCGCGACTGGGCCGCGGTCCGGGCTGGCGCTCGGCTGATCCGCAACCTGACCTGCGAAGAGCTGCTCGTCGCGGGCGACCTGGGCGATCGCGGCCCGCGCATCGACCGCGTGATCGAAACGCTGATGAGCCAGCCGCGCGTGAACGTGCTCTGGGGCAACCACGACATGCTCTGGATCGGCGCACACCTCGGGCACGAGCCGTGCATGCTGACGATGCTCCGCTTCAGCGCTCGCTACCGCCGCGCAGCCCAGCTCGAAGAGGGCTACGGAATCCTGACCACACCCCTCGAACGCCTGGTCCGCGACGAGTATCACGACGACCCCGCCGAGCGGTTTATGCCCAAGGGCGAAGGTTTGCGCGAGGCCCTGATGGTCGCTCGGATGCAGAAGGCCATCGCGGTAATGCAGTTCAAGGCCGAGGGTAACATGATCGCGCAGCACCCCGAGTGGAACCTCGACCATCGCCGCCTGTTGCACCACATCCAGTTTGAAGGCTCCGGGAAGCACGCCCGCGCCAAGGCCGTCGAGATCGGCGGGAAGCACTACGAGATGCTCGATCAGCGCCTGCCCACGATCGACCCTGACAACCCGTACGCATACTCGACGACCGAGCAGGCGTGCATCGACGTGCTCAAGAACTCGTGTACGCAGTCGGCACGACTGCGCCAGCACATGGAGTGGATCGTCAGGCACGGCGGGATGTGGACCAACCGCGACGATGTGCTCGTCTTCCACGGCTGCGTCCCGGTCGATGCCGACGGCACACCGCAGTCGTTGCGCGTTGACGGGCGAGAGGTCGCCGGGCGTGAGCTCATGGACGCTCTGGGCTCGGTCGTTCGCCGCGCGATGCGCAAGCGCTGGTTCGCGCTCGACGCCGACGCGGACTGGCTCTGGTACCTCTGGGGCGGCCCACGCTCGCCGCTGTTCGGCAAGGACAAGCTCGCTACCTTCGAGTCGTATTTCATCGCTGATAAAGAAACGCACAAAGAGATCAAGAACCCGTACTTCGACCTCATCCACGACGCCGCGTTCGTCCATCGCATCGGCCGGCTCTTCGGCTGCGACGAGCGCGTGCTCATCGTCAACGGGCACGTTCCCGTCAAAATCGAAAAGGGCGAGCAGCCAGTCAAACGCGGTGGGAACGCGATCACCATCGACGGCGCGTTCAGCGAAGCCTACGGCAACCGCGGGTACACGCTCGTGCTCCGGCCCGAGGGGATCGACCTGGCCGAGCACGCGCCGTTCCAAGGAGTCGAGGCCGCGATTAGAAGCGGCGCGGACATCGTGCCCAAGGTCGAACGCATCCGAACGCACGAACGCCCGCGGCTCGTGCGCGACACCGGCCAAGGGCAACGCACGCAACAGGAAATCGCCGACCTCGAAACGCTGGTCAGCGCGTATCAGGAGGGGGTCGTCTCCGAACGAGAGTAACGCAGCCGCGACTCGGCACGCTATGACGCAGCGGCGGCCACGACCGTTTCACCGAAACTGGTCACGAGTTCCTTGACTATCGAGGTCTCGGGTGCCGCCAGCAGGACGCCTGAGTACAGCGACCTGCTCTGGGTCTCTGCCACGCCGTTCTTCTCGAGCCTGTGTTCGATGCGGTCAACGGAGACCGTCGAGATCTCGTCGCACGTTGGGCAGGGTCACCCAATGCTTAAAGGTCAAAGCTGGCCGGTGTCCACTTTTCCCCGCTCGCGCTGCTCGCGACGCACTTCTCAATAAAGTGAACGCCGCGTGCGCCGTCCACGACCGTGGGAAAATCAAAGCCGCGCGAAAGCCGTACCGCGCGAGCCTCGTGAGTATCGCCGAGCCTCGCGGCCTCCTTCGGCGGTGCCATCGCCCCGCCCGCGCGGATCGCCTGCCCCACCGCGTTGTACACGTTCGCGAATGCCTCGAAGAACGCCTCGGGGTGCCCTGCGGGCAGCCGCGTGTTCGCCTTGGCCGCGTCGCACAGATACCCGTTGCCGCGCCGCAGAACCCGCTCGGGCTGACCATCGAGGCGATGGACCAGCGCGTTAGGGTCTTCCTGTCGCCAGTCGAGCGAACCCGTCGTGCCGAAGACCCGCAGGCGGAGATCGTTCTCGCGCCCCACCTCTACCTGACTGGCCATAAGAACGCCCTTGGCCTGCGTGCCGCCCTTAGGCTTGAAGCGCAGCAGCACGTTCGCGTCGTCGTCGATCTTGCGCCCCGGCACGAACGTCGTGAGGTCGGCGCAGATCGCGTCGAGCTCCAGTCCGGTCGTGTACGACGCGAGCTGCTCGGCGTGGCTGCCGATGTCGCCGATCGCGCCGCCCAGTCCCGACCGCGCCGGGTCTGTCCGCCAGTCGGCCTGCTTCTGCCCGGACTGCTCCAGCGCGCTCGCCAGCCAGCCCTGGTTGTACTCGACCACCACCTTGCGCACTACACCGATCTCGCCGCCCGCGATCATGGACCGAGCCTGCTTGACCATCGGGTAGCCCGAGTAGTTGTACGTCACCCCGAGCACCACCCCAGCCTTCTCCACCGTCGCGATCAGCTCTCGAGCCTGTTCGCTCGACACCACCATCGGCTTGTCGCACACCACGTTGAACCCCGCCTCGGCGAAGGCCTTGGCCACGGGAAAGTGCGCGTTGTTGGGCGTGACGATGCTGACAAAGTCGATCCGCTCGCCCGGCGGCAGCTTCAGCTCGCCTTCGAGCATCTGCGCCCACGTCGAATAGTTCCGCCGATCGTCCAGGCCCAGGTCCTTGCCCGACGCGATCGCCTTCTCCGAGGTTGACGAGAGCGCCCCGGCCGTGAAACGCACGCCGTTGTCCAGGTTCGCCGCCGTGCGATGGACCGCGCCGATGAACGCCCCGCGCCCGCCGCCGACCATGCCCATCTTGAGAACACGCTGAGTCATCGATCACCTCGCTGCTTAAACGCCGCCCCCGAGTCGCATGCCCGGGTGCCGCGCTGACGTCTGGGGAAGATACGCGATTGTCCGCAGAGATGAGACGAAACCCATAAAAAAACCGGCGGGCCTCGATGGCCCGCCGGTCTGAGATCATCCTCAATCGCCCCGATCGGAGCGACGGTCATTGAGGAACTTAGTTGGCGACGTAGTTGACCTGCTCGTCGTTACGAACGGGCTTGGTCTGGTCGGAGGTCGTCGTGGTCTGGACCACGAGCTCGCCTTCCTTGGAACCCTTGACCGTGATCGTGAACACCTTAGTATCGCCGACCTTGAGCGTGCCGATCTTCCAAGTGACCTTGCTACCAGCCGCAGTCGCGCCGCCGACCGCGGTGGTCGAGACGTAATCGAGGCCCGCGTCAAAGTCCGCGACCATCGTGACGTTGGTCAGGTCGGTCTGGCCCTGGTTCTTCACGGTGTAGGTGAAGACGTGCGCCGCGCCGATGTTGACGACACCAGTATCGTCACCGATGTTGGTGCCGATGTCGGGCACGCCCTTGACGCCGGTCGAGCAGCTATCCGTGACCGCGGCCGCGCAACCGCAGGTCGCGGTGGCGGTGGTCTGGAGCATGCCAGCCGTCTTAGAGCGGACGACGAAGGAGACCGTGCGAGCGTCCTTGGCGTTCAGATTACCAATGTTCCAAGTGACCTTGCCGCCAGCGTTGGTGCCGCCGTTGTCAGCGCTGACGAAGTCAGCACCGGCCGGGAGAGTCGCCGAGACCTGCGTGTTGGTGCAGTTGGCGTCGCCCGTGCTGGAAACAACGAACTTAAAGGTCGCGTTGCGACCGATCAAGAGCGCGGGCGGGCACTCGGCCTTGATGGCCAGCGACTGGCTGCGGACCACGGTGCTGACCGGGGCCGACTCAACCGTCAGGCCGCCGTCGGCCGTCGCGCCAGCGGTATTGCTATACGTGCCAGCCTTCGCAGCCTTCACGTTGACCGTGAACTCCTTGGACTCGCCCGAGCCGAGAGTACCGACGGGCAGGTCGAGGGCCGTCTTGCCGTCGGTGGTCGTCAGACCAGCCGGGAGGTTGTCACGCACGCGAACGTTCGTGGCCTGGCCCGAGCCGGGGTTCTTGACGATGATCTTGTAGGGGAACGGATCGCAGATCAGCACTTCGGCCGGGCCCGACTTGACGATCGCCAGAGCGGGCTCAACCACGTTGGTGGTCGCGCACAGCGAGTTGTTGTACGAGACCATCACGCACGCGCCCGAGATACCGACCTTGCCAGCCGTGCCCGTGAGCTTGATGATCTGCGTCTTGCAGGGGCCCAGCTCACCGACCGTCCAGTTCACGCCGTCCGGGCCAGCGGTGCCAGCGGGGGTCGAGCTGGTCAGGGTGTAGTTCTGGAAACCCTTGCCCGTCACGAGCACGTTCTGCAGCGTGCCGTTGGTCAAGTTCGTGACGTGGATCTCGGAGGAGTAGGGAGCGCCCGCGCGAACTTCCTTGGGCATGACCTCGTGGACGAGGATCGCGCTAGTCGCGGTGTCACCGGTCGGGAACGCCATCATGCTCGAGCCCATCCCGGCCGCGAGGGCAGGGGTGTAGCCGCGGCAGGGGCCCGACGAGGCTTGCGCAACCGGCTCGGCCTTGGCCGGTTTGGTCTCGGCGGCCTTGACCGGGGCAGGCTTGGGGTCAGCTTTGCGCTGCTGGGTCGTCTGCTGGCAGCCGACAGCCATCAGGCCGACGACGGCGAGCAGGGCGGGAACGCTACGGGTGGACCAGGATCGAATCACGAGAGAACCTCCTCTAAGGGGAATGAGATGTGTCCGAATGACACGAACGAAGCGCCGAACTCGGCGAGTTTCTCAGATTAAACTCAACAAACACCTATCACAACACTTTGAGACGCGACTTTTCAAGGCAGATGCAGCGATCGGCCCGAATTAAATTTAGGGATCTTGAATCAAATGAGTAGGAGTTCCGGTAGAAGACTGAGCGAACCTCAAGCCCGCATTGCCTGAACACCGAACCCTCCGAAAGAGACGACATACAAGGGACATGAAAGGCACGTTAGAGTAAGGCCGAGCATAAATCGTGTGAGCCAAGCTCGCTTGTGCGCCCTTAAAGTTCCGCGCAGGCCTCGCTCGGAAAGCGAGACGGAGAATAGCGTCGGTACGGGCACTGTCAAGGAATACTCGTGCCGTATCAGTGCGCAGTGGCCCTGCCAGCGTGACGCGTTCTTCTCGTTTTTGTGAATCTACACCGCCAGCCGCGCATACCAGCAGATACGCCACGAGCGTCCAAGGACCGGGACGCACCGTACAAGGCGATGACCCCGAACAAGCCGCGGCTCGCGCCAGCCTCGCTGCCCCCTAAGGCGCGCGTCCGTCCGGACTGAAAGCACTTTTCGCGCTTAACTCGCTTGACTTTGAACCGCTCTCTCGAAAGACTACCAAAGTCATCAAGAGTCCCGAACCGCCTCCAGGGTTCGGGCGGCAACCGAGCGACGCGTCACGCGATCCGCCACGGTGCCGAGGCCAGCCCCGCAAGGGGAACGATGAGGCCGGGTCAAGAACCTAGGCACAACGCTGTCACCGGCGGAGAGCTTGGTCAATCTTCTCACCCAGCACAAATTGCACGGACGTTCCGTGCGACCATCGCGCAGGCTGCCCAGTCCTTGATGCCGTAGGGAGACCACGGCATGCCCCCGGGCCATCGATCCGACCTCAACCGATCCGATCTTAACGCGAACCACACCGCTGAGACAACCTCCGACATTATCCACTCCATCACCACCCGCGCCATCCACGCTGGCACACGGCCCGACCCGACCACCGGCGCAATCCTCACCCCGATCTTTCAATCAACGACCTATGTGCAAGAAGCCGTCGGCCAGCACAAGGGCTTCACCTATTCCCGCGCCGACAACCCCACCGTCGCCGCCCTCGAAGCACGCCTCGGCGCGCTGGAGAACGCTCCCCCGTCGGTCTGTTACGCAACCGGGCTCGCCGCCGAGACCGCGCTTTTCCTCGCGTTCCTCAAGGCCGGCGACCACGCCGTACTCAGCGACGCGGTTTACGGCGGCACCGTCCGGCTCTTCCAACAAATCCTCGACGGCCTCTCCATCCGCTCGTGCTTTGTGGACACCTCTTCACCCGAGGCTGTCGCTCGTGCGATCACGCCCGCGACCAAGCTCGTCTTCATCGAATCGCCCGGCAACCCCACCCTCAAGCTGACGGATATCGCCGCCGTCGCGCGCATCACACACGCCGCGGGGTGCTTGCTCGCCGTGGATAATACGTTTCTTACGCCGATCCTGCAACAACCTCTTGACCTCGGCGCGGACTTCAGTCTTTACTCAACCACCAAATACATTGAAGGTCACAACGCGACCGTCGGCGGCGCGATCACCACGCGCGACCAAACCAAGATTGACCGCCTGCGCTTCATCCGCAAGTCGATCGGCTCCATCCAAGCTCCGTTCGAGGCCTGGCTCACGCTCCGCGGGATCACAACCCTGCCGCTCCGCATCAAGCAGCACTCTATCAACGCTCTGAAAGTTGCGCGGCATCTTGAAAGCCATCCGTCGGTCGCGCGAGTCTCGTACCCCGGCCTCCTCTCGTTCCCGCAGCACACGCTCGCACGCCGCCAGCACATCTCCCGCGACGGCGTCGAGCACCACGGCGGGATCGTGTCGTTCGAAGTCCATGGCGGCATCGAGGCCGGGATCGCCGTGATGAACAACGTCAAGCTCTGCTCGCTGGCTGAAAACCTCGGCGCGGTCGAGACGCTCATCACCCACCCCGCGTCGATGACCCACGCCGACGTGCCCATCGCCCAACGTGCATCGATCGGGCTGAGCGAGGGGCTGATCCGTCTCTCGGTAGGCCTTGAAGAACCCAACGACATCATCGCCGACCTCGATCGCGCTCTGTTGATCGCCACCCACAAGCCACTTTCCCGCTCGTCAGAAAGGAACGCAACGTGTCTCAACGCACTGTGATCGTGCTGAAGTTTGGAGGATCCGTCCTCACTCGCGAGCAGGACCTCGCCGATGCGACCCACGAGATCTACCGTTGGGTCCGCGAAGGATGGCGGGTCATCGCCGTCGTCTCCGCGCTCGGCAAGACAACGGACCGCCTTCTCGCTCAAGGCCACCACTACGGCGTCGCGCCCGACCCCGCGTCGCTCGCCGCGCTCGTCGCCACCGGCGAGCTCACGAGCGCCGCCCTGCTCGGGCTTGCACTCGGCAAGGCCGGGATCCCCGCCGAAGTCCTCGACGCGGCCCGGCTCGCTCTACAAACTCAAGGCCCGGTGCTCGACTCCGAACCCGTCGACGTTGACATCGCCGAAATCCGGCGAACGCTCGACCGTGTTCCGGCGATTGTCGTTCCCGGCTTCCTCGGCCGCGACGTAAACGGCCGGACCACGCTGCTCGGCCGCGGTGGCTCCGACTTCACCGCCCTCTTCCTCGCGCAACGTCTCAACGCCCGTTGCCGGTTGGTCAAGGACGTCAAAGGACTTTACGAACGCGACCCCGCCAAGCCCGGGCCGATCTCGCGCCGCTTCCGCGCACTGTCCTGGGACGACGCCCTCAAGCTCGACGGCCGGATCGTTCAACACAAAGGCGTCCGTTTCGCCC
>Ga0335397_10007614_pt1 | contig 13771 bp, 12 predicted proteins | sample MAT04_FD_205740 | JGI IMG/M metagenome (GOLD analysis project Ga0335397, IMG submission 205740) | Freshwater microbial communities from Lake Fryxell liftoff mats and glacier meltwater in Antarctica - MAT-04 (spades assembly) (version 2) ...
CCTCGCGTAATCCGTTCAACAATTAGGCCCGAACGGGAAGCCGTATGCTGCTCTTGAACATTTCGGTCATAATTGGTCAAATTCCAAACGCGTGGTTTCTTTTTGAAAACCGGGCTGCTACGAATACTATCAATTTGGGTGGAGTCTATATTTTTGAGTACGGTATCCAATGGGGCCAAAAAGGTCAAAATTCGCCCTAGTGGCCATTCTCTAGCTTGGGTCATATCCAAGGTCTTTACTTCTGCGCCGTCTTTGAGATAAATGACCGCTTGATGGTAGGCTATAAATGGCTCCAAAAGTCCTGCTTCGCGGTTGACTGTACCGCTCTCGTCACTCAAGAAGGCAAAATGGGTAGAATCCAGCCCAATAGGATTTCGCTCATCAAATAACGGTGTATTGGTAATGCGTACCAATTCAGGACTCCTACTCTCCAAGTCAAAGAGAAAAATATCGAAGGATGTGATGGGCAAAATGGTATCCAGGCGCTGAAACGAAAGGGTGTCGGTACTTCGATTACTGGCAAAAAGCAGGCTTTTTCGTCCCTCAATAGTCGCCACGGAAACGTCTAGATCGTCCCAAAAATCATTTGTTAAACGCTCTGTTTGTCGTGTAATGGTTCTGTATACAAACAAGTCAGACTGTCCTTTTACTGCTGCGGAAAGTGCGATGGCATTGGGCGAAATGTAGTCCATGCTAAACACCCGCTGAAATTCAGGTGAAAGATTGCTGAGTTCTTTTTTTCGAGTACTTAGGTCAATGCTGGCCAGTCGAGGCACATCGCGGCGCTCATAAAGTACCAAAATGCGTTGGTTGTCTGGATTCCAGGCCAATTGCGGATAATTGTAATCGGTGGCTTGTAAGGCATTTCTAGCCCCTCCTTTGAGTATGCGTTTGCGTTTACCCGTTTCAAGATCTTGCACATATACCTTCCATTTTCCGATATCATTACTTACCCAGGCTATTTTTTTGCCATCCGGGCTGATTTTCAATTGAGAAAGGGGCAGTTTTTTTCTGTTTTTGATCTTGATCTTTCCAGCTTCGTCAGGTGTTTTTTGGCTCAAGGCTTCTTCCTGATACAGTTTTTTGTAGTGGGATAACATTGCATCCGTAGTGCGTCGGTATCCATTGCCCAGAATGTAAAAAAAGCCATTGTCAACGCTGCGATTGATGCGGGTGAGGTAAAGTAGATTGCTGACGGTTCCAGGACCAAAGTGGGTGCTGATATAATGCCAAAATGCATGCCCTGCAAAGCGCGGGTGTTCACGGGCAAGCTTGTCGAAGGTTTTGTAGCGGCCTGTTTGTAGCAAATCTCTAAGTCGGTCGTCGTGATCAGCGGTCCATTCCTCACCACAATAGGCATTAAGGCCGCTCGTATACCAGGGAGGCAGGTTTAGAAGTACCGCATTGGACACTATTTCCTGCAAATTAGCCCCGTAAAGCATGGAATTTAGCAGCACACTTGCCATCCCTTCCCGAATCTGGGCGCGCAGGTGTTTATGATTGCCATCAAAAAAGACGAAAACCTTGTTGCCAACTACCTTAGTTTCGCCATTGGTCAGGAGAAACACGTCGTTTTCGCCGATATTACTTTGTTTGAGGTCAGTGAGATCGCTAAAAACAAGGATTTCGATCCGTTCTGAAACCTGATGCTCCAACAGTTGCTGGACGGAAGAGAAATCATATTCGGCCATTTGTAGCGCAGATTGTGCCACCGTGCGGGCATCTCCATACCAGTAGGTGGTAAAATTAGGCGTCTCGTAAAGGCTCCATTCGTCAAACTGGCTATGGTACTGTACGCGGTTTTTTCCAAATGAGGTTTGGCTGGTGGTTTGAGCTTGGAGGGATAAAGTACAAAGTGCAAGTTGCAAGATCCAAAATACCGAATTTAGCATATAAGTGCAATTCCGACAGCCTAAAAAGTCAAACCTGCGCACAAATGACTCAACGACGGATTGACCTAATGACGGAATGACTAAATGACCCAATATCGATATCTCTATCTTTGCCATAGCTTCAGTTTTTGTGTTTGAACGCTCAAATATGGGGAAAATTTCCCACAAAAAAGCCTCCGAAATTTTAAAAACTTCGGAGGCCGCACTAGAATTTAGAAAATTGTGGGTCTTCGCGCTCTGTTGACAATAATCATTTCCACTTAGCTCCTAGAGCTTCAAAAGTAGGCAGATGCCTATGATGGTACATATCGAGCACCACTCCATCTTTCCAGACCACGACACCTGGACTTGCTCGAATGATGGTTTTGAGCAACTTATCATCCGCACGATAGAAAGGATAATTTGCACCTATCTTTTTAGCAAAATCTTCGGAGACCTCTGAATCTCCAAAAGTTGTGATGCAATAAACTTTCCAGCCCGCTTTTTTAGCAGCTTCGGCAAGTGGGTTTATGCCGTTTTGGAAACGTGCAGCGTATTCTGGCGTTGGTACAAATACTTGACGTTCTACTTTTCTGGGCTGTACAGAAACAATACGAAGCTGCAAACGATTGGAATCAGCGGTTACAGGAATGGTGTCTTTTGCCCAGGTGGTATCCTGAACGGTATAGGTTTCAGTCTGTTTTTCGCCTTCGAGGTGGTAGGCCACAATCATCAAACTGTAGTTTTTCTCATTCAGCAAATCCTCCGTAACTTCCCCATTATCAGTACTTTCTACGGCAAATTCACTCACTTTTGTTTTGGTAATAGGGACTTTTATACTGTCTTTAAGGATGTAAAAATCGGTCTTAATCTGCTCCCGAACTTTCCAGCCTTTTGCAGCGGTATATTCCTTGTAATAGGTGATTTTCCCTGGTTGCGGCTCCATGTATTTGAGTTTTACATGGTTAATCGTGTCTTCCAATAACCAGCCTACAATGTCAATTTTGGCACTAGACTCCAATTCTTTGCGTTCCCGAACATTGCTGCCTATTTTGAACGGACGGAAATCCACTACAGGCAAATCCCAATACGTATTTTGGATGCAAAGCAACAGCGACCCTGCGGTGATCAACCCGACAGTGAGGTTTCGAGTGCGAGCTGACCACAATTGGTGCATGTTGCGCGTGCGGAATAAAAATAGCAGTGCAGGTACCATTAACCCGATGTCTTTGAAGAAAGAAATCTTTGGGTCGAGCTTGATAAAATCGCCAAAACAGCCACAATCAGTGACTCGCATGTGTTCTTTTACGTATGGCCCCCATTTTGCAAAATCAAAAAAATTGTCGTCAGTAGGGACAAAGCCGGTGAGGTAGGTGAAGCCGGTTAAGATTGTGAAAAAGAACACAATCAGAAAGAACAACCAGGCGGTCCATTTGCGATTATACCCGACCATGAGCATTGCGCCTATTGCGATTTCAAACACGATCATGGTGATAGAAAAGCCTTCGCTATACTTTGCCAACCAAGGGAAAAGTGGCGCAATTCCTTTGAAAACATTGTTTAAGCCCTCAAAAGTGGTTTCAAAGGCACCAAAATAATCAAGCATTTTGTAGGCTGTTCCGATGGGATCCACCGCTTTTACCAAGCCTGAAAAAATGAACCAAACGCCACAGAAATGTTGCAGAAAAGTCCAAAAGGTGGAATTTGATTTTTTCTTCCAAACCGTCCATGCGGTCAAAAACATGCCAACAAAGGCGAAAGAAATAAGAAGTGTAGGCAGTGATGTCATGATGCTTGTTAATGCGTTGAGTTGGGAATTTTGGCATTTGCTTCAGTCAACCGAATGAGCGCAAACACGGCGTAATTAATAATGTCACGGTAATTGGCCTCCAAGCCTTCGGAGACGGAAGTTTGGCCGAAATTGTCTTCTATTTGTTTGATTCTCAGTAGCTTTTGGAGAATAAGATCTGTCATACTACTGACCCGCATCAATCTCCAGGCTTCGTTGTAGTCATGGTTTTTAGCTTGAAGTAGCCGGATGTTTTCGCCAATATGTTGATCAAAAAGTTTGGCTACTTCTGTGGGCGCAAGTTCAAGTGGAGCATCCGCTGGCAATGATAATTGAATAAGCGCCAATACGCTATAATTTACTAGGCCTACAAATTCCCCTTCAATGGGATCTTCCACTTTTTGAGCGCCCTTTTCTTCGACACTTCGGATGCGGAGGGCCTTGATGTACAACTGATCAGTAATACTCAATGGACGTAGGATACGCCATGCGGTGCCATAATCGGCGGTTTTTTTTACAAATAGATCGCGGCAGCGGCCCACCACTTGATCGAATTGTTCGAGCGTTTTTTCCATAAAATCTGGGCAAATGTAGCCAACTGTATCGCGGCGCAACAAACACTCCTTGTATTTTTGAATTTCGTTTGCGTATACCTACTACTTTTGCCCGTACAATTTAATAACAAGTCCAGTTTTCATCCTTTTGATCACCTTAACACTTATAAAATGAAACGAGTAATTGGCTTAGGCGGCATATTCCTGAAATGCCAACATCTGAAAGAAACCCGTGCTTGGTATGAAGCGCATTTAGGTATAAATCTTGAAAGTTGGGGTGTACAATTCTTTTTCAAAGATGACCCAAATCCAGAGGCCTGTTCTAATCTTAGTTTTTTCAATTCAAGTACGGAGTATTTTGCACCGTCGGAGTCGGCCTTCATGATAAATTTTAGAGTCGAGGATCTGGATGCTTTGGTAGCGGCCTTGATCGAGTCGGGTGTGCCGATGATCGGTGAACCTGTTTCAGAAGAATTTGGCAAATTCGCCTGGGTTATGGATCCGGAAGGGAATAAGATTGAACTTTGGGAGCAACCAAAATAAAGGCAAATAAGGGTTTATACTACTACCAATATCAACCCTCTATACATCACTGGGCCAAAATATGCGCCATGCGCAAGAGATCTTTATTGAAAGTTTTATTTTTGGTAATGGCCTCTTCAAAAGGGGTAAAATAAACATCGTTGTTTCGGATTCCTACCATAAGGCCCGATTTACCGGCCAGAAGTGCCTCCACAGATGCAAAACCAAGCACGGAAGCTAGTACGCGGTCTAGTGTGCTGGGCGAACCGCCGCGTTGCAAGTGGCCAATTACCGTCACTTTGATATCGTCGTAGAGATCTATTTTTTCTTCCACTTTGTGCGCAATGTCATAGACCGTACCCATGTGGTTACCCTCGGCTACAATGACAATACTAAACAATTTAGCCCGTTTTGCACTGCGTTTAAGGAGCTTCACTAAATCGTCAATCGAGGTCTCCTCTTCAGGAATAAGTACACCTCCTGCTCCGCCTGCAATTGCGGTATGAAGGGCGATAAAACCAGAGTTTCGCCCCATAACCTCCACAAAAAAGAGGCGGTTGTGTGAATCTGCCGTATCTCGAATTTTGTCCACTGCCTGCACTGCCGTATTCACGGCAGTGTCGAACCCAATCGTAAAATCAGTCCCATAGAGATCATTGTCAATCGTCCCTGGGATACCCAAAATAGGCATGTCCGGGAACTCTTCCATAAACTTCATCGCACCCGTGAACGTACCGTTTCCTCCAATGGCGATAAGGGCATCAATGTCATTATCTACCAAATTTTCATACGCTTGACGTCGGCCTTCAACGGTCATAAAACGCTGACTCCGTGCAGTTTTTAAAATCGTTCCGCCCCTGTGGATAATGTTGCCAACATCTGTAGTTTCAAGCCGTTTGATATTGCCGTCAATCATTCCTTCGTAGCCACGCATGATGCCATAGATGTGCAGGTCGTTGTTGAATGCGTTTCGCACAATGGCTCGTATCGCAGCATTCATGCCCGGGGCGTCACCTCCAGAAGTAAACACCGCAATGCGTTTTATATCTTTTGCTTCTTTTATCGCTTTTGCCATTTTCTTAGATGTAATTTACTTGCCAAATTAGTGATTTTGGGCTTTATTTAAATTTATTCAAATATCTTTTCAATCCGAACTACCCATGTGGAATTCTGCTAACGGATAAATTGGCTTTCTAACTATTCGACCCAATTGCAAACGACGCTCCTCCATACATTTTGACAGAATTACCTGAAAATGGTGGGCGATCGAGCCTACAAAATGTACAGGCACATGCTGGTAGCCCTGGTATTTAGATACGTGACGATCCAGAAATTCCCCCAGGCATTCGGAGACTAATTTTTGAATAAAAGGATGTTGAAGATTGTCGCCCAAAAAGCGTGTAAAGGTAGCAAGGTACGCATTTGCGCCTTTTTCATATGCCAGATCCTTGATAGCATCGGGACCTTCGGGATGTTCCTTTTTGAATAAAACGTCCAGATCAGTTGGCAATTCTCGATAAAACCATGCTCGAAGCAGTGCTTTGCCTAGGTGGGTACCACTGCCTTCATCACCAAGCAGCCATCCCAAAGATGGCACATTGTCCAAGATTTTAACCCCGTCGTAATAGCAACTATTGGATCCTGTGCCTAAAATGCAGGCAATGCCGGCACTGCGGCCGCAGACGGCTCTTGCTGCTCCTAATAAATCGTGCTCTACTTCAACTTTTGCGTTTGGAAAGCATGCACTTAGTGCGGCAGCGACTATTTCAGTTCTATGTGCATCATGAACTCCGGTCCCATAAAAATACACCTCAGTGATTTCTTCCGCCTTCAGTTTAGGTAAAAGTTGAACCTCAATAATGCTGCGAATTTCGAGCGTAGAATGAAAAAACGGGCTAAATCCTACGGTATTCTCAAGCTGTTGGTCGCGATGGCTGTAGGAGAGCAGCCAGTCACATTTTGTAGAACCACAATCTGCAATGATGACCATATTTTTGAAGGAGGATTTGTTAGAAAATCTGGATTGATTTGCACACTGGCTGGCTTAAACTAACGAAACTCAAGGCGTAAACGCAATCAGCGACTTGATGTAAAAAGTACACTTTGGGCGCAAATGTAGTTTTTTCTTAAATTAGGCTTGGTGCTTAAACATAAAAAAGCGGCGGCGCGAAAAATTTCGCGCCGCCGCCAGTAGCTTTTTGTCCTATAATATGGGCTGAAATTACTTCAGATTGAAGTTTCCAGTACCAACCAAGTAGCCTTTGTTAAAAATTTCAACCTGGTATTTTCCCTTCACAAAGTTTTGACCTGGCTGCCATGCGCCGCAAACTTGTGTTTCGCCATTGGTGTAATTGCAAGTAGCGGTGGTCGTGTAGCGGAATTCGCTTTCATCACGCTTATTCTGACCTACGCCAGAGCCAAGGCTTTCGATTGCGAGCGGTGCCCCGGTTGGATCTACTACACGGATGTAGAACGTTTCTTCGCCAGCGGCAGTTACTTCATTGGCTTCGGTCATGAAGCAGATGCTCAATTTGTCTACTTTTTTAGCTTTAGACTTGGTGCGTTCCTTGCCATTGCCACGAACGTCTTTAGCCTTTACTTCAACGTTTTTCACACGGATAGCAGAAGCCACGTCAACTTTCTTGCTGAGTTGATTGCGCTCAGTTTCGATGGCGGTTTTCTCAGAAATCAAGGCTGCTTTTGCAGATCCTTCCTCTTGCAATTTGCTCTGGGTTTCGTTCAGCGAGGTAGTAAGTTGCTGATTTTGACCAGTCAATTGTGTATTGTTCTCCGTAAGAATACCGTTTTGCTTTTTCAAATCATCAATTTCCGCGAGGAATTGATCTTTTTGACGCTGCAGGCTAGCCATACCGCTTTTGTAGTCTTTGTTGCTACGGATAAGGCCTGATATTTGATTTTTGCTAGCCTCAAGATCAGCCAATTGCTGGTTGATTTTTGCATCCAGTTCAGCATTGATGCCTTTTTGCTGCTCGAGTTGGGTTACCGCCTCATTGTACTTGGCATCCAGTTCGGTGAACGCTTCTTTTTGTTGGGTCAGCTCCATGGTTGTCGCATCCAGCTGTTTGCCAGTGTTTAGTTTGCTGACTAATAGGAAAACGCAAAGACCTAAGAGGGCTGCAATCGCGACGCCCATAATAGTAGTGACGCGTTTTTGGCTGTTGCCACCTTCTGGTGCGCCATAGTTTGGTGTTGCGGGTTGATTGAAATTGGTGGGAGTGCTCATAAAAATTGGAAAAAGTGAATGGTTTGCGAATGAATGAGTGATGTCAGAATCGAATCATATGCTACCGTTCTCTGTGAAAAAGTTGGTAATTGTTATACCGTCAATGAAACGGCTATTGCTTGAAAAAGATGTAGTATAAACCGCTGCTCGGATTCTTTATTGTCCCTGAAACAGGCAGTTATTTTAGTTTTAGTTAAAAAAAACGAACTAACTTTCTGATTATCAAGCACAATATTTCAAAAAAGTGTTAAAAAACATTTACACTTTTAAATCCACTTATCTCAAAATTCGGGGGATACCCTACCTTTGGGGCACCGGGTTTTTCCGGGTCAAAAATTATAGTGCTATGTCCGCTTTTGACGTTTATGACGTTTACAATATTCTATTCCTCGATATTGAGACGGCCCCCTGTGTGCAGGAGTTCGATGATTTGAGCGATGAAATGCAAGAACTCTGGCGCTCAAAGTGTCGCACTTTGCTCAAAAGGCCGGAAGAGGAAATTGAACAGGATGAATTGGAGGAGCTGTTCAAAACCCGAGCAGGCATTTATTCTGAGTACGGAAAGATTATTTGCATTTCAGTTGGCTTCCTAACTCGGCAGCAAGATAGCCAAGAACCGATTTTGAGGCTAAAATCATTTTCAAATCACCTTGAAGCAACGGTAATTGAGGATTTTGCCGATTTGTTGGGTAAACATTTTAATAGCCCCGAAAAATTTGCCATTTGTGGCCATAACATAAAGGAGTTCGATGTACCCTATATTTGTCGCCGGTCACTGATCAACCAGTTGCCGTTGCCAAAAATGTTAGATATCGCCGGGAAAAAACCCTGGGAGACCAAGCACCTGCTCGATACGTTGGAAATGTGGAAATTCGGCGACATCAAACACTACACCTCGCTTCGATTGCTTTGTGCCGTATTTGATATTCCATCGCCCAAGGATGATATCAGTGGTGCAGATGTAGGCCAGGTTTATTGGGAAGAACGCGATCTTGACCGTATTGCTACCTACTGCGAAAAAGATGTACTAGCCACTGTACAACTTTTCTTGCGACTCAAGCGGCTACCTTTGCTGCGGGCAGATCAAGTGGTGACAGTTCGATAAGCTTTGATTGCTGGACTTTAGATTCTAGACCTTAGACTTTGAGTGCCCAAAGCTCAAAGTCTAAGGTCTAGAATCCAGAGTCCAAATTCATAAAAAATGAAAAAACATCTTATAGCACCTTCAGTGCTTGCAGCCGATTTTGCGCGGCTCCCGGAACAAATACAAATGGTGAATGACTCAGAAGCCGACTGGTTTCACCTGGATGTAATGGATGGCCGATTTGTGCCGAATATTACGTTTGGAATGTTCATCGTTGAGGCGATTGGTCGATTGGCCAAGAAACCACTTGATGTCCATCTGATGATTTTAGAGCCAGAAAAGTATATTGAGCAGTTCCGAAAAGCAGGGGCAGAGGTCATCACCGTTCATGTGGAGGCTTGTCCACATTTGCACCGAACCATTCATCAAATCAAAGAATCAGGGGCTAAAGCTGGGGTAGCCCTCAATCCGCACACCCCTGTTTCGGTCTTGGAAGATATTATCGAAGAGCTTGACTTGGTGTGTATTATGTCGGTGAATCCTGGATTTGGTGGACAAAAATTTATTTATCAAAGTTTGCCCAAAACCCGGAAACTGAAGGAAATGATATTCGCTTCCAATTCCCAAGCACTTATTGAAATTGATGGTGGAGTGGGCCTGCATAACGCTGAAAGCCTGCTTCAGGCTGGAGCGGATGTATTGGTGGCCGGCAATAGTGTTTTTGGTGCGAAAGATCCTTTGGCCGCGATTCGGGACTTGAAAGCGTTTGAGGCTAAATTTGATTTTTAAGGTTTATGTGGCTGTTTGTTTATTTGTTTATTCGGGTATCCAATCAACAACTAGCCAAATATTCCACCCACGCCGAGGCTTCGGCGGGTAAAAATGAAGAAACTAGATAAACTTCTGCTCAATAGTTCGCTCGGCCCATTTGCAGTGGCGTTTTTCATTGCTGTGTTCGTACTCGTGATTCAAATCATGTGGCTCTACATTGATGAGATCGCCGGTAAAGGGGTGAGCGTTTTCATTATGCTTGAATTGGTCGGGTATATGTCGGTGTCGGTATTTCCAATGGCTTTGCCGATTGCCGTGCTCATTGCCTCCGTAATGGTGATGGGCGGACTGGCAGAACGGTATGAACTTTCCAGTATGAAAAGCGCGGGAATCCCCTTGATTAGAGTGATGCGTATGTTGATTCTCTTAGCTGCGTCTGTTTCAATTTTTTCTTACGTCTGTTCTGACTTTTTGATCCCGATTGCCAACCTGAAATTCAAGAGCCGTCTTTTTGACATTCGTAAACAAAAGCCTGCTTTGGCAATTGATGAAGGGGTTTTCAACGAAGACTTTCGGCAATTTGTCATTCGAATCGGCGACAAAGATCCTGACGGCGAGACCCTCGGGGACGTTATGATCGAAGATCAAACCAATATGGGCCAGGTGAAATTCAGCCAGATCTTAGCAGATAGTGGGCAAATGTACACCACTGCCGACAAGCGGTTTTTTGTGATGAATCTTTTTAATGGTACACAATACCAGGAGCCGGGAAACCAAGGGCCTGGTACAACAAAAAGAAGATTTCCATTTATCCGAACCAATTTCAAGTCATGGTCTAAGATTTGGGACATGCGAGAATTTGAAATGGTACGCACTGACGAAGACCGCTTCAGCTCACAGCGTACCATGTTGAGCATGACTCAATTGCGCCAAAATGTGGATTCATTAGAATTTAAAATTGGAGAATCGAGCCAAGTCGTCGTCAACAATATGCTCCTTACCCTTAAACATAAACCCGTTCCACCTGTAAAACCTACAGTTAGTGCAGAGGTCATAACAAGCGCACCTAAATCAGCAAGCAGTACTTCAAGACAGCGCAAACGTGATGCCCTTGAAAAAAAAATCTTGCCAATTGGAGGCCAATCTAACCCACAAAAAGGGAGTATTTCAGGGGCCTTTATCCCAGTTCAGGAAATCAATAAACCCTTAAATCAATTCACTTCCTTGCTGGAAACCTTTCGTCTAAGAGACCGCAGTTCCTTGATGAAAGAAGCCAAAATCCAAAACGGACTGAATCAAAACTGGGTCGAAAGTGGCAGAAAAACAGTAGAAGCCAAGCGACTAGATTGGGTAAAAACGGGCTATGAACTTTACAATAAGTACAGCTTTGCCCTGATTTGCTTTGTTTTTCTTTTTATCGGGGCACCTATGGGGGCCATCATCCGAAAAGGTGGTTTCGGTTATCCAATCCTGGTATCTATCATCTTTTTTGTCACATTTGTATTTTTAGCTATCCTCTGCCGAAAGCTAGCTGAGGCATACATTATGACGCCCTTTTGGGCTGCCATGATGCCATGTGCGATACTTGCCATTTTTGGAATCTACGTTACACGTAAGGCCATGAATGACTCTCAGTTATTCAGTTTAGAAGGATTGGAAAGATTCCTCTTCAGACTCCGGCTTGCCAAAAAACAGAAAAACGCCTTGAATGCAACATGAAATATATTTGGGAGTACAATTGGTTTTTTGTCCCTATTGCAATGTTCTTCGGGTTTTGTGGGGTACTAGCAATGATTGTACCTTACAGTCATGAACTCTTGTTTTTCAATGGCTTGCGGTACGAACCATTCAATTCAATCTTTCGGTTTTTTACGCAATGTGGGGAGATTTGGGCCTACCTTTTTTTCGGGCTAGTTGTCTTGTTTTGGAAACCAAAATATGCGATTGTTATTGCATTCGTAGGGTTACTGGCAATTCCAGTAGGGTATTTTATTAAAGATGTCATTGGCGTTGATCGTCCGATCACATACTTTGAGAAAAAAGCATCCCTGGCTAATATTGTTCTCGTTCCAAGCACGGATCTTAATCGTGGTCAAACGAGTTTCCCATCCGGCCATACTATGGCGGCATTTGCGCTGTATAGTTTGCTTACGCTTATGGCAGGCCGTAGGTATGAACGCTGGGGCCTGGCATTTGCGCTAATGGCCATCCTTGTTGGGGTATCAAGGGTTTTTTTAGTCCAACATTTTTTGATAGATGTGTTGGCCGGAGCGTTTTTAGGGCTGTTTTTGAGTGGGATCGTGTGGGGATTCGTGCGAAAATTTCTTCCGCAAGAAGAGCAATGACTCTTTTTATTCGTTTTTACAGCCTAAGTCCAAAGTCTAAATAACCAATAGTCTGCACGCACCCATGTATATTCTCCGTCGGTTGGCCTATGGTGTTTTGGTTATGATATTGGTAGTGGCAACCATTACCGGGATTATCTTTCTCGCGCCAGTAGACCCTGCTCAACTCACCTTCGGGCAACGAAGCGATGTTAGTACCGTGAAAGCCAAAACCGCAGAACTTGGACTTGACCAGCCTTTATTTGTGCAATTGGGGAAATATCTGGCAGATCTATCCCCCCTTTCTGTTTTAGCGCAAAGCCCTGAAAATCAGCGGAAGTATCAGCCCAAAACGCTGATGAATTTAAGAGATGGCAATGCCTTGGTACTAAAATTTCCATACCTGAGAGAATCTTACCAATCTGGTCGCCCAGTGACCGAAATTCTGGCTGATGCTATCCCAGCCACAGCCTTGCTTGCTGGCACTGCAATGCTTCTGGCTACTTTTTTAGGCTTGTTTTTAGGGGTTTTTGCTGCCCTTAGGCCACACTCCTGGATCGATCACCTGGTGTCAGTCTTCTCCGTGTTTGGGTATTCTTTGCCTTCGTACGTGGCAGCCATGCTGCTCGCACTGGTGTTTGGTTACGCATTAGGCGATTGGACGGGTCTGGAAATTCAAGGCAGTCTTTTTGTGCTTTCTGATTTTGGCGAATGGCAGCTGCACTGGCAAAACCTGATATTGCCTGCAATAGCGCTGGGGCTACGACCCGTGGCGCTTATTACCCAGCTCACGCGCAGTGCTATGTTGGATGTGCTATCCCAGGATTTTGTGCGGACAGCTACAGCCAAGGGGCTTTCTCCAAAAACGGTTCTAGTAAAACATGCGCTGCGAAACGCCTTGAATCCGCTTGTTTCCGCTATTTCCGGCTGGTTTGCAGCCCTGCTTACAGGTGCTTTTTTTGTTGAAAACGTATTCAATTTCAAGGGTTTAGGCGACGCAACGGTAACCGCACTGCTCAATTTTGATATTCCAGTGGTGCTGGGTTGTGTGTTGTTTACTTCCGCCGTTTTCGTAGTAATCAACCTCATTTCTGATTTGCTCTACGCTTGGTTGGATCCTCGGGTAAGATTAATGTAGCGCGAAATTTATTTCGCGTTAAAAAATTAAGACGAAATAAATTTCGCGTTACATCAATACGACGAAATGAATTTCGCGTTACGTTAATACGACGAAATGAATTTCGCGTTACATTAATACGACGAAATGAATTTCGCGTTACGTTAATACGACGAAATGAATTTCGCGTTACGTTAATACGACGAAATGAATTTCGCGTTACATTAATACGACGAAATAAATTTCGCGTTACGTTAATACGACGAAATAAATTTCGCGTTACGTTAATACGACGAAATAAATTTCGCGTTACGTTAATACGACGAAATAAATTTCGCGTTACATCAATACGACGAAATAAATTTCGTGCTACAGTATCTAATAAGACCACATATCGTGCTCCCGCGTAAATAATTCATTCTTAATTTTATCCGATTGCAGCAACAAATCAAGTCCGCTGTACATATCCTGTAAACGCAGATCTTGCACATTGTT
>Ga0335397_10007616_pt1 | contig 13768 bp, 14 predicted proteins | sample MAT04_FD_205740 | JGI IMG/M metagenome (GOLD analysis project Ga0335397, IMG submission 205740) | Freshwater microbial communities from Lake Fryxell liftoff mats and glacier meltwater in Antarctica - MAT-04 (spades assembly) (version 2) ...
GTGTCGCGCCAACGGCGACGTCACTGCGCTATGGCGAGCCGATATCGCACCAATGCGCATGCGCTCTGCCCGACGCGACGCCGGGCTGCTCCTTGAAGCATCACGAAACTTTTCCGCATCGCTGCTCGAAACCGGAGTGCGCACCGACCAGAGTAGCACCGAATATTCCGTAAACTTCAACTCCGGTTTAGCGTCAGACAACCGGATGAACGCTCGCACAGTGACCACCACCGCCTTTGCGCGTTATCACATTTCGGTAGCCGAGCGTCTCACGGCGGTGGCTGGAGCGTCAATGGCGCGCTTTCGCGCCGCCTGGTACGCCGCACCGCAGGCTGAGGTTCAGTGGCGCGCACCGCACGCATTAACATTGGGCGCGAGTTTTTCCGTGCAGCACCAGTTTGTGCAATCGCTTCGCAACGAAGAGTCGGTGGTGGGCAATATCTTTCCGGCCGATCTCTTCGTGGGAGCGGGAACCGCGCGCGTTCCCGTTGCACGCAGCTACCAAACAGTCATGCGAATTGCGTATGAGCCGCGCCGAGCGCTCCACGTCGGCGCGCTCCTGTACCAACGTCACGCGCGCGACGTTGTGTTAGTCGCACTCGGCGAAGAGGAACCATTTTCTACCGGCGCATTGCGCACCGGCGATTTGGTGTCGCGCGGCGCCGCGGTCGACGCCACACTGACTTTGCCGCACGCGACTCTGGTGGCCAACGGCGGCGTACAGCGCACCCTGTACGGGATCGGTACAGAGCGTTACACACCGTCCCATGGCGATACGCACGGGTTGGATGTGGGCGTCATCACGGATCCGTGGCGAGGGTGGACGTTTCGGCTGAGTGTCGCCGGCCTGGCGGGCCGTCACGCAACGCCAGTGAAGGGTGCGTTTGAATGGGAGGCCTGCAACTTGCGCGATCGCGGCTGCGAGTTTGGTGGCAGTCCACGCTCGGACGTGCACGCATTGGGTGCCACGACGCTACCAGTGTACGCGCGGGCCGATGCTGGCGTCTCCAGACAGTGGAATATCGGAGGGCATGGACGAGCAGGCACCATCGCCGCCTTTGGTGCCGCTACGAACATGTTCGGCAGGCGCAATGTGCTTACGTATTCGCGTGACGCGCAATCCAGCGCGTGGGTTCCGGTCGAGATGCGGCCGTTTGCGCCACTCGTGGTCGGCATGGAGTGGCGTTACTGAGCATAGCAGACAGACCAGGCTTCTGCCTCAAGGCACCCGCGTCACAAACGGAGCGACTCAGATGTTCCTATCAAGGATTATTCACTGGAGGAACCGGAGCTGGCTGATCGTGTGAACCTAGTGCCATTCAGCAGGCGGGCATCCGGCAAAGACACCCAACACCCGGATGCCGCCACGCGTGAACCGTTCGACGCTCGCTTCGTTGAACTCTTCAACGAACAGTACGCGCGGCTGGCCCGTTACTTCGGTCGCCTCACCAATGATGCCGACGTCGCGGCGGATATCGTGCAAGCCGCGTTCGTCAAGTTGTATCAACGCGGATCACTTCCCGATGCACCGGCCGCCTGGCTGGTGAGCGTGGCGATGAATCTGTTTCGGAATGCACAGTCATCGGAAAGTCGGCGGCAGCGACTGCTTACCATGGATCGCGCAAAACAACTCCACGCGCGCGCCGCTCCCCCGCCCGACGTCGTGATGGAAGCAGACGAATTGCAGCAACGTGTGCAGCGTGCCATCCGCCAGCTTCCCGAGCGCGATCAACAGCTCCTGTTGCTGCGCGCCGAAGGGTTCAGTTACCGCGATATTGCCGGTGCGCTGGCCCTGCACGAGGCCAGCATCGGCACACTGATCGCTCGCGCGCAACGCGAGTTCAGGCAACGTTATGAGGATGAACAACATGCACCTTGATGAAGAGCAGGTTCAGCGACTGGCGCATGGCGAGTCTGTGGGCGTCTCTTTAGCGACGGCGAACTCACACCTTGCGAATTGTGCCGAGTGTCAAACGCGCGTAGGCGTTGCGACGGCGGAAGACGCAACCATTGCGGAACTGCTGCGGCACCTTGATCCGCCGCCGCGACCGGTCACTGTGCACCAGGTCATCGCGCGTGCGAAAACGCCCGACCTGCGCTGGATGTACAGGGCCGCGTCTGTGTTGCTGGTGCTTGGTGTGGGAAGTGTCGCGTGGGCCGCGCCAAACTCAGCGCTGCGCAACGCCTGGCATTCCGTGTCACAACTCTTTCACCGCACCGCAGCGGTTGTTGCAGTTCCGGTCAATGCGGCAAGTGCTCCGACACCCGCGAGTCCGGTGCTGTCCGGCATGTCGTTCCCGGCGGGAAATCGCGTGATCGTTGTATTCAGCGCCACGCAGACCAGCGGCGTGGTGCGGTTGTCGTTTACTTCGGGCGAAGATGTGGTAGTGCGCAGCTCGGCCGACGGCGCGGTGTACAGTTCTTCCGGTGACACGCTGACTGTCAACAATCGGAGGGCCGCGAGTGACTTTGACGTTGCGATTCCGCGCACAGTGCAGCGAACGGAAATCCGCGTGAATGGTACGACAGTGTTTCAGAAAGTCGGATCGCGCGTTACGTCGCGCGCTGCGAATGCCTCGGCGGACGTGTACCTTCTACCGCTCACCCACCAACCACGGAGTACTCCATGAACGCGCTCGCCACCGGATTGCTGATGATGTCCACTGTCGGTGTTGCGGCGCTCGGAATGCGCCAAACCGCAGACGTCAATTTCACGCGCGAATTTCCGCTGTCGCAATGCACCTTTTCCACGACGGGACGTACATCCCACTTTGTACTTGAGCCGGGGCACACGCTCAATCTGAAAGACGGGAAAGGTGTGGAACTCACGATTACGGTGCTCGACGCCACCGAAAGTGTTGGCGGAATTACCACGCGCGTTGTGGAAGAACGCGAAACCGAAAACGGCACGTTGGTGGAAATATCGCGCAACTATTTCGCCATTTGCGACGGCAACAAAAGCGTGTTCTACTTTGGCGAGGCGGTGGATAACTACAAGGCGGGCAAGGTCATCAATCACAACGGCAGCTGGCGACACGGCAGCAACGGCGCCACTGCCGGTTTGATGATGCCCGGCTTGCCGCTGGAGGGTGCACGCTTCTATCAGGAAGTTGCCCCCAAGGTAGCGATGGATCGTGCGGAGATCACGGCGACCGAGGGAAAATTGCGCACCCCGTACGGCGCGCTGGAGCATGTCGTTGAAACGCGCGAGTCGTCACCTCTGGAGCCGGGGGCCGTTGAATTGAAAGCATACGCACCGGGCATTGGCATCGTGCGCGACGCCGATCTGCTGCTGGTTTCGGTGAAGCCCGCGCCCCGAAAATAGCACCTCACGGTTCCGGTGTTCCCTTCGTTCTCCCACGACGCTGCCGTTTGTCGCGTGAGCGCAGTTTCTCGCGTGAGCGCCGTTCAGCGTGAGCGCCGTTCAGCGCGAAGCGGCGCCCGCCGCAGCCTGCATCGCAGCGTCAATGTCGCGCTTGGCAATCGCTCGCGGAGATTGACGTCCGACTTCGCCGGGTTTCGTCAAGGTTTCAACGCGTGACGCGTGACCGTCGGCGGCAATGGTCACGAGTGCACCCGCGACATCGTCCTTGGCTTGCGTGACTGTAAACGCAAGGATCCACACGTTGCCATCCGTCCACTGCTTCTTCACGGCGAACGCACCCGGGCGCTGTGTTTTCTGAAACGTGAGCGGAATGGATTTGCGTTGGCCATTCACGACACCTTCTGCAGTACCCGCAACAGGATATTCGACGGGTTCACCGTGATGAAATGCGTGCACAATCAGAAACGGATCCCTGGCGTTCTGATCAAATGGGTTGCCCGGAAGTTCGATGGAAATCCACGGCGGGCCAGCGGTGAGCGGGGTGGCGGTAATTGCGAGCAAAACTACGCAGGCCACGCGTAGGGTACGCGGGGATAGACGAATCACGATCGTCTCCGGGGTGAGTTGAGTTTTTCTGCTGCGACCTGCAAAGGTCTCCTGCGAAGGCCTCCTGCAAAGGCCTCCTGCAAAGGCCTCCTGCAAAGGCCTCCTGCAAAGGCCTCCTGCAAAGGCCTCCTGCAAGCGCATCCTGCAAAGGCCTCCTGCAAACGCATCCTGCAAAGGCCTCCTGCAAACGCATCCTGCAAAGGCCTCCTGCAAAGGCCTCCTGCAAAGGCCTCCTGCAAAGGCATCCAGCTTCGGCTGGGTATCATTCCCGCAACTGCGTTGAGTGATTCCGACTATTTCGTCGTTCGAAAGTGGGTGGTCATTGTGAGAGTGCCTCCGCCGTTATTGCATCGCCGCCGTGACGTAGCCTTTGTAGCTCCGTACAACAATTGAAGGTTTGCCAAGCATCGGCTGACCAATACTCGTGTTGAAATTTTTGGGCGGCAGGGCGGTGGTGAACCGCCGATCCTGCCCCTGGCGCGCGCCAAACAGATCGCAGCCACGCGCGCTCACTTCAAACGTGGCGCTGGAACCTTTCGCAATGGCGAGCGTGACATTCCCGCTGTGCGTGTCAATTTCGAGCGTGCTCTTCGCGGCAAACCCTGCCCCAAACCGAATGTCGCCGTCAATGGACTCAACGCGCGCGCGATGCACACGACCGGCATTCACGACAACGCGACCGCTCACCGTGATGATGCCAACATCGTCGCTTGATCCATTCCACAGGATGGCGCCCGTAGCACTCTTGAGGCGCAAGTACGCCGGCGACGCCGTCACATCCAGCGTTCCATTCATACTCTCGGCACGCAATTCCGTGGGGGTGCTTTGAATGTGCACCGTGCCCCCAACCGTGCTGATGTCGAGTGCACCAGAAAAAGTTCTGATATCGACATTAGCCGAAGCCGAGCGCACCCACACGCGCGCACGCGCCGGCACGTGCACCACGAGATCCGACGGTTTCGACGGACCGCTATTGGTTTCGATGCCCATCTTCACGCCGTTGCGGTCGCCTCCCGAGAAGAAGCTGGAGATACTGGCAACCGTGCCGGTGACTGTCACGGAGTCACGTTCCCATCCGATAATCCGAATGGAGCCCGCGTCACCGAACACTTTGACCGCGCCTTCGGCGTTGAGCGCCCAGCCGCGACTGACCGCTTGTTGTGCGTCTGCCACCGTGGCCAACGCGTGCAGCACAAACGCGTGTGTTGCCAGTGTGAGCGCGAGGAATGTTGTACGTGGGAGCATGATGAATTCCTAGAGGGAACCAAGCGGCAGTTCAGCGGCGCGACGCAGCAGGTCCACCTTCTGCTGGTACGTCAGTTGCAACAATTCGGCGATGGTTGTGTTGTTCGGTTCCTCCGCCAGCGCCGTACGCGACTCTTTGATGGCGCGATCGATCGTCGTGAGACAGCTATCAATGACCGCGATCGCTTCCGGTTGCAAACGTGAGCGTCGTTGTTCGAGTTCTTTCGTGAGATCCGCCGTAGCTTCGTCGTATTGCGCAAACACCGATTCGATGGACGGCGACGCGACCGGTGAATCTTCCGGAGACAGCCGTGCGGGTGTGCCGGCGACGGCACCGGCTGGCGTTTCATCAGTGCCTTCACGCAGCACCGCAAACGTGGTAACAGCAATGAACAGTGCCGCCGCGGCACCCAATGCGATTCGTGTTCGGTGCGGCGACGTGCGAGCTGGCGAAAACGCGGTTGTCCCATCGGCGGGTGGCACGTGTGTTGTCGATTCTACGCGCGGTGTGAACTCCCGCACACGCGAGCGCTCGATGCGGTCCCGGATATTCGCCCACGCTTCGGGCGCGGGCGGGATATCGCGCGGCAACGCGCGGGCCCGATCACGCACTGCCTGCAACTCCGCTTCATCAAACTCGTCGTGATTTTGCATCATCCCAGTGCCTCCATCAGATGTCGGCGTGCGCGGTGCAGTTGCACGCGAACTGTAGCGGCGGCAATTCCACTCATCGCCGCGATTTCATCGTGTGAATACCCTTCGATGTCGTGCATCACAAATGCCATGCGCGCGCCCGGTGGTAGTGCGGCAACTGCGCGTTCGAGATCGATGCGATCACCAACATCCACCGGTGCCGTTGCTGCTGCGAGTTCATAGCTGTCGTCGTCGACTGTATCTTCGTGTGCGCGTCGTCGTTTGTCGCCGCGATCGGCGGCGAGAAACACATTGACCGTGACCCGATGCAACCAGGAATCCAGTGCACTCTCGCCGCGAAACGATTCCAGCTTTTCCCACGCCCGCACAAACACATCCTGCATCAGTTCATCAGCGCGGCCGACGTCCGCCGACAGGCGGCGGCACAATGCGTTGACGCGACCCGAGTGTTGCTGGTAGATCCGTTCGAACGCCTGCATGTCCCCGCGCTGAGCGCGCGCGACATCGTCTGTCACGGCACCGGGCGTTGGTCGGGGTTGGTTTGCAAGCAACGGTGGCGGGGATAGCGGAGAACCTGCAGGCGGCATCGAAGGCAAAAATGTCTGGCAATTATTGGATTCCAGCCAGCGTCCGACTGTTTACGCCCAACCATTCCGCTTCACCGCGGCGCCTTTCGGCTGCAGTAATGATTCCTCCGGCGTTTTCGGCGCCAACGCAAGCAGGGGACGCCGAATGGCGTCCCCTGCTTGTTGCCCGTGCACTTTTTCGGCCTTTCGCTGCAGTCTGTTATTTGGCCGTTCGGCTGCAGTCTGTTGTTCGGCCGTCCGGCTGCAGTCTGTTGTTCGACCTTTCGGCTGCAGTCTGTTGTTCGGCCGTCCGGCTGCAGTCTGTTGTTCGGCCGTCCGGCTGCAGTCTGTTGTTCGACCTTTCGGCTGCAGTCTGTTGTTCGGCCCTTCGGCTCGCTATCGGCCTTTCAGCCTTTGAGCCGTTCGGCTTCTTTTCGCTAGAGGCGCCGGTCGGAGTCGAACCGACGCATGGCGGATTTGCAGTCCACTGCCTTACCACTTGGCTACGGCGCCCTATGCGCACATTGGCCAAGTTCCGGCCGCCGCGCGAGCTTGCAAGATGATCGACCGGCGGGATCGGAGCAAGCGATACCCTTGGATTCCTGGGCGGTCGGCCTGGCCAAGCGGCCAACCTGGGCGGCGCATCTGGACGAGGACTGTCGGGATGGCGGGGTGAGGCAACAACGGGACGCTGAGAAAACCGAGAATGCAGAGAACAGCTGAGAACTGCGCTATTCGTTTCGAACGTCATAGGTCGGCCTTCTTTGGTATTGGGGTCATGGTATTGGGGTCAGACCCCATTACCAAAACAATTCGGTCATAATGACGACTCTGACCCCAGTACCAACCCCAGTACCAAAACAATTCGGTCATAATGACGACTCTGACCCCAGTACCAAACCGATGCGCCCTAATTCCCAATCCGCGACAACCGCGGCCGCGCCAACCGCCGCGTCGCAATCACCAGCGCCAACACGGCCACCGTCGCACTCCCGATCAACGCCGCGTGCAACGACGGGCCCGAATCGAGGCGTTTGGAGGTCGCCTCGGTCAGCGATGCCGCCACGGCCAACATCCACTGCCGCACACTCAAAAAGTTGAGCGCCGGAAACGTGGTGGCCAGAATGCCCTCCCAGAACAGCACATACGCCAGTCCACCAACGAGTGCGCGTTTCGTAATCAGCGCGATCGCGGTAAACCCCGCCGCGTACGTCGCCGCACCCAGCGCCGCCGCCGCAGTAAACGCTTTCGTCACGTTGAGCGGATCGGAAGCGCCAGTCGCGATATACCCCGCCCCCCACACCGCCAGCGACGAGAGTCCGGCCGCCAACACCGCCGCAAACACCATGCGCACCAGCACTATCCACCAACGTGGCGTAGTCGTCGTCACCAGATACATCAACGTCCCATCATTCGACTCCGCCGCAAACGCGCTGGTGCCCAACAACAATGACAGAATGGGAACGGCAACCGACAGCACCAACTGATCATAGCGATCCACCAAAAACTGCACGGGATCACCCGAGAGCGGCCCGCGTGACGCGAACACGATCGCAAACAACATGGGCAGCACCACCAGAAATGCCATGCCCACCAACAACATCGGCGTGACCGTGCGCGCCCACGACAAACGCACGATCGCGCGTGCCGATGCGAACCACAACACACGAGTGCCGGCCCGAACCTGAGCGGTCGCCATCATTTCTCCACCAGGTAGGCGAACACGTGTTCAAGACTTTCATCGGTCGCCTTGATTTCAAACACCGAGATATCGAGTTGTTTTGCCGCGGGACCGACTGCGCGCGCAAACCCTGCATAGTCTGTTGCGCGCACCATCAATCCACCATCGGAAATTTCGACGCCCACCACTGTTGGATTCGTAATGAGCGCTGAGGCCAGTCGGCGATCATCCGTCGTACGCACGTGCACCGTGTGCGGACGGTCGGTCATGAGACGGCGCAACGATCGGAAATCACCGGTCGCCGCAAGCCGTCCGGCCAACATCACCAGAATGCGCGACGCGAGCCCCTCAATTTCTTCCAGAATGTGCGAACTCAGTAACACGGCGGTTCCCGCTTCGGCGCGTTGTTCGAGCAGTCGCATCATACCAACACGCTGACGCGGATCGAGTCCGTTAAACGGCTCATCCAGCAGCACCAGGCGCGGTTCGTGCACGAGCGCCGCCGCCAGTTTTGCGCGTTGCTTCATGCCTTTGCTGAATCCACCCAGCCGACGACCTTTCACGTTGTCGAGTTCAACCGTCGCCAATGCTTTCCGCGTCGCTTCGCGAATATCCGGCAATCCAAGCAACGCGGCGCGCGCCTCAACAAACGCCTCGGCCGTCATGTTCGCAGGCAGAGCTTCCTGTTCGGGTACGAGACCAATGTCGGCATACGCGCGCGGTCCCTTCGCCGGCGAATTGCCGTAAACACGCACCACACCATTTGACGGTCGGAGCAGTCCCGCTGCCAGTTGCAAGAGCGTGCTTTTGCCAGCGCCGTTTGGACCAAGCAATCCAGTGATGCCCGCGTTGACCGTGGCGTTGATGCTGTTGACGGCCACGACATCACCGTACCAGTGCGAAACCTGATCAAAGACCAGTGGCGTATCGGGCGACGCGGTTGATGCGGCACTGTTTTGATCGCCAATCGCGGCGTTCGGATTCGCCGGCGCTACCTGCGATGTCGATTCACTCATGTTTCGAGTCGGCGCAAACGCAATTGCAGCAGCAGCGCGCCTATCGCGGCGAAACCAATGAGCAAGGCAACGTAGGCCCATGCCTCCATTGGCGGATTGGTTTCAAATCCACGATTGGTTTCATCAAAGAACAACATCGTCAATGTGCGCGTGGCTTCGACCGGCGATAACATCTCGGCAGACCGCGATGCAACGCCCGCCAAATCGGCAAGGCCGTTTGAAATCGCCGCCAGCAACAGGAACAGCGCGATGATGGACGCGGTTGCAAACGCGCGACGCGGCGACCACGCGGCCACTCCCGCACCAAGACCGCCAAACGCGAGCGATATCAGCGTCGCGAGGCCGAGCACGGGAAAAATATGATCGCCAACTTCGCCGAAACGTTTTGCCGGATCGACCACGAGACCAATTTCACCGAGGTACAACAGCAGCAAACACGAGAACACGAGGATGAACAGTGAGAAGATTACCGACGCGAGCCGCGCCGACGCATATGCCTGACGAGACGACGCGCGTGTTAACACCAGCGGCAGAATGCGATGTTGCTGATCGCGACTCAACACTTCGGGCGCTTGTGCGGCGATAAACAACACGTACAGGAGCAACGAACCCTGCATCACCATGCCGTAGCGAACCGGAACGGCGCCTTGCGTTACCGACGAGGCAAATAACGCCGCAATTACTTGCAACAACGTGATGACGATGACGAACACCGGCGCCGCTTTTGCTTTCGCCGTGCGTCCCAGTCCAAACATCGTGCGAACGCCTTGAGAAAAAATGGCGATCCACGCGCCGCGCGGACCTTCACGGATCCCTTCGTATCGGCGGTACCCGAGATCGTGAATGGCGGTATCGTCTGTCATGAGCGAGTGCGAAAGAGGTCTTCCAAATGACCGCGACGGCGCTCAATACGCAGCAGCCCGACATCCAGTTTGACCGCCGCATCACGGATCGCATCACATGTATCCCGCATCGATGACTCGTCCGATTCGTCCGGCAGTTGCACGAGCACGTTCGCGCGATCACGCGACACGATGTAGCCAGCGTTTACGAGTTCACTCGCAATCGGCGCGGGATCACCGTCGACTTCGACAATGAGCGTCATCGTCACACCGGTCATCGCACCCAGTTGATCGGCGCGCAGCAAGCGCCCTTCATCCAGCACCACAATCGCGTCGCAAATGCGCTCAAGCTCGCCAAGCAAGTGCGACGACACGACCACGGACATTCCGAAATCGCGGCCCGTGCGCTGAATGAGCGCGAGCATCTCATCGCGCCCCGCGGGATCAAGTCCGTTGGTGGGTTCATCCAGAATGAGCAACCGTGGATCGTGCACCAGCGCCTGCGCGAGTTTCACCCGTTGCGCCATGCCGGTGGAGTAGCCACCCATCGGACGGTATCGCTCTTCAAACAATCCAACGTGTCGCAGCACTTCGGCCGCTCGTTCGCGCGCCGCCGTTGCCGGCAGCCCCGACACGCGTGCCAGCCACGTGACGAATTCGGCGGCACTGACATCGGGCAACAGACAATCGTGTTCCGGCATGTATCCAACGAGGCTGCGAATAGCGGCGCGATCACTCACGATGTCGTTGCCCATCACGCGCGCGCTGCCTTCCGTCGCGTCGATCAATCCCAGCAGCAACTTGACGAGCGTGCTCTTGCCGGCGCCGTTCGCGCCCACAAGCCCCGTAATCCCTGTGTCGAATTGAACTGTGAGGTTGTCGAGCGCTACGACCGTTCCATATCGCTTGGATAACCCTTCGGTTTCGAGAATAGGGATGTCAGGACCCTGCGGTGGGAGGTGAGGCGGCGACGGATGCCGAGGCGGCATGCAACGCGCCCGGTACATGCGCCGAACCCCCTACGGCGTTAATCACCGGGAGTGTCACTCCAGCTTTCGCCGCGCGTCGTTCCAGTGTTTCGCGGTCCGTCAGACTCCGCATCAACGCATCCGCATCGCGGTTTTGCAGGTAGCGCCCCTTCTCCCACCCCTCGACGATGCCTTTGGGTGTGCCGTAGCACAACTCTGAGAATTGCGCCACGGTCAGCCCCAGCGAATCGCGCAGTTGACGAATTCCGCGCGGCGCGAGCAGCGAGTGGGCCGCACGAATGCGCTCAACGGCGAGCTTTTCGGCGGCTTCACGCTGATCGATCGTGCGACTCTCATTGGCACATTTGTCGCAACGGAAAAACTGCCGGTCAACCTCAGTAGTCATGCCGCTCAGTCGGACGGTGACGGTTTCCGTTTCCAGCGTGTATCGGCCGCCGCACCCACGATGCAGGCTGCCTTCAAGAGAAGCGATGCTCAACGATGCTCCGGACTATCTCGGCGGTGAAAAAAGTGAGTGCGCGGCGTTTGCGTAGCGGGCACTGGTTCGTCCGGGAAGATAAGGGGATGCGCCTCGGAGCGCGCCGAATTCCCGGTCACCCAGAACAACTCCGCCGTTATGTACGACAACTACATTGTCCGTCAGCCGCTTTTTGATCGTCATAACGCCCTGTTGGGTTATGAACTTCGCTTTCGCGAAACCGATGAGGGGCGGGCCGCGCTCGCTCAAAGCGTGCTCAGTGGCACGTTCGACATCATCCGCGGGGGAATGCCGGCGTTTGTTGCCTGCAGTCGGGATCAGCTGCTCAGTGAGACGTTCGCCGCCATGGAACCAGGCGCGGTCGTGCTCATGATCAACAATGACGTTGGTGCAGATGAGGAAGTCGAGGCGGCGCTGGTGCGGATCAAGACAGCGGGCGGATTTGTGGCGCTCGATAACTTGGAGGAAGACGTGTCCCCCTCCGAGGCGTTGGCGTCACATGTTGAGTGGGTGCGCGTCGACTTGCGTTGTGATGACGCCGAAATCGTGGGGCGCATCTGCGATCGGGTGTGGCATGCGCGTCCGCGTTTCATCGCCGATCAGGTGCTTGAGCCCTCACAGTACAACATCGCACTGCAACTGGGCTTCGATGGCTTCCAGGGGCCTTTGTTCAGCCGCACCGAAACCCTGTCGGCCGCGGAGATGCCGTCATCGACGGTCGCGGCGATGCGGCTGCTTGGATTGGCCCGTGATCCCAACGTGACCGATCCGAAGCTTGAAGAAGCAGTGTCGACCGACGCCGTGCTCACGTTCCAGTTGCTGCGCCTCGTCAACTCGGCGGCGCTGGGTGGGAAGGGGGTCAGCTCGATTGGTCATGCGCTGCGCATCATTGGACGTAATCAATTCCTGCGCTGGTTGGCGCTGGCCATCGCGGCTTCACGCGGCGCCACGAACGGTGTCGATCAGCACATGGTGCGTCAGGCGGTCGAGCGTGGACGTTTGCTGGAGCAGTTGGGCGGCAAGGGTCGCGATGCGGGGACGCTGTTCCTCGTCGGATTGTTTTCATTGATGGACACGGTGTTCAAGATGCCGCTGCACGACATCGTTGCCCGCGTAGCGTTGGGTGATGATGCAAAGGCAGCATTGCTGGATCGCACCGGACCGTATGCGAAGGCGTTGGCATTTGCGGAATCATACGAGATGGGAATGTTCGAGTCGGCGGCCGAACTCGCGACCGAGATGGGTATCCCGCTCGAGAAGCTGCCGGATATCTACACAACAGCTCTGGCGTGGACCGCAGAGGCGCTGGGTGCGATGGCGGCGCCGGCGCCGACGGCGAATGATCGGAAGTTGGCGGCGCGGTAAACGCGGATTCGGTCGGAGTGGTTTCGCGGGCGTGACTGGCGCTTGGTGTGTTGTCGCGGTCGGGAATAGCAACCGCAACAACAACTGCCATCACGCGGATTTTTGCGGAGTTATCGGATTCGGCGGATTTGCTCCGTGTGGGAAAAGAGTCCGACTCGGGTATTCGACGCGTTGAACTTTTTGGTGAACTGCGGCTGCGGGAAGAGCCCTCATCGCTCGGAACGGTGTTGAAACGTCCCGGCTTCGTTCACTCGGGTGCAGTTGCAGAAACAATCCATTGCTTGTGGGTGCGCCACTGGTCCAGCTGCGCGCCAATGCGAAGTATCCGGTTGATCCGATGACTCCGCCAAAATCCGCGTAATTGCAGTTGCCGTTTGGTCATTGTTGTCGGAGCTTCTGGTCCACGTTGATCCCAGTTGCCCGTCGGCGATCCCGCTCAGATCCCATGGTTCACCTTCAGGGTCTATCTGCGTCTCTCTGCGTCAATCGGAATGCGACGTTAGCATTCAAGCATGAACCCAGCCCAGAAGCGACGGCGCCTGATGATGATCGCCGCGATTGCAGCAGCCGTCGCGGCGGCCGCGTGCGTCCCCAAAGAAGCGCCACCGCCACCGGTGAAATCCGCGACCGCGGAGTCGCTGGTCGCACGCGTCGACACGTGCCCCGGCGATGGCCTGTGGCGTCCGTGTGTGTTGGCCGAGCGCGTGAAACGCATGGGGTTTGACGCGAAGGTCATCGCGACCGATACCACGCGCGTGCCGTTCCTCTCGCCGCCGGGTTTGCACTACCAGATCGGGAAGTCCGGTCTGCTGATCGCGTTTTACTTCGGCGATTCAGTGACCGCCAAAAGGAGTTGGCTCGGGCTCGACACGATGCGTCTGGTGCCGCCAACCGACACCGCGATGCCGTGGCCGTCGAAGCCGCTGACGATCCGCTCCGGCAACCTGGTCGCGGCGTTTTTCGGGACCAGCGCGACGCAGATTGAGCGTATTGGGCTGGCG
>Ga0335397_10007622_pt1 | contig 13762 bp, 13 predicted proteins | sample MAT04_FD_205740 | JGI IMG/M metagenome (GOLD analysis project Ga0335397, IMG submission 205740) | Freshwater microbial communities from Lake Fryxell liftoff mats and glacier meltwater in Antarctica - MAT-04 (spades assembly) (version 2) ...
GGCCCGAGCGTATTCAAACGCGGCGCGGATAATCCGCTCGCAGCCGAACTCGCTGATCACCTTGATTGACTGCGCCACGGTCGGGGTGACCATGTACTCAATCTGCGCGTACAAGTCTTCCGTGTTCTCGCGGAAGATCACGATGTCTAGGTTGGTGAACGGAGTGACGACGCCCGGCAGGGATCGAACGGGACGCACGCAGGCGTACAGGTCCAGCTTCTTGCGCAACGTCACATTGGGCGAGACGCTCCCCTTGCCGATCGGCGTCGTCATCGGGGCTTTCAGGCCGACGCCGATCTCGCGGATCTTCGCGATCGTTTCTTCCGGAACGATCGGCAAGCCGGCCTCAACACACTTAAGGCCCGCTTCAACTTCGATCCAGTCGATGCTGACGTTAGCGGCACGGAAAATGACTTCGACGGCGGCCACCAGCTCAGGGCCGGTACCGTCGCCTCGAATTAAACAAACTTGGTGGGCCATAGGTTTGGTTCTTGGGCTCGAAAGGAGCGCTTAGTACGGCTCCGAGTAGAGGTTAACGCCGTCTTCGCGGAACAGCTTTTGTAGCTTGGTCCAGGTCCAGCCGGCGGCCGTGAGTTCGGCGACAAGGGATTCGACTTCCTCGTTGGTCACGACCTCATCGCTGACGTACCGGCAGCGCGGCCAGTCCAGCAACTTGATGTCGGGAGCGGGGGGGGGCCAAACTCTCGTTCCTCGATTTGAGATCAACGTGAGAGTGAATTTGCCAATGGTAATAGGCAGTTGGGGGGTTTCGGGCGTCCATAGGTAAACGTCCACGCCGTGCAGAGTCATGATTCCTCCATTTCGTTGTCCACGGGGTCATGCCCCGGGTTCGGGCGAATTATGGCGCATTGGCCGTCTAAAACACCGGTTTTTCGCGGCGAACTAGCGCCCAACGATGGCATCGAAGGCGCGGGTGTACGCTCCTTCGGCCGCTTGAACCAGGTGCCGGGCCCGGAGAGCCGCGTCCAAACGGAACTCGGCGTCACCGATCGCGCGCATCCAGTGATCCAGCAACTGGGCTTCGGTCTTGGTCACGGTAACAGCGCCGGCTTCTCGGCCCATCTCCACTACGGCTTCCTGCTGCCCCGTGTACGGCCCCACCGCTGTCGGAACGCCCCACGCAAGGGCTTCCAGCGGGGAGTGGCCCCCAATGCCCGGAATCCACGATCCGCCCACAAAGGCCACCGTCGCCACGGAGTACACGTCCTTCAGTTCACCTAGGGTATCGAGTAGCCAAATCGGGCGGTTTTCGTCGAATTGGGCTCGAGACCGGCGTTGGTACTCGTCCGGGGCCAACGCTTGGGCGATGGACTCGCGTCGATCGAGGTGCCGAGGGGCAAGGACGAGTTTCGCTTCCGGATACCGCTCGCGAACCTGACGGAACACTCGCACCAGGGCCACTTCCTCTTCGGGATAGGTGCTTCCCGCCACGATCACGGGGGTTCGCTCATCGAGTCCAAGTCGCTCGCGCCAGTCCTCGCGAATGGCATCGCCCTCGGGCAAATCGCCCCGGAAACGGCCCATACCGATACCGGTGACGCAGATCGCGCCGGGCTGAACCCCAAGGGCGGCGAGGCGTCGGGCGTGGATCCGCGCCTGCACGGCGTAGCGGGGAATCACGTGGAACTGCCACCGACCCACGGGCTTGCGCTTTAGCCGACGGGTTCGATTCTCGCTGAGGTTGACGTTGATTATGCCGATACGAATGCCGAACACCCGCGCCCACCAGGCCAGGTGATAGTTGTTGGCGAACTCAACAAACAGAATTGCCTTCGGTCGCCACAACAGGCACGCGGCAATCGCCGAGATCGGGCTGTTAAAGGGCACTGGTCCCACCGGAAATGCGTGGTCGTCAGAGGTCGGACTTTCCTGCAGCAAGACCGCAATATTTTCGGTGCGCGTACGGGAAATTTCCTCGGCGGCGGCGATCGCGGTGCGCCGTTCGCCGGCGCCCGAAGCCACGATCATCGTCCACGGGGCCCGCCGTGGCGGTCGCATTCCCCCAAACATCCGCATCCAACCCACTCCATGATAGCGGCTCCGTCGCCCGCGCCGACCGGCGCGAAACGCTAGGATGGGAGCAAAAAGTACTTGAAACAGCGTGTAAATGAGGTAGCCCGGAGCGAGGGCAAGCAAGGTCCATCGGGATGGAATTGGCGGACCAGGTTCCGGGCAAGCTAATGCAGGCCCAGAGTGCTCGGACAACTTTCCCCCAGCGGGGGTGGTCAGCGGGCTCGGCAAGATACGCGAAGCGTACCTTCCCGGATTGGTCGACGTTTGGTAAATCGGGACCGAGGTACCTTGATTCCGTGCGGGTCGTCCTCGTTTTTCCCGATCCCCCTCGGGCGGCGTTCGCTACGGCGATCGGCTGGATGAACGCTTTGGCATCCGACCCCGACGTTCAGCAATTGCACCTGTGCCACACGCGGGGCTACTTCGACCTCCGCCAAGACATCGCGCTGGACGATCTGCTGAACCTCCCCGGCGAGGTTACTTACGACTTAGCCCTCGTGGTGTGGGGCCGCCAGGTCTTCGCGCGCGCGCCAGAAGGCCGGACCCTTGGCGCGCGTCAACGCGGCCTCATCCTTACTGACGAACCCTACGAAACCCCCGAGACCGTGACCTTCAACGCGACCATGATGTATGACATCGTCGGTGTGAACGACGCCGCCACCGTGGACCGGCACCGCCAAGGCATTGAGTTACTCTGCGCCTGGGACCCGGCCTTGCGACCCGTGGGCGCGTCCCCCGGCGATGCCCCACGGTTTGATGTGGGATGGGTCGGCGGGACCGATCGCCGACGGCGCGCTTGGTTGCGCCGATTGGATTGGGCCAATCGGGGGGCGTCTTGGTTGTGGGTCGGGCCGCGCATTCGCCCGTGGTTCGCCGCCAGCGGCCGGAGCCGCGTGGAACGGGTGAGTTATCGCGCCGAACCTGGGAAAGGCTTCTACACCCCGGCGGAGTGCCTAGGCTTTTACCATCAGTGCCGAATGGTCGTTAACCTCCATCGGGCCGATGGCCCCGGTCCGCCGGCTCAGTCCCCCAACCCACGGCTCTATGAGCTGATGGGCCACGGAATTCCCGCCGTCCACGACTTTCGGACCCAAATGCCCCCTGAATGCCTGCGATTCTCGCATCCGGCCGAGATGGGACGCTACCTGCGGGCGATCCGCGGGGGGAGTGCCGAGGCGATGACGCGGCTGAATGCCGCCGTGGAAGTAGGGCGGATCGCGGCGGCAAACCACACTTACGCGCAACGCTGGGCGACGTTGCGCTTGTCTCTGCCCAAGGCCTAGGATCAGGAAGCCCCGCAGGCCCATTCTGGGCCGACCCCATTTTGCGGTCAGCCATACTGGAAGGATGCGACGCCGCGGCAAACCCGAAACGGCGGCGAGAGCTCCGTGGCCGATTGCACGCTTGGTGCGCTACCGAGACTTCCGCCTGCTGTGGGTCGGCGCGTTATTCTCGTTCACGGGGACATGGGTGCAGAACGTCGCCCAGGGCTGGTTGGTTTACGACCTCACCAACGATGCCGCCAAGCTGGCCTGGGTCGGTTTTGCCGCGATGGCCCCGGTCGCCCTCCTGGGACCGGTAGCGGGTGTGATCTCCGATACGCTGAACCGTCGGCGCGTCATCACCATCGCGCAGAGTATTTTCGCGATTAACGCGCTGTACTTGGCGGCCGCGACCACCTACGGCTTTGTCAGTTACCCCCAGATCCTGGTGATCGCAGTGATCAACGGGTGTGCGGGCGCGGTGGAGATGCCCGCGCGGCAGTCCCTCATCAGCACCGTCGTGCCTCCCGAGGAGGTCTCGGCCGCCGTGCCCGTGCAGGCGATGACCTTTAACCTGGCGCGCGTGCTTGGGCCGGCGGTGGGCGGGATTTTGCTGGCGCAGGTGGGGGTGGGGGCGTGCTATCTGGTTAACGGACTCAGCTATACCGCGCTCATCTTCGCCGTTCTGGCCATCCGGGCCGATCTGCGGGCGGTTGCCCGCGAACGAGCGCCGGTTCTGGACCTCGTCACCGAGGGCATGCGGTACACCTGGCAAGATCGCCGACTGCGCACATTATTCTTGATGGAGGCCATCACCTCGGGGTTCGGGGTGTTCTACTTAAGTCTTATGCCCGCCATCGCGCGCGACCAGTTGGGGTTGGACGCTAAGGGTCTCGGGCACGCGATGAGCGCGGTGGGTATCGGAGCGGTGTCGGCCCTCCTGTTGATGTTGTCGCTGTCGAGCCGACCCTGGAAGGCGCGGATTGTTCAGATCGCCATGACGGGGGTGGGGATCGGGCTGCTGGGAATGGCGTTTGCCCGATCGCCTTGGGTCGCGTTTCCGCTGTTCGCCTTTGTGGGGGCGGGCACGGTCATGCAGTTCAACACCACCAACACGTTGTTCCAGCTCATTGCACCGCCAGCGCTGAAGGGGCGGGTGATCGCCATGCACGTTTGGGCGCTCTCGGGCCTCGGCCCGATTCTGTTGCCTTTGTGGGGCGGCGTTGCGGAGCGCTGGGGCCTAACCGTCGCCCTTGCCGCTGGCGGACTGGTTGTGTGCGGTGGTGCGTTCCTGGGCTGGATGAACCGCGCCCGGCTGGAGGGCGTCGACAATCTCGACCGGGTTGGGGAACTCGGACCCGTCCTAGCGCCGGGGTGAGAGCAACCGGAAACCGGCAGGCAGGCGCAGGTCGGCATAGGTGGCAATCGCAAACCGGTCGGTCATGCCCGCCACGTAGTCAATCGCGCCCTGAAACCCCTCGTATCCCTCGGGCAGACGCCCTGGCTCAAGGTAGTGCGTGAATAGCTCGCCCACGACGGCCTTAGCCTTGCCGATGTCTGGGTAAAGCACCGGGTACCGCAGGTACACGTTCTCGAAGAGCCATTCCTTAAGATTGTTCAGGGTGTCGAGCATGGCGGGCGAGACGCGCACCGCCGGCCGCTTCTGGCTGTTGTCAATCACGTCCATCACCATTCCGCGCACCCGGGGCCCATGGCGATCACCGAGCGAGGCAAAGGAGGGGGGGACGGCAGGTATGATGCCCGATCGCAGGGCGTCGTCCAGGTCGTGGCAGAGGTAGGCAATGCGGTCGCTGATCCGTACCACCGCCGCTTCTAAGGTGCTAGTGGGCTCGCCGTCGTAGGCGCTGAGATCGTTACGCCCCTTACTGTGGCCGCCCACTCCGGCGCGGACCTCTTGAGAGAGGTTCAGCCCCTCGATCACGTCGAGGATGCGGAGGGAATGCAGGTAATGGCTGAACGGGGCGTGGTCGGGTTGGGCGGCGCGGATTGCCTCGTCCAAGGCGGATTCGCCCGCGTGACCGAACGGCGTGTGCCCCACGTCGTGTCCGAGCGCGATGGCCTCGATCAGGTCCTCGTTCAGGCACAATGCCCGGCCGATCGTGCGGGCAATCTGCGCTACTTCCAAGCTGTGGGTCAACCGCGTTCGGTAGTGGTCACCTTCGGGGTCGATAAAGACCTGCGTCTTGTGCTTTAACCGTCGAAACGATTTAGAGTGGAGGATGCGGTCGCGATCGCGCTGAAAGCAGGTCCGCACGGGATCGGGATCTTCAGGCTCCGGACGCCCAGCGCTCTCGGCGGCCAGGGCGGCAAAGGGCGAAAGCACGTCGCGCTCTCGCTGTTCGATCATCTCACGCACTCGGGCGGGCACGGTTAATTATGGCGCGAGTCTTTGGGTGACCCAGCCATGTTCGGTGCGCGTTACGCAAAAACGGTCGTGCAGGCGCGACTCTCGGCCCTGCCAGAACTCCCACCGGTCGGGCACCAAGCGGTAGCCGCCCCAGTGATCGGGGCGCGCCACGGTTTCACCCGATGCGGCTTCGAGCTGACTCACGCAGGCCTCAAGGGCCTCGCGGTTGGGCACGGGCTGGCTTTGCGGCGAGGCTGCGCTGGCGATCTGGCTCGCGCGTGGCCGCGCCGCAAAGTAGGCGTCGGATTCGGTGGGACTCACCCGCTCGATACGACCTTCCACCCGCACTTGGCGCTCCAGGTCTCCCCACCAAAAGCACACGCAGGCCGCGGGGTTGCTCTCGATCTCGCGGCCCTTTCGGCTGAGGTAGTTCGTGAAGAAAACAAGCCCGCGCGCGTTCAGGCCGCGCAACAGCACCACCCGGCAACTGGGACGCCCGGCATCGCTCACGGTGGCGAGGGTCATCGCGGTGGGTTCCAAGAGGCCCTGTGCGTGGGCCTCGTCCAGCCATTGTTGGAGCTGCCGAAACGGTACCGGGTCAAGGTCGGTTTCATTCAGCTGACCATGGGAGTAGTTAGAGCGCGAACCCAGGAATGCATCGGCCACAACTGCATTTTACGGGGGTGGGGTCGGATATGACGCCGGTTAGGCCATAATCAACGGTGGCGCCGCGGAGTGGTGTCCGAGTGGTCGAAGGAGCGCGATTGGAAATCGCGTATACGGCAACGTATCGTGGGTTCGAATCCCACCCGCTCCGCCAGTCTTTTGGCGGTCTCCGCGCCCCGCCTCGGCGGGATTTTGCCCCGGCGGGTACCTTGTAGCCGGTGCTATGAACGCGTTTCCCGTCTTGCAGCCGACCCCCGACGAGTTCGCCCGTCGCGACGCCGTGATGGCGGAGGTGTTGCGGCACATACGCGAAGGCATCACGATCCGACTCCCGGCATTCGACCCGAGTCTGAGCCAGTCCGACCCAGACTTCGCCCTTTTACGAATTGGCGCGGAGCCCAACGATTTCGCGGGCACCATCGGCGAGTTTTGGTACCAGTTTGAGGGCGAGGAGGACCTGTTGCACCTGATGGTCACGGAAGCGGATGGCCAACCTCTCTCCGCCGAACAAGGCCAGGCGGTATGCAGCTTCGTGTTGCCCACCGTCCCCCCGGCGCTCATGTGGTTCCGCCCTGGCGAGCGATCGCAACACTTCTACTTCGGTCACGATATTCTGGTTTAGTGCTATGTCCCCTCAACTTCGCCTGTTTGGCATTCGTTTAATATAGTGCGTGGCTGTGAAAATGATGACGACTAGCGATACCCCGAAGGCAGTGGCATCCCCGGCGCTTTGGATTTGTGAGGATTGCGGCACCGCAAACCGGGGCGAGATTTGCACGGAATGCGAGCGCGTGAGTTCCCTACCGTTGGGAGCGAGTAACCCCATTGATAACCCACTACCGGGTTACACTGCGCCGAACCGCTCCCACGGGGCCGTCCCGGTTTGGGCGCGCGTGGTCGCCATCATCCTGGCGGTCTCGTTCCTAGGCCCGATGATCATCGGCACCATCCAGTCCATGCTTCGGCCGTAAGATGGCTGACTCGGTTTGTTTTGCGGGATTCAGTCAGCGATTGCCAAAGGGGCGGGCGTTTCGCCCGCCGCACCTCTGGATTCTCTCCCCCACCCATAGGTTAGCGGATCATCCACACGACAAACTGCACAGATTCGCGTAGTCCTTACGGAATTCTTGAATCTTCGGACATCCCTTGAAACTAGGACAGGTCGGTCGCTGTGGGACTAGATACTACGTAAACTCGTAGTTGCGCTAGGCAGACGGCGGCCACCAGGCGACTCGTTCGAGTGGTTTTAGTTGGCCGGCCAGGACGAGTTCTTCAATCTCAACCGCCACGCCTACATAATCCGTACGCGGCCCTTGGTCGGTATCGATTTCGGTGTTTTGGTCCAGCATCCACACCCGTCGACCGTCGGCACACTTTAGCCGGTAGGTGTACATTGCGCGTCGGCTGGCCTTTGTCGCCAGACCTACTCCGTGCGAGAGCAAGGTGTGGGCGTCCTCGTCGTCCAGGATGTCAAATAAGTTAACCTTGCCCGAGACGAAGTCTGCCGCCCGGTAGCCGTACCGCTGGATACTGTCCGAAACGTACCGGCACGTGTACGGCGGACCGTTCTGCATGCGGTAAAGGATCGTCCCGGTGGTGTTAGCGCTCATCAGCATGCGATGGTACTCTTGGTGATGGTCATCACTTTGGCGCAACTCAGCCTGCCATTGGCGGATCGCCTGAACGTGATGGGTGCGCTCCGCGGCGAGGCGTTGCTCCAGCTCGTTTCTGCGGAGAATGGCTTCGCCCAGCCGTTGCTGCAGTTCGTCATTGTGGGCGCGAAGGGCTTGGCCTTCGCTATCAGCGAGGGTCCTTAGCCCGCGGACCACGGCCTCGGTACGGGTGGTCACGCCCAGTTCGCGGCGCATTTGACGCCAGTGGTAGTCAACGGTGCTCACCGCGAGACCCAGTTGCTGGGCGATCTGTTTGTCCGTCATGCCGTGCGCGGCGGAGCGGATGATCTCGTCCCAAGGTTTCCGCCAGATGGCCCTCGGGGTCGTCTCAAGTGGTTCTGGCATGACGCGCGCTCCATGGATACTGTACCAAAACGACGGCGAAGCCCTAGGTATCTCGCAGGAAACATGAAATGGTTGATCACCTTAGGTGAAGGAACACGCCGACCGACGCTATAATAACTAGGAAAGTATGATCCAAACGATCTTTATTCGAGGTGCACGAACATAAACCGGTTCCGCCGACCCCCTCAGCGTGATGAGGGGCCCCCTGTCAACGAGCGTATCCTTCGTTTCCGTGACGTTCGCGTCATCGGTGCGGACGGCGGCCAGGTTGGCATCCTTCAGAGTCGTCAGGCGTTGAACCTGGCGCGAGAATCGGGACTTGACTTGGTGATGGTGTCGCCGAGTGCCCAGCCTCCGGTCTGCAAAATCATCGATTTCGGCAAGTACAAGTACGAGACCGAGAAGCAGGCGAAGGAAAATAAGAAGGTCAAGCAGGACGTGAAGGGCATCAAAATGCGCCCCGGCACGGCCAGGGGCGACCTGGACACCCTCCTGCGAAAGGCGCAAGAGTTTCTTGCGGAAGGCCACAAGGTTAAGGTAACCTGCCAGTTCCGTGCACGCGAGGTCACGCATCCCGAAATTGGGCAGCGGAAGATGATCGCGTTCGCGGAGGTTCTGGCGGGAATTTCGCAGGTTGACAAGACCCCGAGCCTCGACGGACGGCTCATGACGATGGTCCTGAGCCCCAAGCCGGGAGCCAGCCAAGGAAAGAAAAATGCCAAAGATCAAAACCAACAAGACCGCGGCGAAGCGGTTCAAGATAACGGGGTCGGGGAAGATCACGCGGCGGAAGTCGAGCAACAACCACATGTTCATGAGCAAGAGCGGGAGCCAGAAGCGCAGGCTTGAAAGCGAACCCGTATTGTTCAAGGGCGAGAAGAAGCGCATTCGACGTCTGCTCGTAATCTAGTCTCCCGCACTCAACACTGTCCGCCGACCCTCTACCGCTACCTCCCCTCACGGGGATGGGACCCGGTTCGGTGGCCCGGGTACCCGTAAGGGTGCCCGTCTCTCTCAATAAAGGAACGAGGTGAAACTATGGCCCGAATTAAACGCGGCCTCATGCGCCACAAGCGCCACAAAAAGGTAATCGAGCGCGCAACCGGCTATTTCGGCCGGAAGAAGAACGTCTTTAAGCGCGCGCACGAACAGGTTATGAAGTCGGGGCAGTACGCATTCCGCGACCGCCGCGCCAAGAAGCGAGACTTCCGACGCCTGTGGATCGTGCGTCTGTCTGCCGCCTGCAAGTTGTGCGACGTCAAGTACGGCGACTTCATCCACGCCCTCACCGATCAGGGTGTGGCAGTCAACCGGAAGATGCTGAGCGAGCTGGCAATCGCGGATTTCCCCGCGTTCGAAGCGCTGGTGAAGCAAGTCATTCCCGCAAATGCTTGACCCAAGCCGGTAACCACAACAAAATAACCAAAAGCCCGCCGGATTATCCGGCGGGCTTTTTTGGGTCGATTTTGGGGGTCACTAAGGTTGGGATCATACCGGTACTCTGCGCCATGTCGAGCGCCCGGAGCGCACGGCACCGCTACTGCGCATTACGCCGTTTGGAGCGCACGGCTCCGCTGTGCTCAACCCGGTCCCCAGGCCTCCAGGCCTGGCGGCGGTCTGGGTGAGCCTCCGCATGAAAGAAGCCCCGTAACTCGGCCGAAATGGCCAAACGACGGAGAGTCTTGGCTCTGGCATCCTGCCAGATTTCACTTACTGAACCCAAAGTATCTTTGCTGCCGCAATACTTAGCGCACGGCTCCGCCGTGCTTAAGCCGGTCCCCAGGCCTCCAGGCTAGGCGGCGGTCTTGGTTTGTCTCCCCGTGAAGCATGCCCCGTAACTCGGCCGAAATGGCCAAGCGACGGAGAATCGTGGCTCTGGCATTCTGCCCGAGTCTCCCGCAGACCCCGCATCATTTTGAGTTCGGCGAAGCAAACCTCGGGGCTGGCGATCCGTAGGACTCGCGCCGATGCGGCTATGATCATCGCATGTCCGCTGATCGCACCGGCCCGCGGTTTCGCCACTTCCTTGGGTTGATCATAGCGCTTGGTTGCTCGACCGCTTTCGCCCAGAGCCCGGTAGCCACCGACTCCGTCCCGACCGCCATTCGGGACCTCACGCAACGGCACATGCGGCAGAATCAGGCAGTCGGCGGAGCCGTGGCCGTCGTGGTAAAGGGTCAAACTTATTTTAATGAAGCGTTCGGAATGCGCGACCGGGAAGCGGGCCACCGAGCTACTCGGCAAACGGTGTTTCGCCTCGGCAGCATCAGCAAAGCCGTGGCCGGTGTGATCGCCGCGCAGATGGTCCGAGAAGGGAAGCTCGACCTGGACTCCGCTATTCGGGAGAGCGTGCCCCAGTGGCCGAGTCAGTTCCCAACGATGACGCTTCGGCAACTCCTCAGCCACACGGCGGGCATTCGGCACTACATGCTGGGGCGGGCCGACAACACGGCCGGGCACTTCGATTCCGCCCAGGCCGCGTTGCGCCTTTTTCAAAACGATCCGCTGATCGCCTTGCCCGGGGCGCAGTTCGCCTACAGTACGCACGGGTTCACGTTGGCGGGGGCCGTGATGGAATCGAAGGGCACTCCACTGGCGGATTTGATCAAAGCGCGGATCAAACTGCCCAGTCTTCGGGCCGAAGATGCGCGCGTGCCGAATCCTCGTCGAAGCCAGGTCTACCTGCGAAGTTCATCGGGCGGGGCCGGCCTGGGCGCGACGCGTGAAGACTTGAGTTGGAAGTTTGCGGGGGGCGGGATGGAATCCACCGCCCTGGACCTCGCGCGATTTGGCGACCGGCTCCGGGCCGGGACACTTGGCCGTGCGGCCGATCGCGACCTGGTTTGGACGGAACAGCGCACCCGCGACGGCGTGGGCATTGGCTACGGTCTGGGCTGGAGAATCGACCAGGCAGCGGATGGACAGATCCGTTACGGGCATGGCGGAAGTCAGCAAGGCACAAGTACCCAGCTTTGGGTGGACCCTCACCGAGGCATCACCGTCGCGGTGATGCTGAATACGACGGGTTCAGAAGCCGCAATTCTCGCCGACGAGATCCTCCGGTTAGTCACCCAAAGCCGGCAGAATGCGCCAGTCGTCGGCCAAGTCCCAAGGGCCGGGGAGACCGGTTTTGGCGTCCTCGCGGCGGTTCAGACTTGCTCCCGCGTGGGGGAAGATCGCCGCCAGTTCGGCGGGAGGTGACCCTGCCGGAGCCAGTTCGGCCGACCACCGAGCCAGGGCTCCGGTATCAATCTGCCCCGACCGAAATTCCGGGTGGTCCAACACGCGCGTGAGGTAACCGATGGTCGTGCGGACCCCTAGGACGTGGAAGTCCCCCAGTGCCCCAAGCAGGCGACGGCGGGCGGCATCGCGGTCGGCCCCATGCGCGATGACCTTCGCCAGCAAGCCATCGTAGTGTCGGGGGACCTCATCGCCCTCGGCGTAGCCCGAGTCGACGCGTACGCCTGGCGCCGCCGGCTCGGCCCATCCGATTAACCGCCCCAGGGACGGCACAAAGTCGTGATCCGGATCCTCGGCCACCACGCGGGCTTCGATGGCGTGCCCGACGATGGCGGCGCGATCCCCCTCCAGCTGCGCCGGGGTCAACCGATCCGCCAGGGATGCGCCTTCGGCAATCGCCAATTGCAGCGCGACCAAGTCCAGACCAGTAATCGCCTCGGTAACGGGATGCTCCACCTGAAGGCGCGCGTTCACCTCAAGGAAGTAGCCCTGTCGGGTGGCGTCGTCCACCATAAACTCCACGGTCGCCGCGCCTACATAGCTTGCGGCTCGGATGAGAGCTAGGCTAGCCTCGCGCAACCGCGACCACAGTTCAGGGGTCATGATCGGACTGGGCGCTTCCTCAACCAGCTTCTGATGGCGGCGCTGCAGACTGCACTCGCGCTCGAACAGGGCCGCGATGTGTCCGTGCTGATCGGCCAGTACTTGCACCTCGATATGGCGCGGCCGAAGGACCAATTTCTCCACGAACATCGCGCCATTGCCAAACGCCTGAAGGGCTTCGGCAGACGCGGTGGACAGGTCTGCGCGAAACCGGGCGGGGTCCGTCACCGGGCGCATACCTCTCCCGCCCCCGCCCGCCGCCGCTTTCAACATCACCGGGAACCCGATCTGGTGGGCGGCCGTCTCTAGCTCGTCGTCGGTGGCTCCGGGGCGGTGCAAGCCGGGCGTGGTGGGGACGCCGTGGGCCTCGGCCAGAGTCTTCGCCTGGATCTTGTCGCCCAAGGCGCGCATTGCCGAGGCGGGGGGACCAACAAAGGTGATGCCCGCTTCGGCGCAGGCCTCGGCAAATTCGGGGCGTTCGCTGAGGAAGCCGTATCCCGGGTGGATGGCGGTTACGCCGTGGTTGCGCGCGCCGGCCAAAATGCGCTCGATGTTGAGGTAGCTCGTGGTGGGAGAGGGGTCGCCGAGTTCGATTACGGCGTCCGCCAGCGTGGCGTAGCCGGCATGGCGGTCTACGTCGCTGGCCAGCGCGATCACGCGCCAGCCCTCGGTCCGTGCCGTGCGGAGGATGCGCAGGGCGATCTCGCCCCGGTTGGCGATCAGGAGCGTCTTCACGCTCCACCCTCCTTCGGTGCCGGTTGGGGCACACCGGGGAAGGGCACCCAGCCGGGAATCCGCTTCTCTAGGAACGCGGAAATGCCCTCGCGGCCCTCGTCGCCCGATCGGACTGCCGCTAACCGTCGGGCTGCCTCGGCGGGGCCGGCCGGCGGGTCCAGCACTAAGCGCTTTGCTTCGGCGACGGCCGACGGTCCGCACCGCAACACGGCCTCAAGGGAGACGTCGACTTCTGCGTCCAGGGCGGCTTCGTCGCCGGCGACGTGGTGGATTAGCCCGAGGCGTAGCGCGGTCGTCGTATCGAACTCGCGGGCCGAGGCGAAGAGCCAGCGGGCCGCACCGGGGCCGATCTTGGGCGTTACGACCCGCGAGATGGTGGCGGGTATCAGCCCCAGCCGCGCCTCGCTGAAGCAGAACCGGGTGCCGGCGAGAGCCACGGCCTGGTCGCACGCGGCGGCAAGGCCCAGTCCGCCGCCGTAGACGGCCCCATGCAACCGGGCGAGGGTGAAGGCGGGGCAGTCGGCGATAGTCTGGAACAGCCCGGCCAAGCGCTCGGCATCACGGGTGTTCTCGGCCTCGGGGTGGGCGGCCATGCGGCGCATCCAGTCCAGATCGCCGCCGGCGCAAAAGACCTTGCCCCGCCCCGCCAGCACCACCGCGCGGACGCCAGAGGGGAGGTCGGCGAAGGCGTCGGCCAGGGCTTCGATCAGGCGTTCGTCGAACGCGTTACGCACCTCGGGCCGGTTCAGCAACAAGTGCAACACCGACCCCCGCATCTCCGCATCGAGCATGCGCCGAGGATACCTAGCTTCCGACCGAACCCCCGCGCCGCCGTG